>Ga0310690_10005245_pt1 | contig 17728 bp, 25 predicted proteins | sample AusTroGonzalo_MG_2_FD_207661 | JGI IMG/M metagenome (GOLD analysis project Ga0310690, IMG submission 207661) | Bovine rumen microbial communities from tropical cattle in Woodstock, Queensland, Australia - Gonzalo_04 (v2) (version 2) | ecosystem: Host-associated > Mammals > Digestive system >...
GTAACGCGGTTCAGGTTGGTCCCGTCTGCGCTTCCACCGACATTGGTAGGAGATAAATAAATCAAGTCGGAGATCCACGCATATCCCGTCTCCTGCCCATGCTTATTGAAATAAGTGATGAGATACTGGATGACGCCATTGGGCCTGGGATTACCAGAGTTGTCTTTCGACACTGCGACATTCAGATTGAACTTGATCCAGCGATTGGAGTCGAAATAGTCATTATCCCATTTCGAAGCTTCCGTCAGACTGGCTACAAAATTCAGCATGCGGAGAACGTTTTTCCCGTCCACCCAGTATATCTTCTGAATGTCTTCGGTCTCATAGTAAACTATGGACTCAATCGGATTGCTTGTAGTGAACCCAAGATCACCGCGATACAGGCATGTGTCAAGCGCATATTTACTGGTGTCCGTATTGGGATACTCTCCCTTGACCATTACGAAGCCATCGTCCGTATAGTCTATACGGTAAATGTAATCTGGATTCTCGCCGGAAGAAGCATGCGTAAACAGAATCACATGGTTATTCAGCACGTTCCAACCAATCAACGTTCCGACAATCGTACCTGACAGGCTTATCTGGGCATTGCCACGCTCATTCGTGACAGACAGCAGCGTGTCATTATCCCGAGCAAGAATGCGGATGTTGTGGTTGTCATATGCCGTAGCCTGCCCGGTCTTGGAGACGGACAGGTCTCGGTTCATGCCTCTGTTGTTCAGAACAAATTGTTTCTGTTCCATAGCCTAATGCTTCCAAAGTTCCTTTGAGCCATTCGCAAAGTAGGCTCTCCAATGTTCATTGTTCCTCGGAAGGAGTGTCTTGAATGAGTTGAACAGCGTCTCCGCCTTGTCAAGCGTGAGGCGGGAGAACTCACTCTGCGCATCCCCAGCAGCCCAACAGTATTCCTGCTTGGCATTGTCCATGACCTGCTGGGAGATTTCGCCCATGTCATATTTGATGGTGAACCACTGCTCCTTTATGTAAGCCTCCAGCGCACGCAGGAAGCTCGGATTGTCGGGAAGCAGAGGAAATCCTTCGTCGTCCGTAGCGAAAGCCCGATATGCAATCTCGACATCCACATTCCTGGTGGACGTGAAGATGACCATGCCCTGAATCTTATAGGTCAGCTCGCCGGTAAGCGCAGCCGAGGGCTTCGCCTTAGACATGTGGAACGAATGACCAGACTCCCGATACATAGCAGGAACAATCATGGGCGCCTTCATGAACTCGATGCAGTGCTGCTTCGGAGCGACACGCACCTGGATCATGGACTCGAAATCACACGGAAGCTGTCCGCGCCAATTCTCCACCTCCACGATTGCCGTCTTCTCATCATACAGCGCGGGAGTACCCATCAGCGAAATGAAATCCACCGCATACTCCACGGCGGTCTCGAAAGGGACATCGCGCAGCATCGGATGCCGCATCGCCCTGTCAAGAATCCTTCGTATGTTAGTTGTCTGAATCATATCATTGTTTCGTTAAAATCTATCGGTGTCCACGGACAGTCATAACCGTCGTACATCTCCTTCATCCTCTGGAAGAGCCTCCTGTTGGCCACGAATCCATAGCAGCGCAAGCTGTTCTTGTCACTATGCTTCGGCAGGAAGACTATCCCGAAGGTCTTCAGCTTACCGTCAAACTGTCTCGTTTTCCAATCATACTTTCCGTATCCTATAAACTTCTTTCCTCTATACTGCGGCTTCCTGGTAATCACCGCCGCGCTTATCGTCCCAAGGTCAGAAGGCAAATCGACACATCCTTCACTCTCCAGTCTCCCTGCGAGTCCTTTGCAGAACTGCCTGATGACCCTGTTATATGTCTTCTCGTCCAGCGGCACCCTTCCGCGATTCCTCTTCCTGTACAGTGCGTATCCCCTATCGTAATCAGGGTATCGGCCCTGTCCGTGGAACGCTAACTTCATTGCTCGTTACTACTGCTCGAAGGATGTCTGGCTTCGGCAATGTCATATTCCTGGATAGGCGTATATGCCCTTCTTCCGGTCACATTCGCATCGGACAGCTCATCGGACGCGTTGTTGTTCTTATCCTGAGGAGCGTATCTCGGTCCGGCAATTTCCTGAACCACCATCTCGATGCAGGATACGATGAGCGCCTCCTCCAACGGGAACTCCATATCCAGCACGTCACAGTTGTCATTCTCCGCATTCGGATCGCACGAATACTTCGCAGCTTCTTCCGGATTGGAGAACGCAGCCTGCATCCTAACCTGCTCCAGATTCTGGAACGCAGGGTTTTGGCTGGAGAGATAGAGATAACCGTCCGTGCTCTTGGATGCGTAGATAATCTTCTTTAGCCATTTGTTATATCCCACATACGGCATCCTCTCCGGCGCAATCCAGTTGACCATGCAGAAGAGCATATCGGACGGAGCCATTATCTTCGGCTCGGCAATGTCAACCGTCTCCGGTATCTTCTCCACGGAACGCAGCCAGTTGCCGCCACAGTCGCCGGGAAGCATCTCCTGCGGCTGGAGGTTGATGCATATCTCCTGATAGTTCTGGTCAGACACCGTAGAGAACGGAGTGTTCCTGCTCTTGCGGTACTTGCGCTCCAGCAGATAGGGCCTGAACTTGTTAGCCAGGAAGATGATATGCTCTTCCGTGTAGAAAGAATCGTCCGAACTCTCTTTCAAGAGGTCCAGACACATATATACGATTTCTCTGTAAGTTGCCATTATACGTTCACAATTACAGGGTTAGGGTTCGGCTTGTCGATGTCGCTCTCGGTAAGGCGGACAGAGTAACCGTCCATCGTCTTCTTCTTCGACATGATAGCCTTGTTCGTCTTAAGCTCCGCACGGTTGGTGCAGAACACGGGATAAGGCAGCAGACATCCGCCGCGGGCGAAGACCTCGGCAAGAGCCGTCTCGATAATCTTGTAATCCTTCTCCGTGATATAGCCGTGCATGTACTCGACCATATCAAGGATGAAGATATACATCATCAGACTGCGCATCGCCCTGTGTGCGACATAGCCAGTCTTGGAGAGCAGTTCATAGTACCCTCCAAGAATATTCGACGCCTTGCGCTCTGAAATCACCTGAATCATATTCCTTATCCTTTACATCCGCAACCGGAGATTGACATGCCGTTCGGAGCCGCGACGAGCTTGGGCCAGATACGTTCCAGCTGCGTCCAGTCACAAACGTCAGCCGCCATCTTGAGCGCGTTCCACAGCAGGATATAGCTCTCGAAATTATCCACGTCCTCGCAGGTGTTCCTGCAGCTTGCGATACCGGCGATATACTTCATGCCTTTCTGATACAGATACTGCCAGTCGAGCACTACGCCGACATCAAGCGTCACGTCCATGTCACAATCCATGCTGGACACAGACGGATCAAGCGTACCGTCGCAGGTGACATAGATATAGAACAGTTCCCTCTCGAATGTGGAGGTGCCCACCTCTGCAGCGTCCAATGAAGCCACGGACAGCGTAGCCCTGACGGACTTCACGCTCGTATCCGGCGTGGCGTTGTTATACAGCTGGATAGCCTTGTTGCTGGGCACGCCGATAGTACCGCGATTCTTATAATACTCCAGATAGATGGACTTGATGTACATGTTGTTGTACACCGCATAGTCTTCCACGTGGCACTCGACCACAAGCGAGCTGTAGTCATCTGCAATGTGGATGTCGTCAAAACGTACCATAGTCTTCTTATTTTGTCCAAATGTAAATAATAAAGAGGCTTGGAATTAAGACCAAACCCCTTTACTTATTTACTATAAACGATTTACTTGCGGTTCCGTCAGACTTTGTAGTAGTCTTCCAGCATCTGTCGCAGTTCGGGTATCCATCCCTCGACTGAATTCTGAATCCAAATCTTGGTATGGAATGCCCTCTCGATATAGTGGATTCGCGGATTGCGCCGGTACACGCCGCACTTGAAATTGTCGTAATCGATGTGCAGCTGCAGCGGAACACGGGAAGTATAATAGATGTTGAAGTACAGGTCCTCAAAGATGTAGGACTCATTCTCCATGTCGTACTTCTCCCACAGCGCCTCCAGCTTGTCCCATTCGATCCACGTCGGCAGGTGCGTCGTGAAGTTGCGAATGGGATAGCCCTCCTTCCGAAGCAGATCGATAGTCTTCTTCTTATCGCGCTCGAATCCGGAATGACGGCTGAGGTCAACCTTCAGCTTGTTGCCGTTCTGCTTCAGGACCTTCACGTCGTTGATGTCGAAGTCATTCACGGCGTAACAGTCGTCGGCTACGAAGATGAAGCCCTTGCTGTCGGGAAATGCCTTGCGTACCGCCTTGAACTTCTTGACGAAATCAATATGAGGACGATAGTTGTTCTCCGGCTGCTCCGGGACGCGCTCGCACTTGATGAAGGTGATGTCGTCACCGGTATCTACTACAGGATCATAGTCGCCCACAACGACAATCTGGTACTTCTCCTTAAAATGTCTACGCCATCCGGCTATGGCATACTGGAGTTCTTTTCCTTGGGCTCCTTCCGCGAAGTAAGGAATGACGACAAGATACTTGTCCTCCGCTGGTTTGGGTTCAGATTTGACCGCTGTACTTGTTCTGGTTCTCGTCTTAGTCTTGGGTTTTGTCTCTTCCATATCATATAGGTCTTTATATTGTTCCAACCATTGCGTAGAGTCTTTGTCCTTATAGCTCCCGCATCCGAAATGCACGATGTAGTCGTCCAGATTGACCTCCTTTACGGGAAGCCCTTTGCCTTCGCAGTCCTCCAGGAACGAGGCGCCGGTATCATACAGCTTCTCTTTCGGACGCAGCTTCCAGCTCCTCTTCTCGTCGAAATACAAGACTCCGTTGCTACGGCACATCGGGACGTTTATCCAGCAGAGATAAGGCAGCGCGCGCATCATGTGCTTCTCTTCCGCACGTCCAGTCTCACCGACAAAGGCGACGGACTCGTCGAAGAAGCAGGAGATGTCCCGTTTGACCAGCGCATCGGAGTCCATAATGACAAATCCCTCCGCATAGTAATCCCACAGCTTCTGGATAGTCAGGCAATGTTTCGCGCTTCCCCAGTTATTCTGTGTCTTGGTCTTCTTCGGGAACTTGGACAGGAACTCGTCGAAATCGATAATCTGTCCTTTGGTGTTGTCTATGTACCAGACACCATCCATATGCTCAAACGGATACTTGTCCGAGTTGTCAAAGACCGTGACCTCGCAGTCGGGAGTATGCTTCAGGACGCTCAACACAGCCGCGCGTGTCAACGCAGGAGTATTGAAATTGACAATGACTACTTTCTTCTCCATGATTGAAAAGTGAAAAGGAGCGAGGTTGTTTACGCCCCGCTCCCAATCAGATTTAGGCTATATTAAGCACCGGCGCCAGAACCGGAACCAGTACCGTTGATAGCGGCGTCAACAGCGTCATACAGTGCGGAGATGACGGCGTTGGAACCGGCGATCTGAATCGTGCGCGGAGACTTCTGGATGTTCTCGGCGTGACCCTGCCAGTAGTACTGGATGGTCAGCACGTCGTAGTTGCTCGCCACGTTGATCATGTAGGTCGGCTCGTAGTTGTTAGGCCAATAGGAGCCACGCTTGTCGTCACCACGCTCACCGAGGCAGAAGTACTCAAGGTCGGCGAGCTGGTAGGAGTTGGACAGGACGCTGTAGCCTGAGATGGCGCTCGCGGCGACGGTGTCAGTGCCCCAAGCGATATCGGTGTTGTTGTCCGGCTGATAGTTGAAAGCAACCTGCAGCTTGAACGGATCATTGCTCATCTTGCCGCGGATCCACTTCTGGGGAGTAGCTACAAGGACTACGCCGCCGGAAGCACCGGTGATGTCTGCCAGGGCGGTGTCGGGAGTCACCTCGGTACCGTTGGAGAAGATGCGGAACAGAGGGATGGCGCGCTTCGGCATAGCCTGGGCGAGAGCATACGCAACAGCCTTGTGGAAGGCAGCGGCGCTCGCCGTGTTGGTACTGTCACCAGTAATCTCAGCGACGATGCTGATCTGATCGGCGGGGCTGAGGCTGATGTACTCCTGAACATTGACGGTCAGGGTGACGGTCTTGCCGACAAGGTTAGCCAGAGTAACCGCGTTGGTGTCCACAGCGATGGTGTGAGCGATCAGCTTATGGGCAAGCTGGGCAGCGGTCTTCTTGTTGAAGTACTCGATGTTGGCGGCGTTAATCGTATCGGAACGAGTCACGATGCCATCACCGTTCTTGTAGACGAAGTACAGTTCGCCGGTGGCGGTAGTACCCACGTAAATGTCGCCAGCATTCGCAATATTTGCGACGGCGCTCTGTTTGGTTCCGGCAACATACAGATGCCGGGCCTGATTGGTGTTGAAATTTGCCATTTCAGAACATAATTAAGTTAAACATTAACTACTAGCTCGTATGTAAAGCCGTTTAGATTGCAATGCAAGTTCGACAGCATGCTCCAGAATCGTCTGGTGAAGCGCCTCATGTAACTGGCATGTCTGCGCTTCGTGCTCACCATCGATCTTAAGCTCATTCGGGAGGTCTTCCAGAATGATAGGTTCGGGTTTCGCCAGGTACCTGACCAGATAACTCCCGATAGGATGCTTGGCGATAATCTCCACTTTGTTCTCCCCGCAGTCAAGCCGGAGCGCCCTGTTCTCGGAGGGTCCACGGAAGGGGTTCTTGCGAAGCCTTGCGTACTCATCCTGACGCGCAGGAATCACGCTGGCTTCTCTGTTGTCCCAACACTTGCCGGAATCGCTGTATGTTACCTGTTCCAGCGTGATGAACATCAGGTCTTCTGGAAGCTCGAAAAATCTCGAGGATGTGCAGACCGCGGTCCCGGAAGACTCAACGGTGATAATTTCCGTCTTGACCAGCTGCTCCAGATAGCGACGCACCTCCTCCTCCTTCTCAAAAGAAAGTCCTGCAGGATTCTGACCATTATAGTAACTGATGACAATATCCCGTTGAGAATGTGTAAGCCACACGGACTTCTCATACTCATCGAACTCGATACTGTCAAGAATTTCCTGTTTGTCGAAATCCTTGAATCTCCGGTAACTGCTTACCAAAGTATCAAAACCGTCACTGAATTCCTGGGTTGTCATTTCTTATTACTGCTGACGCTGTTGAGGGACTTCGCGCTGACCACGAGTAGCGATAGCTAGCTCAACCGCCTTGTTGAGAATGTCCACATGGAGAATCGGGTTCAGCTCGCACTGCGTCTCAGCCGTGACTCCATCAATGGAAAGCCCGTCAGGGAGGTCAACCAGAACAATCGGCTTCGGACGACGGACATAACGCATCTTATAGACAATCCGAATATCGCCAACCGCGCTCGGAGACGCCTTATACTTCTTGGCGATGGACTCATTGACGATAAGCTCGGTATCCACGTCGAAACCGGTAGCGTCATTCTGGAACAGACGCCAAGCCTGTTTCTTCAACGGCTGGGCGTAAGCCTTGCTCATCTCGCGGTCATATTCTTTATGAGAAATAGGAACCACCACATAGGTCTTAGTGGGTCCATAGACGGGACCAGTTGCATTTGTAATAGTATTACAGTCCAGTTTCTCATTCAAGACGAAAAGCACATCGCAAGTATTTGCCGTAACACCCATAAGCGGGAGCTTGAACATGATACCGCGCTCGTCGAATTTACTCGTAGCACCAGAAGTGGAAAGGGTGGCAACGGTAATCAGAGAGCTGAAGTCCACCTGACGACGCGTAGAATCATCGAAGCCCTGACCCTGCGGATTCAGAGAACCGTCAAAGTAAGACTTGACGATAATATCCTGCGCCTGAGTCAGAAGCACGGACTTCTCATATTCGTCAAGAACGATCTCACGATGGGATGCCTGGTCGCCAAAATTAGCCTGCGTGTTGTAACTGTTCAACAAAGTGGAGAACATGTCACTCATCTCATTCGTTGTCATAATATATTGATTTTAAATTACTTTCTATTTCCAGTTTGATTCTCCCAAACAGCCTTTGCCAGTTCAACCGCTTTCGCCAGAATTTCATTATGGAGATGCTCCGGCAGATAGCACTGGGTGGCAGTATGAGAACCATCTATATCCGCATAGTCCGAATTCGAGAAAGTCTGAAGGATAATCGGATAAGGCTTCTGCACATAACGGCAGGAATACTCCACATAATTGGTGGGGAATCTTGCTATAAGCTCCGCCTTGACAGCAGGGGTAGTGGCACTTGTTGTGGTATTATTTAACAACCTCCAAGCAATTCCCTTTGCCGGATACTTATACGGCTTCTGCATCAGTCGCTTATATTCTGCATATGACAAGGGCTGCACAGCAAATGTCGCAACAACATCGCCAGCTGCACTACCCTGATGACAGAAGACCTGCTCGTTGATTGGGAACATAATCCTATTGGGATAAGCAAACGCCTTCGCCCTCGGGTCAATAGTTCCGGTGCTGCTTGCAGTGGAATTAGCGGTCACAATCAACGAGCGGAAATCTTCCTGTAATTCGATAGAAGAGTCGATGCCCATCGAGATCTGACTCGGCGAGAAGTGGCTGCGGACAACTTCTTCCTGCGCCCGGGTTAGGAACACGCTTTTCTCGTACTCCGTAAGTCCCGGCGCTTTATTGCTTGTTATGTTGTTGTACAGAATATCAAATTCTGTGGACCACTCATCGACTCCGTTCATATCTTAGTCTTTCTTAGCAACCTCACTCTCAAGCAGGAACTTGATGTCCTGATGGGCAGGGAGATTAATATATCTTGCTGCAATGCTCAGCGTCGGGTTCTCGCCATTCTCACAGAGAGGAGAACCATCAGCCTTCAGGTAGTAGTAATCACCACGCTTCGTCAACTTACCCAGTTCCGTAGCGCGACGGATGATAACCTTCGCGTGGAGGTAGGGATCGGTGATATACTGATGGAACTTCTTCGGATCTGCCTGAATGAGCGTGTTGATACGTGCACGCAGGAAATCAGATTTGGTTGTGATCGCATAAGGCTTACCGTCCAGAAGCTCAACAAGGACACGCATGGTATCCACATCATCCTCGATCTTACCGAACTCTTTATAGGACGCCATGGTAGCATCCATCTTGGAATTCTCAAGACCGGTCTCTTCAGACTCGCGCACAAGCACGAAACGGTAAGTAGCCTTCGGACGCTTGTCAAGTTCCTCGACGGACGGAGCGATGATGTCGTCGTTCGCCAGCAGGACCTTGTACTTGATGAACTGCTCGGGATCGTCAAGATTCAGGTGGATACCCTCCTTCGTGACGTCAACATGATAGTTATCCCAGTAGTTGTTCTCTTTCTTGTAAACGGAAAGAGCATTGTAGTCCAGACCGAGGATGTCTTCAAGGTAATCCTTCTCCTCGTTGGTCAGGACATTCTTGTAGTGGCCAGTAGAGCGGAGAAGCGGCACGCAGAGGGAGATCGTCGCCCCCTCTGCGAGTCCGCCATAAAGTACATGGTGCTTCTGATCAGCCATATTACCCATACGCTGGGGAACGAAGCGGACGTAGATCCTTTCGTTACGAAGCGGGTTGACTTTCACTGCACCGGTCATGTCTTTCTTTTCTCCTCTTCTTGTCGTTTTTTCTTCCATAATTATCTTCTCCATATTTTAATTGATTAACCCATCAAGATGCGCGGGATGAGCGAAATGCAACGGGTCGGGTCGTAGATGATGATACCCAGCGTAGCCTTGTAGTGGACCACGGCGGAATCCTCGTCGTAGGACGCGAAGTTGTTGTTGGCCTCGCCCGTGAACGGGTTGTAGAACGGACCCCACTGATAGCCGCGGAGTTCGGGCTGACCCTTGATGACGCACTTCTGCACATTCGGCTGGTCCTCGTCGGCGGCATAGAAGATGTCGAAACGATAGGACTCGGCGGTACCACCAAGAGGATGGGACAGTTTGTTCGTCACAGGATCGTCCTTGCTGGAGTCAATCATGATGGTGACATCCAGACCGTTCGGAGCCAGCCAGCGAGTAATCTGCAGGTCGGCGATGGTAGCGGCGTTGCCGTTGGTGAAATTGGTCTCGGGACCCTGACGCAGATAGGACGGGCTGTTGACGCTGTAGATAGGAGTCCATCCGGACATCTCCTTCTTCGCCTCACGGGAGAACAGGGCGGCGCCACGCTCACCGGTGCGGAGGACGAATTTACGCTTTGCGAAGTCGATCTTGCCAGCGCTGATAGCGTAGAGGGCATCCTCGACGAGCTTCATGGAGAACTTGGTGTAGTACTGCATGTTACCCGCAGCCTGCTGCTGACGGAAGCCTGCGCCCTGGGCATTGGGCAGACCGCTCAGACCGAAGTTGGAGTACTCGCCGTTGTCCATCTTGGTGCTGACACCACGGTCAAGGGCGTTGTTCTTGTACTCGCTCCAGGTCTTCTCGATCTCCCAGGTGACGGCGAGCATCCAGCGGCTAACCGTGGAGCGCTCAATCTTACCGTTGACCTCGCGGGAGACGGGGATGTTGGCGGCGAGACGCTTGCCGATTTCACGACCACCGACCTTGTGCTGCAGACGAACGCGCTGCCAGTCCTGACGCATGGACACCGGGCTGGAGAAGCGGACGTCACCGACCTTGCGGGAGAAGTCCTTCTCAACCGGAGCGTAGGCATAGCTGAAGCGCTTTCCGGCAAGGAGCTGATCGACGGGGATACCGGCGGCACCATTGGCACCGAAGGGCTCCACGAGATAGACATAGTTCGTACCTTCGATACGACCAGCCTCTTTCACGATAACGGGATAGACCTCATTCAGCTCACCCCACAGGACCTCGCCAAGAGCGAACCAGTCCTCAGGGAAGACGAGGTAGAACGGCTCGAAGCCGACACCGACGTTCGCGGAATCAGTGGAGGCCACGACAGTGCCGTCAGCACGACGAGCCTCAACGAGAGGAATGTTACGGCGAGCGGAGGTAACGATGTCGTAGAAGAGCTCGGAGTCGTCCTCATACTCGCGCACGGGCACCTCTTTGGAAAGATAGGTGTCAAGGGTGGGAAGATGCATGCTGCTCATGAGAACAGTCATGACGTCGCTGGCCATCTGCGGGTTGCTGCGGAACAGACCATAGATATGGTTCTCTTTGGTAACAGTACCGCGCCAAGCAGTCACGCCAACCATCTGGGTGTTGGAAAATTGTCCAGGCATAATGCTTAGATTTTATTAGTTAAACAAAGTTTTCAATTGTTGCCTGAGCCGGTGTCCACCTTCCAACCGTCGGAGAGGAGCGGGTCCGCTCCCGTCCTGCTGGCATATTGAAGCGCTCCGTCTGGTCCGATGTGGGACGTGTTGATCTTGCCTTCAAGTTCACGGATCCCACGATTCTTCGCCGTGCGTACCTGTTCCTTCGTAAAGCCGTCCACGCTCTTCCCGCCTTCAGTGAGGACGAACCACATCCCCAACTGCTTCAGGAACTCAAGCGGATTCTCCTTCTGGTACTTCTGCACCTGCGTGAGAAGCTGTCCCGTCTCGGGATCTTTCCAGACCGGCTTGGACACCGCATCATAGACCCTCTGACTTGTCCGCTTGTCGAGTACGGTATCACCGATTTTGACCTCGTCTTCCAGAACCATCTTACGGAACTTGTCCATGTTCTGCTTCTGTGCCGCCTTCGCCGCCTCCATCTTCGCCTTGGACTCTTTCTGGATATTGTCATATCCGTCCTTGTAGAATTTGTTCAGCGCCGCCAGAGCGTCCTTCGCGTCTTCGATGTCCGACCCGGACCTGAACGACTTTTCAACCTCCCTGTTAGCCTTGTCCTGCGAGTACCCGCGATTGATAAGGTCGTTGTAAATCAACTGACGTCTCAAATCCTCGGCTTCATCGCCTTCGGCTGACAGCGCTTCCTCGTTGATGGAAGCCAGGTACTGGAGCGTCTGCTCGTACTGCCTCACGGTGTCCGGTGCCACGCCGTTGCCCAGTGCTTCATCGATACGTTTCTGTCTCTCGTCGAATCGGGCCGTAACCGCCTTCTCCATCAGTTCCGCGAAATCTTCGGGAGACTTGACTTTCTCGATGTCCTTATCATCGAAATCGGGGAAGATGCCGTCGGTCTTCAAAGCGCTGGCTATGGAAGAATAAAACGCATCTGGAGAAGTACCTGCGCCTTGTTCGGCAGCACCTTCCTCGGTCTCTTCTTCCCTGCCTACTTTCTCCGGATGCACTTCTGCTTCCTCAGCTGGGATTTCCGTCTTGTCAATTTCAGGACTTTTCTCTTCCGGCTCCTGTACCGGCGCCTCCGCAGGCTTTTCCTCGAAGGCCGCGACCTCTTCATCTCCGATGCGGAGGTCATTGATGTTGAACGCAAAATCTTCCATATTTTCTCCTTATATGTTTGGTGCGAAAATATGCAACAGAATGACGCGTAGGCACGGTTGCAAATCATTTACTTGTAGGCAATTAATAAACTTATTTATAACAACCGAAACAGTTATAGCCCGGCAAGAATTCCGCTGGGCTATAACTCAGAGCAATATGTGAACGTAATTTTACTTACTTCCGTTCAGATAACCCCACACCTTCTCATTGCCGTAGGGATTATCTTCATCATTTAACCAGCTGATAGTCAGCTCAATAACCTTCGCCTCCAGTTCATTGTCCTGAAGATTCGGGAACCATTTGCGAAGGACGGGACAGTTGTCGGACTTGACCATATTGAGCGCAACATAGAAATCCCAACAGTTATACTCTCCAGGAAGACTGCGCTTGACAGATTCATACACAGCCTTCGCCTGCTCCTCTGACCAGTACGGAGCATAATGTCTTTTGCCGCTATCATCGGTATAGTACATCTTCTTGACATCTTCTTCAGCATATTCCTGGTTGTAATGTCCATTAGACATTTCGCCATACAGATCACGCATCAGATGATGAATCTCGGTCTCATCCATGGAATGCTCGACGTGTTCAGATACGACATTGAGTGTCTTCCACATCATATCTTCGCCTTTGCCGGCTCCATATTTCTTAATCATTTCATAGAGTGTCATTTCTTCTGCATTTTACGCACTTCATCCCTACCGGCTTTCTTTGTATCATTCTGACCGGAACTTTCGGCATGGGAGTCCGCGCCTTCTGTTGATGTAATTTGTTCATAGATATTATTGTACTTACGCGCCAGGGTATCATATATCAATGCCGCCCACAACGCAACATAAGAAGCGATAAAGGATGTCGATACTGATAACAGCAGCGATGTCTTATTCACCAGAAGGTATATGAGACTGAACCAAAATGTAGAACACTTAACACACGATAATATTCGGAACTTTACCTTCAATAAAGACTGTATGGCGTCTGCGAGCCCCATCTGTATGAACAGGACACAACTTACCATTATCAGTATGACATCCGTAATCATTACGCACCGGTCTGGGTCGTCGTCAGATTGAATGAATCCACAATAGAGACCGCATTCGTCACAGAGCAACAATCCTTTACATTGGTGGGAGAAGCCACCGCCGCACCCTTGGTAACAGTAGGAATGGTCGAAGAACTGACTGGTACGGAGACCGTAGCCCATAAGTTCTCAGTCTGCGGACACACGTTACATCCACACCCACACTGATTCTGCCCACTGACGTAAGGCATATAGGTGCAGGTTCCTGTAATAAGAATATCGCACTGATAAGTCTCGTTCCCTACTAATTGCGGAGTTCCGAGGACGCGATAGTTAAGATCGGCGGTAATAGGATATGCACCATTGATACATATCTTTCTATTCCCACATGTGTAATGTGTCAAATCTACCACATAGGTAGCATCGGTGGCGGTAGCGCCAGGGGCGGGTATGCAAGTATCCACATACGTCTGCCCGTTGTTATTACATGCCATAATTAATTAGTTTGATTAGTTTCAGATGCCTTATTCTCTGCACCGGCATCTTCCTGTGCTTCTTCCTTAATCAACGGATTGAACACTTCGCCCATTGCTGGAAATATATTTTCAATCCTGTCGAGACGTTCAATAATTCCTGGAATAAAGGTCATAATTGCATGACCGTGTTGTGCAGCACAATAGACCTGCTGCTGGAACGAACATTTCAGGCAATCGCCCGTACATTGTTTATCTGCCATATCATTTGAAATAATTAAAGACGAATACGTTGTTCTTCCACTTCTCGACAGCATCGCTTATCTTCCTGCCGGTTATAGCGACACCACGTGAAGCATAGTCAGAAATGAGATTCTTTATCATATTAGCTGCATTATCAGCCTCGACTTGAGAATCCGCATAGACGTTGAACTTGATTTCGTATCCCCGCATAACATTATCCATTTATCGGAGGAAGAGGACCGGATGCAATTACGGGCTTCTTCGTTATAAGATTCTGTATGAACGCCACACCTTGACTGATAACATCGCCATTATCCCTAAACCAGCCGAGAACGGCATTTGCCTGTTCCCCGAAGTTCTGGATAAATGGTCTGGTCTCCGGCTCCACATCAGGAATTCCGTCCATGTCTTTGACCAGAAAGTCATACATCTTTGTCGCCTTGTCCACGTCCAGATTACTCAGGAACAGACAGGTCTGCTTCAGAGACGCTTTGCTCGTCGGCTTTATCATACCGATTGCCTCCATAAGTTTTCTCTTTCTCTTGTTCAACATTTCAGTAAATGGTGGGGCTTTTCACTACCCCACCAAACCACGATTTAACCGTTGCACGGGCAACCACAAGGACTGGGAGCTGAATAGATCTGAACCTTCTGTGCGTTCTCGGAGAGATTGCCAAGAAGACTCTGGGTAAGCAGCTGAGCCGTAGCCTGAGCCATAGCGGAGTTCTCAACGGAAGTGGACTGGGACTGGGTGCCCTGCTGCGTTCCGGCGATACTATCCGTAATGTTCTGGGACATGGTTACGCCCTGCGCGACGCGTTCAGTGCGCTCTGCGGCAAGAGCATTAATCATGCGGTCAAGAGTCGCCTGCGTGTTACTGTTGGTAACGTCGACAAGCTTCTCAATGCCCTTACTGCGCTGGCTTGACATCACCGGACCGAAGATCCAGGCGCCAATCCCAAGAGCAGCCCCCACGGTGCCGAGAGTCAAACCGGCAATCGCGGTACCGGATGCGCGCTTCGAAGACTTCTCCGAAATCATGAAAGACTCATACGGAGTAAGCCCGGAATAAGAACGCATCATCATTTCATTAGAATCTGCCATAATACTTTTGTTTTTAATAGTTAAACCCATAAGCCACACGGCTTACATAGCAAAACTACATTATGGCAACCGGTAAAGACAATAATGCTAAAAGCCCCGCCAGAGGTCATCTGACGGGGATCAACGTTAGCAGATTATTACTACTGCTTCTTAAGCTTCATCAAGTCTTTCTTATACCAGCGCAGCTCACGAAATCCCTGAACTTTCTTTCCTTTTGGAATCTTACCCGCACGGACATAGTTGTCGAATGTGGCGCGGCTGATATTGAGGTATGTATACGCCTGGTACTTGCTCATCGGGAAGTCTTTGCGCAACGTCCGGCGAAGGACATCGGCGATCTGGATGAGATCCGCCTCTTCTGCGTTGGAATTGCCAGCATCAATATCCTCGACAATCTGCAACAGCTGCTTCTTTATTGTCTGCAACATCTCTCTTTACGATAGAAGTATAGTATCAGGAACAGGAATATACACACTATGGCAAGATGGATCATCAGCAACATACCGTCGCTGACGGGGATACCGACCAAATAGTCAAACCAGATAAGGATATTGTTCACCAGTATATAGTGCAGGAACATCCGATGATAGGCGCAGAAGCGGAACACTATCGAGAATAAGTATATAAATAGAAGGGGGAGAATGGACATTCCGCCAAGAAGTGACACGGCGAAGCTATTTATGCCGTAGAAGTCAAACAGCATATTCAGCATGGCGCAAAACGCAAGGAGCATTGGAATTATCTTCAATGCTCCCAATGTAAGCTTATACCAACGCTTACTTACACTTCTTGCCACCACAGCCATATCTGCGTCCGCTTGCGAGATAGCCGGCGGGAGGCGTCGACGGCTTCGGTCTACCCTTTGGCTTGAGCCTGTTTAACAGACTTTTTGCGCTTGCTTTTGATGTTGCCATAATCTTCTATATCTATATGTTCAAATCTAATCCTGATATATTCCTGTCCTTTCTTGACGATGCGCTTGCGGATATGCGCCTCATATATCTCCTTGTCGTTAAACCCGTACTTCTTCTGCAGTATATCACCCAGCGGCTTACACGGATTGTCATAGTCTGACTGGGTGTTGCTGAACCCGAATTCATAGAATAACCTGTAAGGCGGCTCCGGCATGGTCAGCTTCGGAAGCAGTAGCAGCATGGTCTTTTCGTAAGCGTCATAGTCTCTCGACTTGAAGCGCTTACCCTGCCACGCCTTATTCACCGACAGAGGCTTTATGTCAAGCTTAATATCAAACATAAAAATGGAGGCTCAGTAAGGTTAATAGCGCAACATTCTGGCAGTCTGCTATCATAGCCCGAGCCTCCAAACTAAAAATTATATGATAATCCGATAGCGACTCCGATACCGGCATGGACTTTCCCGTTATAAAGAACAGCAGGACCACCCGTAATACTGGCGCCCCAATGCTGTCTCTTGACTATTGTGTTAGTAATATATGCAGTCTTCTGATGAACCTGTATCCAGTCAAGCGTAGGCTCGAAGCCGGATACTTGCGCTCTGTATGTCGAATCCGCATATATCTTACTCTCGAACTGGAGGGCGATATACGTCGTGTCGTGATGATTGATGATTACGGAATCTGTTATCGGAACATAGACAAGCTTGTCCTTCCATTTGACAACCTCGACGGGGTTATCCACATAAATAGTCGTATCCCGCCAGACCGTATCAGCCTTATGCGGCTCATTCAGCGCAGCTTCATAACCCTTGTTATATCCGATCTTCTGTCCTATCTTAACGGAGAATCCCGCAGTCAATATAATGCCGACCACGAGACAGAATGCCAAACAGAATTTCTCGAAATCTGTCATTTCTTATTGGCTGTACAGATTGCGATTGGAAATTCGCTCTTGACGTCGAAGCACGGACAAGATTTTATCCATTCATTGGGGGTAATCTTGCCGTCACCATTGGTGTCCGGAGAAGCGTCACGATGTCCGATGATCTCCACGATAGGATATTTCATCACAAGCTCGTTTACCAGAGCATGCATCGCTTTCTTCTGCTTCTTAGTCCTGGTGTCCTTTGCCCTGCCTTTCTTGTCCAATCCACCGACATAGCAGATACCGATGGAATGCTGGTTATATGACCTGCCGCTAAACCCCTTCTCCTTCAGATGCGCTCCGGTCATAGTCAGAGGGCGACCAGTCTCGACGGTCCCATCAAGGTCGATTACATAGTTGTAACCAATCATTGCCCATCCCTGTTCACGATGCCACCTATCAATGTCGGCAGCTTTAATATTCTGCCCTTCTTTGGTAGCGCTACAGTGGATAACGATAGCATCAATTTCCTCCGGCTTCATCTTTAGCTTTCTTTTTGTTCTTATTCTTGTTCTTGACAATATCGGCGGCATCATCATCAGACATCTCGGTGCCAGCCTTGCCAGCGATCCATTTGATGAACCAGCGATACACGCCGACAATAGAGAGCGTCACGCCCTTAGTCTCGAGATAATTGCCTATGACAGACAGAAGCTCGTTGGCATATACCAGTCCGAGCGTTCCCCATTCGAGCCACACCTTGTCAAACGCTATGGCTAATGTAGTGGCGAGGATGAGCCAGCAGACATATCCGAAGAATTTGGTCGTAG
>Ga0310690_10005247_pt1 | contig 17720 bp, 8 predicted proteins | sample AusTroGonzalo_MG_2_FD_207661 | JGI IMG/M metagenome (GOLD analysis project Ga0310690, IMG submission 207661) | Bovine rumen microbial communities from tropical cattle in Woodstock, Queensland, Australia - Gonzalo_04 (v2) (version 2) | ecosystem: Host-associated > Mammals > Digestive system >...
TCCAACCTGCGACCTTGTGACTGCTCCGGATATTATCTTCTTCTGGGTGGCACGTATGATTATGGCAGGTGAGGAATATTTGAAAGATGTACCATTCCGTAATGTTTATTTCACGGGTGTTGTACGAGACGAATTAGGTCGAAAGATGTCGAAGAGTCTCGGCAACAGCCCGGATCCAATCGGCCTGATTGAGAAGTATGGTGCCGACGGTGTCCGCATGGGTATGCTTTTGGCAGCACCTGCTGGCAATGACATCCTCTTCTCAGAGAGTCTCTGCGAACAAGGTCGTAACTTCTGTAATAAGATATGGAATGCCTTCCGTCTGGTGAAAGGGTGGGAGGTGAGCGACACACTTGCACAGCCACAGGAGAATCGAAAGACTATCGCGTGGATGGAGGCAACCATCCGTACAGCTTCGGCTGAAATCAACGACCTTTATAGCAAGTATCGTTTGAACGAAGCTCTGATGGCTGTCTTCAAACTTTTCACCGATGAATTCTCGGGTTGGTACCTCGAAATGATTAAGCCGGCATATCAGGCTCCAATCGACAAAGATACACTGATGGCTACGTTCGATATCTTTGAGCAGCTGATGAAACTCATTCATCCGTTCATGCCATTCATCACCGAAGAACTCTATCAGAATATCGCAGAGCGCAAGGATGGTGAGAGCATCATGGTGGATACCTTGATTCTTGATGCGCCAAGTAAGTCCGACGCGGAACTTATCGCTCAGTACGAGGAAGCCAAACAAATCATTTCAGGTGTACGTTCTGTTCGCAACAGCAAGAACATTTCGCCACGCGAGCCGCTAATCTTGGAGGTGGTCGCTGACGACAATATCACCAAATGCCCTGATATGGGAGCTGTCATCAAAAAGATGGCAACGTTGTCCGACATTCAATACGTACAGACCAAAAGTGATGGCACGTCTGCCTTCCTGATTGGTACCACGGAATATGCTGTACAACTTGGTAACCTCATCGATACAGAGGCAGAAATCCAGAAGATGGAGGCCGAGTTGAAGCATCTTGAAGGATTCCTCATCGGTGTGCAGAAGAAACTCTCAAACGAACGTTTCGTAGCTAACGCCCCTGCACAGGTGGTGGAACTTGAACGGAAGAAGCAATCGGACGCAGAGACGAAGATTGCTGCGCTTAAGGAAAGTATTGCAAAATTGAAATAAGCATGAGTGTGTCGTCTGGTGTTGCCAGACGATACTCCTTATTATAATAATATGGTACAACCAGGTTATATCTTTGAATCCTCTTGGGAGGTGTGCAACAAGGTGGGAGGCATCTACACCGTTCTTAGCACACGCGCCAAGACTTTGCAGAACCAGTTGAAGGATAAGGTGATTTTCATTGGTCCCGAGTTCTGGATTGAGAAAGAGAATCCACTCTTCAAGGAAAACAAGCAACTATTGTCCAAATGGCGTAAGGCTGCGAAGGCTGAAGGGTTGGAAATCCGTGTGGGACGCTGGCAAATACCAGGCGAACCCATCGCTGTGCTACTCGACTTTGCGCCTTTCTTTGACCAGAAAGACGATATCTATGGTTGGGCATGGAACAACTATCAGGTCGATTCTCTCCACGCATACGGTGACTATGACGAGGCATCCATGTTCTCATACGGTGCCGCTAAAGTGGTTGAGAGTTACTATCGTTTCTATGGCCTAACCGCAAAAGATAATGTGGTCTATCAGGCCCATGAATGGATGACCTGTCTCGGAGCACTCTATTTGCAGAAGAATGTTCCTGAGATTGCTACCATCTTTACCACCCATGCAACCAGCATCGGACGAAGTATCGCAGGCAACAACAAACCACTCTACGACTATCTGTGGGCATACAATGGCGATCAGATGGCAGGGGAACTGAACATGCAGTCCAAGCATTCCATCGAGAAGCAGACTGCTCACAATGTCGATTGTTTCACGACCGTGAGCGATATCACAGCTACGGAATGCAAGGCATTGCTGGAGAAGACGGTCGATGTGGTGCTGACAAACGGCTTTGAGAACGATTTTGTGCCAGCACAGGGAAAGCCCTTCAATGATGCACGTAAGAAAGCACGTAAGGCGATGCTCAATGTAGCAAACAACCTCTTGGGAACCAACCTTACCGACGATACGGTTATCATTAGCACAGGCGGTCGCTATGAGTTCAAGAACAAGGGAATCGATATGTTTGTCGACGCCCTCAATCGTCTGCGTTTCGATGAAACACTCAAGCGTGACGTGCTGGTCTTCATCAATGTGCCAGCGTGGGTGAAATGTCCGCGCATTGACCTTCAGAAGCGGCTGGAAGGCAAGCAGAAACATACGATGCCTTGCGGCGATTCACGCATCACTCACGAGCTGCATAATCAGGAGCAGGATATGGTGCTCAACCAGATGAACTGGCTCGACATGCATAATCGTGAGCATGAACATGTGAAGGTAATCTTCGTGCCTTGCTATCTCGATGGCAAAGACGGCATCTTCAACATGCACTACTACGATCTCCTCATCGGAAACGACCTTTGTGTCTATCCGTCCTACTACGAACCTTGGGGCTACACACCTACTGAGAGTGTGGCATTCCACGTTCCTTGCATCACCACCGACCTTGCAGGTTTTGGCCTGTGGGTTAATAGTCTGAAGGGTGGTTATAGCGAATTGCTCGATGGTGTGAAGACAATTCATCGCACGGATGGCAACTTCATCGAGGCATCCGAAACCATCAAGGCTGCCATCTTGCAGTTTACCCAGATGGACGACAATTTGGTTGCAAAGATGCGCACGAATGCCGGAGCAATTGCTGAGAAAGCCCTTTGGTCGCATTTCATTAAGAATTACTATAAAGCGTACGATATTGCTCTAAATAATAGAACTAAAAGATTGAAATTATGAGAATTCAAGCAAGTTATGCAAACACTCCGAACTGGAGAGACATCACAGTCAACACTACATTACCAGAGGCGTTGCTGCCTCTCGACGAAATTGCACACAACATGTGGTGGTCATGGAGCCATGAAGCCAAAGAGCTTTACAAGGCAATGGACGAGCAGTTGTGGCACGATGTCAGTCAGAATCCTGTTTTGATGCTCTCACGCATCAGCTATAAGCGACTTGAACAGTTGTCGACCGATCAGGACTTCCTTGAGCAGATGAAGTCTGTATATAAAGAGTTCCGTACCTACATGGATGTGGAACCCGACATGAAGCGCCCATCAGTGGCATATCTCTGTATGGAATATGGTCTGAGCCATGTATTGAAAATCTACTCGGGAGGTCTCGGCATCTTGGCTGGTGACTATATTAAGGAAGCATCTGACTCAAACGTCCGTATGACGGCTGTCGGTTTCCTCTATCGTTTCGGCTATTTCACCCAAACTCTCTCGATGGATGGTCAGCAGGTGGCGAACTACGAGGCTCAGAACTTTGCACAGCTGCCTATCGTACGTCAGATGGACGCAAACGGCGAGCCTATGGTGATCGACGTGCCTTACAACAACTACACCGTTCATGCATTCGTGTGGAGAGTTAACGTAGGACGTGTCAGCCTCTACCTGCTTGATACTGACAACGAGATGAATAGCGAGTATGACCGCTCCATCACCCACTCACTCTATGGTGGTGACTGGGAGAACCGCATCAAGCAGGAGATTCTCTTAGGTATCGGTGGTGTGCTCACCCTAAAGAAACTTGGTATCAATCCTGATATCTATCACTGCAACGAAGGTCATGCAGCCCTCTGTAACGTACAGCGTCTGGCCGACTACGTGAAAGATGGATTCCGTTTCAACGAAGCCCTCGAAATTGTACGTACCTCATCGCTCTACACTGTCCACACCCCAGTTCCTGCAGGCCACGACTACTTCGACGAAGGACTCTTCGGCAAGTATCTGTCTGACTATCCGCAGAAGTTGGGTATCACATGGGATGAATTTGTAGGTATGGGTCGTGTCAATCCTGACGACCACTCCGAGCGTTTCTGTATGTCGACCTTCGCCTGCAACACCTGTTCATGGGTCAATGGCGTAAGTTGGCTCCACGGAAAAGTATCGAAGGAGATGTTCTCCGGCATCTGGAAAGGTTACTTCCCAGAGGAACTCGACAACGTAGGTTATGTCACCAACGGAGTACACTTCCCAACATGGAGCGCTACAGAGTGGAAGAGTCTCTATTCCAAGTACTTCCCAAAGACCTATTACAACGACCAGAGCAACGCATCTCTTTGGGAATCTATTTACGACGTACCCGATGAGAAAATCTGGGCAACACGTCAGAAGCTGAAACTCAAACTCTTCGACTACATCAAGGCACAGTTCCGTGAAGACTGGTTGAAGCATCAGGGCGACCCATCGCGCATCGTGTCAATCCTCGAGAAGATCAACCCGAACGCATTGACTATCGGATTCGCACGTCGTTTCGCTACCTACAAGCGAGCTCACTTGCTCTTCTCCGATCTCGACCGACTGGCCAAGATAGTCAACAATCCCGACCGACCCATCCAGTTCCTCTTTGCAGGAAAGGCACATCCAGCAGATGGAGGTGGGCAGGGACTCATCAAGAAAATCTACGAAATTAGCCGTCGTCCAGAGTTCCTCGGAAAGATTATCTTCCTTGAGAACTACGATATGAAACTCGCACGCCGACTTGTTACAGGTGTCGACATTTGGATGAACACCCCTACACGTCCACTCGAGGCATCAGGTACGTCAGGTGAGAAAGCACTGATGAACGGAGTTGTCAACCTCTCTGTCCTTGACGGATGGTGGCTCGAAGGCTATCGTGAAGGTGCAGGATGGGCACTTACCGACAAGCGTACCTATCAGAACCAAGATCAGCAAGATCAGCTCGATGCAGCAACCATCTACGGCCTGCTCGAAAACGAAATCTTGCCGCTTTACTATGATAAGAACGAGAAAGGCTTTAGCGAAGGATGGATTCAGACCGTGAAGAACTCCATCGCACAGATTGCGCCACACTACACCATGAAGCGTCAGCTCGACGACTACTACGATAAGTTCTACAATAAATTGGCCGAGCGTCGCACCGTCCTCTTTGCCAACAATTACGCAAAGGCACGTGAGATTGCACAATGGAAGGAACTGGTGGCAGAGCGTTGGGATAAAATCAACGTTGTTGGAACCGAGAAAGATCAGGAACTCATCACTGGAAACGTACAGACGGGTAAGGAGTACAAGATACGTGTGATGGTTGACGAACAAGGCCTCGACGATGTTGTAGGCCTAGAACTCGTCGTTTTGCGTGCCGACATTGAAGGCAAGACCCATGTGGCACAAATCGATCCATTCACAGTTATCAAGCGCGAAGGCAACATCTTCACTTTTGAGACAACCCACGTTCTTGAGTCCGCAGGCGACATCAAGATAGGCTATCGTATGTTCCCAAAGAACGCAGACCTGCCTCATCGTCAGGACTTCTGCTACGTGAAGTGGTTTTATTAATGTAGATTAAAATCATCTATAACATCAAGCGGTACCATGTGGTGCCGCTTGTGTTTTTATTGTATCATTCTTCCTTAATATCTAATAAAAGGGGAGGGAAATCTAATAATATATGTTAAACTTTTAGGTAAAAGTGAATTTTTATGCTTTTTAATTTGGTATATCTAATGTTTTAGATTACCTTTGCAACGAAAATCTAAAAGTTTAAATAAAGATGATGAAAGATAGAGAATCTAAACAACTGACAAAAGCCGAGATGGAAATCATGACCATCTTGTGGGATCGGGGCGAGCCGATGACGACACATGAAATCATTGATGTGTATCCGGAGCCGAGACCTGCATACTCTACGATTGCAACGTTTCTGAAGATTCTGACCGTCAAAGGGTTTGTAAGTTCCCAAAAGGCAGAGGGGAGTGGTAAGACATTCTTGTTCTTCCCGCTCATCAGTCGAGAAGCTTACACCCAACGTGTGATGATGGAAGTGAAGACCACTTTCTTCGGTGGTTCGCTCAAGAGTATGCTGTCGTTCTTTGTGGAGCAAGACAATGTCTCTGACGAAGAACTACAGGAAATTGTTTCAATGATACGAAGCATGAATTGATAATAATCGTCAATAGTAAATAGTTAAATAGTCAATGGTTAAATAGTAAATAAGATGATGGTATATATTCTGAAATCTGCCCTTGTGCTGGCATTGTTGTATAGCTGTTTCTTTTTCTTGTTAAGTAAAGAAACGTTCCATCGGCTGAACCGCATTATGCTGAACGGATTCATGCTGGCTGCACTGATTGTGCCTCTGTTTCATGTCACAACTCAACACCCTACGGTTATCACAGAGGAGGTCTACGCGGTGCAGACTTTTATAGAAGAAGAGCCAATCGTAGCTCCCTTACAGGAGGTGTCTAACCCTATTACATGGATTCAGGTGATTTGGTGGGTGTATTTGGCAGGCGTTGCTACGATGCTGGTCATCACCCTGTTCCAGACCGTCAGTTTGCTGCGCTTCATGCGAGGAGGATTGCGTCATACTGACTCTGAGGGCAATACTGTCATCTTGCAACGGGGGAAGTTCCCACCATTCAGCATCTTCAAGTATATCGTGATGACGCTTGATGACTATGAGCACCATCGCCATTACATTCTGGCGCATGAACAGGAGCATATCCGTCGAGGACATACAGCCGACCTCATGCTGCTTCAGGTGATGAAGATTATTCTGTGGTTCAATCCATTCATCTGGTTCCTCAGTCGTGACCTCAAAGCAGTGCACGAATATGAGGCTGACCAGGCTGTTATCAATCAAGGCATCGATGCTAAATCATATCAACAACTACTCGTGATGAAGGTCGTGGGGAATCGACTGCAGCCTTTCACCAATAACTTGAATCACGGCTCACTCAAAAAACGAATTATTATGATGTACCAACAACCTTCTAACCGATGGCTCATGCTCAAAGCATTGTGTGCCATCCCTGTGGTTGCATTAACCATCAATGCATTTGCCACACCCGAACCTTTAAGGACAGACCCTGTGGAAGACATCGTGAAGACTTTAGAAAATAAGGAAGTGCCAACTTTCAACGACGTAAAGGAGACACTGCTCACGACTGCAGAAAACACTCAGGTCGCTAACACTGATGACGAGCCTATTGCTCTCCATCCTGTCAGAGACCAGTTTGGAAGAATCATAGGCTTCTCACACGAAGGTAAGCCAACCAATGGTGACTTCGAATGTACTTACGAATATGTGTTCATCAACGGACGCCCTGCTACGGAAGCTGAAGTGAGGAACTACAAAAAACTGAACTTAACTTTGTTCCAAATCTTAAAGACACCAAACGGAACGGCTGAGTACGACTACAAGGACAAACACGGTATCATCTGCTTTACGATTGACAATGAAAAACCGTCTGTCAGCAGCACACCAGACATCAAGCCTGGAGATATCGTGACAGGTAATGTAAAGACCGAAGAGGGTGAACCATTGAAGATGGTGAATGTCTTTGAACGTGATGAGTATGGTAGAATCTGTGCTCATGGAATCACTGACAACAATGGTGACTTTGCCATCAAGGTTGTCGACCCTAATCACAGCATTTCAGTATCGTATGTAGGTCGTAAGACCCAAACACTCAAGATTACGGACCTGCCAAAGAATATTGTCATGGAAGAGGCAACATTACTTCAGGATATCTCAGTCGCAGGAAATCGACCAGAGGGAAATGAAAAAGAGCCACTTATTGTTGTGGACGGCAAAGTCGTTGGAATTCCTGCAGATATCGATGTCTCTACCTTCACACCTGAACAAATGGAGCATCTACTCGGCATCGATCCGGATGGCATTGAATCCATCACAGTACTCAAAGATGCTGCAGCAAAAGCTATTTGGGGAGAGAGAGGAACGAACGGAGTCATTGAAATCAAAACCAAGAAAGGTATGCGCAACACTCCTATCGACTCTATCGTGACCAGACTGCCTGGTGCAGAGATTGATGAAAAAGGTCAAATCAAGATATATGGCAAGGACGTGAAGAAGATTCGCATCAATGGCAAGGAAGTTTATAATGTGAAGGAGAATAACGGAGTGATGGAGTTCCAGAGCGAAGAAAATGTGTCGCCAGATAACCTTATCGCAACCTTAAAAACGATACCAGGCATCAACATCTCGTACGGGAGAATTACCATCAATGGAAAGCCTGTGACCCGCATCCTGGCAAATGGCAGCGAGGTCTACAACAGTACCGATTCAAGCAAAGTAGTCCCAAAAGTCGTTCAGGTTCAATAATAAAGATAACAAAACTCTCTTGGTTATAAGACTAAGAGGGTTTTGCTTTTATTGTGCCGACAAGGGTCTGATAGATAATGCTTATAGGTCTGACATTGTTTATTTTGTTGTATTTTGGATTGGTTTTGGTGTTTTTGGTCCGAAAAGCAAAAAAACGATAGGTTTTATAGGGAATTATTTGCAATATAGCACGAAAGTGCCTATCTTTGCACTGTGTTTTTCATAGTATTAGATTTAAGGTTAACAATTTTGGGGTAAGGCGTTACCCCTTTTTTTATGGACAACAAAATAGGGACCGCACAATGTGCAGTCCCTATTTTGTTGGAAGTTTTCTCTTTACCACTGATCCTCTGGGTAGAGTTCGTTGTTGTATACGCTACGTGGACAGAGTTCGATGTAGTCGAATGGGAAGGTACCGTTCGTTGATTCAAGCTTCTGTTGTACGCGTACCCAGTGATCGGTCTTTCCATCGGTGTGGAAGGTGGCATAGATACGACGCATTGTTTCCGGTGTGTTTCTGTTTGGATTTCGAGAACCTGTACCGTCATCATTGGTAGGTCCATAAGCCTTAGTACCTTTCATCCAACCACGGTTGTGAAGTGACTTGTCGTATGCCGTGATGGCTTCATCGTCACCAAGGTCGGAATCAGATTTCCAACCAATACTTGCATCGTCGCCATTCTTACGCATATCAATAGGAATACCGCAAGGCTTGTCGTCAAAGTAAACCTGAATGATACCACGGGTGGGCATTCCATTTATAATTGCCTGGATGCGGAATTCGTAGTCGCCTTCTGGTACTGGTGGTAACTTGAATTTTACATCATAGCGTCCGCAGATGGCCATTTCGTCACCATAATAACACCAGAAACTGAGATAACGGTGGCGGAGGTGTAGGTGAGAATTCACGTCTGAATAGATGAAGTTCTTGGCAGATCCAGCTTTGAAACCTATACAATGTGTATTGTTGCTTGAAGGATCAGCTGACAGCTGCCCATTCTTTTGACCGTACATTCCAGGGAACTGTGGACAACCGCCAGTGCCGTTTACTGCATGTCCGCGTGCACCGCTGGTCATGAAGTCAGGTGACAATGCTGTGGCATCAACGCGGATACGTTCGTTCATTACTACCTCCTGAGTCTCACGTCCGTAGTGGATGATGTCCTTGATGTAGTGGTAAACTCCATTCACAGCCATGAGGTTGGCTTTCGCTTCGGTTGGCGAGAGAATCCTTGCGCCTGGAACCTTCACTCCGCGTGAGTCCTTACGGTTTTGAACACCACGACGGTTGACGTATCGGCCTGCTTCCGAACCAGATGGGAACGACACTTTCAGAATGGAGTATGGCATCATGGTCTCATACCAGTCGGCTGCATCCCAGTGCTTACGGTCGAAATTCGATGTCAACAATTTGTTGTCGGCTGTCAGCATATTATAAATAATGCGGCAGGGGAGGAAGTGGTAGGATACGAATCGGTTGAGTGAGTTACGACGGTCTGTGTAATCAGTTACGTTTGCATCTTCTGGATACATGTCGTCGTAGATTTCCTTTGCGTAGGCTATCAGGTCTTCGATGGTGTTGATTCCATGCTCTTTAAAGACGTCATCTTGCTCAATGAAACCTGTGAATCCGTAGTAGTGTTTCTCCATATAGTACACCATATCGTACTCTTCACCAACCAAGAAGGGATGTGGTTCTTCGAATGAGTCGGGAGAGCAATAATAATTTTCATCAATGTATGCCTGCATGGAGTCGGCAAGATGTGTCAGTTCCAGAGCTGTGTTGAACAGTGTGATGGTGGTGTCTTTCTTCATCAAGTCAGGCAGCATCTCTGATGTTGCAGCGATGACATGATTCATGGTATGTACAACACCATTCTCTACGGAGTCATCGGGTACGATGATCTTTGAGTCTATGTTGATGTAATAAGCAATGTTGACTTTTCCGCTGATGGTGTCTGAGTCACACGTAATGGTGAGGTAGCGGTCGAGCATGTTAGCTGTTGGCAACGTGGCATCAGAGAAGTCGGTTGTGAAGAACGACTGCTCAATGATGTGTGTTGCAGCGATAGTGTCACAGTCGGTGACAGACAAGTCGGCAACACTGGTCATTCCACGACCTCTCAGGTACGCATCCACAGCATCGTTGGTGGGTGCAAACACGGTATATGAGCCGTATGTGCCCAACAGGTCGAGATTGACAATTCTTGATTTGTTGATAATCTCTACGAACTCACTGAATTGCTCAGGACGGTCAAGCAGATATGTACTGGCCATATCGCCCTTGGCGGTATAGTAGTTCTCTACGCCTGGATCGTCATCACAACTCATGGTAGTAAACAGCAATGCCGCGCATGCCATAAGTAGTGCATTTTTTAATTGAAAAGTTTTCATGTTTGTTTCGGAATATTTAGTTTGTATTAATCTCTTGGTGAAGCCGAATGCATGAAACGGCCCATTTACGGTGCAAATATACACATTTATTTTTATACAGGTATAAAAAATGATGAAAAAAATCGTAAGAAGAGTGATTTTTCTAAAAAAAGTGTTAACTTTGCACTCATGTTACAAATCTATTGTAAGAATACGCAGACTTCGAAGAGTGTTTCCGAAGGAACAACATTGCTGGAATTGCTGTCGGAATTTCAGTTCGATATGCCATACCGTATCGTATCGGCAAAAGTAAATAATGTGAGTCAGGGACTGAAGTTCCGGGTGTATCAGAACCGTGATGTTGAGTTTCTCGACTTGCGTGATGCCAGTGCCATGATGGCCTATTGTCGCTCGCTGAGTTTTGTGGTTTGTAAGGCCTGCTACGACCTTTTTCCCGACTATCGTGTCTACATGGAACATTCTATCTCGGGTGGTGTGTTCTGTTCGGTGAAGAAACCTGATGGCCGTCGAATCACGAAGCAGGAAATCAAGCGGATTCGTGTACGCATTCAAGAACTGATTGATCGTGATACACCTTTTCGTCGCAATGAGGTGCAGACTGATGAGGCAATTCGTATTTTCAAGGATCGTGGTTATGACGACAAGGTGAAACTTCTTGAGACGAGCGGACAGGTTTATGTCGATTATTACACGTTAGGTGAGACGGTGGACTACTACTATGGTTGTCTTTTGCCTTCCGCCGGATATATCGATTTGTGGGGACTCGAACCCTATCATTCTGGGATGTTGCTCCGTCTACCTGATATGGAGAACCCAAGCAGATTGTTGCCGCTGGTCGATCAACCCAAGACTTTCCAAATGTTCTCGGAGAACTTACGATGGAACCTTATCATGCGTTTGAACAATGTCGGTGACGTGAATCATGCCTGCCTTAATGGCTATGCTAGCGAACTGATTCAAGTGTCGGAGGCCCTGCAGGAAAAGAAGATTGTGCAGATTGCTGAGGAAATAGAACGTCGATATAGCGAAAGTAAAAAAGTTAACAGTCAACAGTCAACAGTCAGCTCTCAACTAAGAATCGTTCTCATCTCCGGTCCATCGTCAAGTGGTAAGACCACATTCTGTAAACGTCTTTCTGTCCAGCTCAAAGCATGCGGACTTCGTCCTATTTCCATGTCGACCGACGATTATTTCGTCAATCGGGTTGATACGCCTCTTTTGCCCAACGGACAATATGATTTTGATAATTTCGACACAGTCGACCACGAAGCCCTACAGCAGGATGTCATCCGTATGCTTCGTGGGGAAACCGTTGAGGTACCTGAATATAACTTTAAGACGGGTATCCGTGAGTATAATGGTAAGAAGATGCGTTTGTCGAAAGGTACCGTGTTGCTCATCGAGGGAATACATGCACTCAATCCGCGTCTCACTGACCAGATACCTGCTGAGAACAAATTCAAGATATTTATCTCGACACTGACCAGCATCAGTCTTGATAATCACAACTGGATACCTACTTCCGACAATCGCCTCCTACGCCGTATTGTTCGTGATTACAACAAGGGGGCTTTCACCGCTCGAGAGTCAATCAGCCAATGGCCGAATGTGTGTGAAGCTGAGTATCGATGGATTTATCCCTATCAGGAAGAAGCCGATGTGATGTTCAACTCTGCTCTACTCATCGAGTTTGCTGTCTTGCGCAATCATGCCGAACCGATCTTGGCCAGTGTGCCTCGTAATTGTCCTGAATATGGTGAAGCTCATCGTCTGCTAAAATTCATTCATTATTTTACCCCAGTACCCGACGCTGAGATTCCTCCAACCAGTCTGCTGCGTGAGTTCGTGGGTGGCAGCTCGTTCAAGTATTGATGCCTCGTATCCTGTTGTTCAATCCTTCGCATGAGATGGCGTTAGCAACCAATGCGGCGCAGTACACACCTCCCAAGCAAATACAGCAGATGGAGGCAGACCTCTGTCGCTTACCCTTACTATGGGCAGAGGAGGGGGATATTGTATTAACGAAAAGCCCCCTCCGACTCCCCCAAGGGGGAGAGACGAGTGAGTCAGAGGGGGCTTTGGTGCCTGTGCCTTGGGGTTGGAACAAAAGTGTACGCAATCGCTTTTTGCGTTTAGGTGTTAGTCCCGACCTCATGCCGTCCGAACAGCAACTTGATACATGGCGAAACTATGCTAGCCGTTCCTGGGCTGCTGATTATTGTTCCGTTTTATATAGCAGAGGTAAACTAGATGGAATAGTTCCTAACCATGTCGGTTTCCTTTATTCCCAAACCGACTATGAGAGCTGGTTGTCAAAGTATGGTTCACATCCTTTCATTGTCAAGGTGGAATATTCAAGTAGCGGTAGGGGAAACAGAATATTCCGCTCTTCACCTTTCGATTGTCAATTGTCAAATGTCAATGGTCAATTCATCGACACCTTCTATGATAAATTGCTCGATTTTGCAATGGAGTTCGAAATTACGAACCATGAGGTGCGGTATCTTGGATTGTCAGTATTCGAAACGTCATCTGAAGGCCGTTATGCATTCAACTATCTTCGTTCTCAACAAGAGTTGCGACAGATGATAGTGTCTCAACTCCCTCATGCAAATGTATTGGATCAACTAATTGAATTGCATCAACAACTCTTATCCGACAGATTGCTGAATCAATACGAAGGGATTGTCGGCATTGATATGATGGTTGTTCATGGTGGATTGATTCACCCCTGTGTGGAAATCAATCTGCGAATGAACATGGGAGTGGTAGCGATGAAACTTTATGAGAAAGGCCTGACCTCTCTTTCTCGTTCTCTCTATGGAGGTCAGTTCTTCTATCCTGTTATCGAAGACGGAAAATTCTTTATTGCCTACACACCAACCCCTAAATCTGCGCAATGAATAGGGCTGCTTGATGGCACAAAGGGGCAAAAGGCAACTTAAATAGTCAATAGTAAATGGTCAAATGGTAAATAATTTGTACCTTTGCACCCGTTTTTAGGAAGATTAAGAAAAAATAGTGCCCAAACGGGGTACAGAAGATTATTAAAAGTATGAAGAAAATTGAGTTGGGAAAAGTTTTTCAGCCGAAATTTTTCCATTTGTTTAATAAAGGCTATTATAATAAGAATAAATTTACATCCGACCTCATTGCAGGTATCATCGTAGGTATTATCGCTCTGCCGTTAGCTATTGCTTTTGGTATTGCCAGCGGTGTAACACCACAGCAAGGATTGATTACTGCTATCATTGCAGGTTTTCTGGTTTCGTTCTTTGGCGGTAGCCGCTTCTTGATTGGTGGACCTACAGGAGCTTTCATTGTGATTGTTGCCGGTATCGTATCCCAATACGGATTACAGGGTCTGACTATTGCAACAATCATGGCAGGTGTGTTCCTTGTTATCATGGGTCTCTGTCGCATGGGAGCCATCTTCAAGTTCATTCCATATCCGATTGTCGTAGGTTTCACTTCAGGTATCGCAGTGACTATTTTCTCTACACAAGTAAAGGATTTCTTGGGTATCACAGCTGCCATTCCTTCTGGTTTCATTCCTCAATGGACTGCCTATATCCAGAATCTTTCTAACATCAACTGGATTGAAGCTGCGATGAGTTTCGGCTGTCTCTTGGTCATCATCATTTGGGGACGTTTTGTCAAGAAGATTCCTGGCTCGCTCATTGCATTGATTGCTGGAACCCTCGCATCAGTGTTGCTGGGCCAGTATGCTGATATTCATGTTGCTACGATTGGTTCTAAATTCCCAGAACTGGCTAATGGATTGCCGATGCCTTCTCCTGTAGCACCAACGATGGATTATGATACCATCAAAGGATTAGTCTCTCCTGCGTTTACAATTGCAATTCTCTGTGCGATTGAATCCCTTTTAGCAGCGATGGTCGCTGACGGTGTGACGGGTAAACGTCACGATTCGAATACCGAACTGATAGGTCAAGGCATCGCCAACGTCGTAACTCCGTTGTTTGGTGGCATCCCTGCTACAGGTGCTATTGCTCGTACCATGGCTAGTATCAACAATGGTGGTAAGTCTCCACTCACAGGTATTATCCATGCAGTTGTGCTGCTGTTGATTTATTTGTTCTTGATGCCATACGCAATTTATATTCCGCTGTCCTGTCTGGCTGCTATTCTGGTAATGGTAGCTTACAACATGAGTGAGTGGCGTACATTCAAGTATCTGCTTCGTGGCGATAAGTCGGATGTAGCAGTACTGCTAATTACCTTCTTCCTCACCGTGATTGTCGACCTGACGGTTGCGATTGAAGTGGGTGTGCTGTTGGCAATTGCACTATTTGTACGTCGTGTCATGGAGACTTCGTCTATCAATGTGATAGAGGAGGATACCATTCTGGCCACAGAGAGTGATGAGGTTGTTCACCCTGATGATATTGAACAACTTGATATTCCACAAGGAGTTGAGGTCTATGAGGTCAACGGCCCATTCTTCTTTGGTTTGGCAAGTAAATTTGAGGAGTTCAATAATTTCAGCGATAAGAATACCAAAGTGCGTATCATTCGTATGCGTAAGGTACCGTTTATTGATTCAACAGGTATCAATAACCTGCGTAACCTCTGCGAGCGTACACAGAACAGAGGTATCCGTGTCATCTTGTCTGGCGTGAATGGGAAGGTACAACAGACTTTGCTGAAATACGGAATCGACCAACTTGTGGGGCCTGATTGCATTCAGCCACACATCACTCCTGCTTTGCAGCGTGCAAAGGAAATTATGGGATAAGGGGTTTATACGTCAGCAGTTTGACGGACGAACACAGACCTGAAGGCATGGGATCCCATTGGTCATAACGGGTATTTTTATAGTTGAGGTCTACGACATTGATTTCGTTGAACTTTCGCCATTCTACACCTTCTCTGTCCAATTTGCTGATGCGATTAGCCCCGAGGTTACTTACCTCAATCTCTAATTTGTTTTTTCCCTTTTTGAGGTATTGGGTGACATCCACACGATAGGGGACGGCAAACAAGGTAGCAACCTCTTTGCCGTTCAATCTTACGCGTGCAGTCTCACGTACATCACCTAAATCTAGGATGAATGTGCCTTTGGTGATGTCGTTGCACTTGAATACTGTCGTGTATAGACCTGTTGCCATGATTTCGTTGAGCACTTGTTCACCGAGTTCTGTCCACGACTTAGGTGCGTCCATCTTATAGGTCTTTGTGATGGCCGTTGGTGCTGAGGCGATGAATCGCAAAGTCCAATCTTTCAGTTCTTGACTACTTTCACTTTGTTTATCTATATAGCAATAAGGTGTAAGATTCGAATTGTTGTTATCTGTTAGATATACGATGATGGATTCGCCTGACTGTAACTGCATTCTGACTTCCGGTAATTTTCCTGCTTGCCTGATGGAGGCTTTCCTTATCTTTCCATTCATGGGGTTAAAGAAGGTCGCGTATCTGGCCGCTTTACCCATTGTGACCCATTCGTCAATATCCTTTTCTTGTAAGTTACTGATGAAATAGAAATGGTCTTGACCATTTGCACGTCGTACGCAACTCAGCCCTTGCTGGGTACGCATCCGTTCTGGCTCTGCTACTTGATTAATGACTGCATACTCTTGGGTGATGGTCACTTTGTCTTTCAGTTGCTGTAGGGTATTGTCGAATGTGCCTTGTAAATCCAATCCTTTTAGTCCAGGAGCACTCTGAGGTAGGTGACCGATAAAAATAATCTTGGCTCCCCGTTGAGCTAAATCCACCAACTTCTGAAGGGTTGTGAGTGGCATAAATCGTACATCGGGTACCAATATTGCTGCATATCGATTACGGCTTGTTGTGGTCAGTTGTCCATCCACCACGTTTGTCTTCATGAGGTAACGATCGGATATGTAATCACAGTCAAAACCTGCCTTGATAATGGCATCAATACTCTTGATGAACTTTGGAGCACGTTCTGCCATGCTGTGAATATCGAACTGAACCAGTCGTCCTGGTTGCTCGTAAATCATATCATAGAATGGTAGGTAAACTAAGATGTCATTATCTGGCTCTCCATATTGCATAAAAGTCTGGGTGCGCTCGATGTATTTAAAGAAAGCTGGTGCATCGCGCCAAAGGTTATTGGTGGGCGACATATCAACCGTTGCATAGAACTTCCAGCCTGGCCATGGGTCGTCTTTGGGGGTGTAACAACTACCATGGAAGAACACATGGTTGACTCCTGCTACCATCATTAAATCGAAGTCCGGTTTGCATTGCGAGAACGAGGTGCGGAAATGTTCAGTCAGCCATGTGAAGGTCTCTGACGAGGTAAACTGCTTCCCAGAGATATGTGCACCTGATGAAGCATATTTCAGCATTGACAGGTCGGAATAGTTGGGTTTGGTAAAACCTGGATCAGTGCGTAGTCCTTTGATATGGAAATCCGACAAGCCGAATCCCTCACATTCGGGGATATCTACTTCTGCATACAGATCAATGAGGTTGGCTGGACTTCCGTGTGCTTGATTGCGGGTGATGGATCCATGTCTGTGTGCCCAATCCGTCCAAACTGTAGTGAAGTTCTCCAATAGCAGGTCTGACAGTGTTTCACGATAGTCCGACATGATACGTTGCTGGATATCTTTACTGTTGGATGAGGTTCCAAGGAAGTCTTCAACATGTTCTTCTAATGCATAGCCTCTGCGTGCCTTGAACTCTTCCAACATACGTGGTGTCCAGTCGGCATTATAGACTTCGTATGAGTCATTGAAGAAGGTATGAGGGTAGGGCACTCCACTTTGTTCAAAAGCCTTGTCGAACATCGCTAAATAGTGTTCCACGCTTTGACGGTCGAAGTGGTCTATCACCCATCCGTCGCCTCCTGGTGCCGCACGTTTCACTTTCTGACGAGTACGATCTGTGAGTAGCAAACCGTCTTGCACCTTCAGTTTGGCAGCAGCTTCATGTTCTGGTACGTTCGGACCTCCAAACGGCCAACCAGTGCCTGTTGCCATATTAACTTCAATGCCAAGTTTCTGGGCAATATCCTCCGTCGTCTGAAGCATCTTCATCCATTGTGGCGATAAATAGCTGATATTGTTGGCATCATTGCCTTTTA
>Ga0310690_10005248_pt1 | contig 17720 bp, 19 predicted proteins | sample AusTroGonzalo_MG_2_FD_207661 | JGI IMG/M metagenome (GOLD analysis project Ga0310690, IMG submission 207661) | Bovine rumen microbial communities from tropical cattle in Woodstock, Queensland, Australia - Gonzalo_04 (v2) (version 2) | ecosystem: Host-associated > Mammals > Digestive system >...
CGAGCAGGTCAACGGGCGAGCCATGGTTGTGCGTACATTTGATAGGCGTAGAGCGCGGGCCGCTGCAGGGGAACTTACTATAGGGATTGATACCGCCCTCTTGCAGGCAGACCACAGCCTGAATGGTCTTGAACGTCGAACCGGGAGGATACATAGCCTGTGTGGCGCGGTTCAGAAGAGGTTTGCTCGGATCTTTCAAGAGACGGTTATATTGTGCGGAACGCTGCTTGCCGACGAGGATCTCGGGATTCCAGGTAGGCGAGGATGCAAGCGCCAGAATCTCGCCTGTGGCGGGTTCGATAGCCACAGCGCTGCCGACCTTGCCTTGTAACATCTGTTCGGCAAGAGCCTGTAGCTGAATGTCGAGGGAGAGATGCAGATCGGTGCCGGTGATGGCTTCGACATCTTCCGCGCCATCATGGAAAGAGCCTTGAATACGTCCGCGGGAGTCACGCATGATAACCTCGACCCCTTTCGTTCCGCGCAGCCGTTTCTCGTAGGTGCGCTCGAGCCCGTCACGGCCGGCATAGTCACCGGCTTGGTAGTAGTCGTCACGGTTGATATCGGATTGTGAGACCTCGCCTACCGAGCCGAGGATATGGGCTGCGTAGGGATAGGAGTAACCGCGGAGCGTACGCTTGCGGATGCCTGCGCCGGAGAACTTGTACGAGGTTTCCCGCAGCGAGGCTACCTCCTGTTTGGAGAGTTGCGACATGAAGACCTGCGGCGTGTAGGTGGAGAATCCACGGTTACGCCGCGTGTCCCGGATGGCAGCTATGCGCTCAGCAAACTCCAGGCTGTCAATTCCGAGACATTGGCAGAAAGCTACGGTATCAAAACCGTGACGCATCTCTTGCATGATAAGCGTGACTTCGTAGATAGGCTGGTTGAAGACGAGCAGTTCGCCGTTGCGGTCGTAGATCAATCCGCGTGAGGGATAGATGACCTGCCGGAGCAGGGCATTGGAGTCGGCTTTGGCTTTCTGCGACTGGTCAATGACCTGTAACCAGAACAACCGGATAATGAAAATCAGCACTACCAGCACTACCGAGCCGGCAATGATGAAAGGTCGTCTGGTGTAAGGATCATTAGTCATTTACCATTTAGCCATTTACTATTTGGACATTTAGGTATTCTTGCGCAGGTACTCGAACATCAGGATGAGAGCGTAACTGAACAGGCTGCTCAGTATGATCTGGAGCAAAGTGAATCCGAAGTGACTGAAGGTGAACGCCTCGAGCATGAAGACGATAGTGTGGTGAACCACGACGAGCACAGCCAACAGACGGAGGTAGTTGCCCATACCGATGGCGGTGATGGTGATAGCTCCCTTCATTCGGTCGATGTCCTGAACGTACCCCGCCACCATCAGCGGACGCAGATACGCCGCCATGACGCAGCCTGCCATGTGGATACCCGGGGCGTGGGTGAACAGATCCATCACCATACCGATTGCCGCACCGATGAACATCTGCAACCAACGCGGGAGTTCGATAGGCAGCATCAGTATTGCCCACAGATAGATGAACGGATGCACCAGCCCGAGCCAATGGAGATTGTCAAGCAAGAGCACCTGCAAGAACAGGAGCATAACAAGGATTCCTATGTATTTGAGCCAGTTCATTTGTAAGCCGTCAGCAATCAGTAATCAGCAGTCAGATTTATTGTATTGAATCCAATTCAGCGCGGTGGGTGTAATTGAGGATATGGACAGTGCGAAGGCTGTTGAAATCCGTGGCAAGGGCGACATCGATATCATAGTAGGAGTCACCTTCGCCGAGCGAGACGTCAGAGACTATACCTACCGGCACGTCAGCAGGGAAGATAGCACTCATGCCGCTGGTGACGATGGTGTCGCCCAGTTGGACATCAACGTGCCGCGCGACATCCTCCAGCGCCGCACGACGGGTGTTCGGTGCATGCCAATGGAGCGTAGCCATATAGTCGTTCTTACGAATCATTGCAGAGATGAAGATCCCCTCGTGGATGACGGGAGCAACGACAGCAAAGTGTGTGCTGACCGACTGCACGACACCAACGATACCATCCTTGCCGATGACACCCATATCGGGCGACACGCCGTCACGCGCACCTTTGTTGAGCGTGAGGTAGTTATGGTGGCGGTCGTCAGAGAACGCTATGACGCGCGCGGGAATAAATGAGTAGTCCAAGTCTGCACGGATATAGGGAGTTTCTTCCGATGAAAGCGGCTCTCGTTGCCGTGTCATTATCGTGTCGTTTACGTCTCGTTGCCGTGTTTGGCCGTTAAGAAGCTCGAGAATCTCGGCGTTGAGTCGGGCATTCTCCTCGAGGAGTTGGGCATTGTCGGCACGCAGACGGAAGTACGAGGCGATGTTGTCGCTCATGAGTTGGATGCTGGCTGTCACGACGTTCGCCGCGCCGGCTGCTGCGACCTGCTGATACTTGTTTCCGCGCAATACGAAAACAAAAGCAACAACTTCAAGCCCCAAGAGGAGCAAGAAGTTGCTGTAGCGTAGTATCAGTTGCAGCAGGTTGCGCATTTGTAACGGTTAACGGTTAATGGTTAACGGTTAACGGGCTATCGGATCAGGAAGCCGAAGCGGTCGTAGTTCTTGAGGGCGATGCCAGCGCCACGTGCTACAGAGAGAAGCGGGTCTTCGGCTACGTGGAACGGGATCGTGATCTTGTCCTGCAGACGTTTAGCCAGACCGTGCAACATCGCACCACCACCGGCGAGGTAGATACCGCGCTCGACGATGTCGGCGTAGAGCTCCGACGGCGTGGATTCGAGAGCTGCAAGCACAGCCTGCTCGATACGTGCCACGGATTTCTCGAGGCAGTGAGCGATCTCCTGGTAGCTGACAAGCACCTTCATCGGCAGCGCGGTGACTTTGTTCGGGCCTGTTACGAGGTAGTCTTCCGGTGCGTCTTCGAGTTCGGGGAGCGCTGCGCCTACGGCGATCTTGATACGCTCAGCCGTCGGTTCGTCGATGCGCATATTGTGCATCCGGCTCATGAAGTCGATGATGTCGCGGTTGAAGTCGTCACCGGCAGTTTTGATAGATTTGTTTGCAACGATGCCACCAAGGGAGATAACAGCGATCTCGGTTGTACCACCGCCTATGTCAACGACCATACAGCCTTTCGGCGCTTCGACATCGACGCCGATGCCGATAGCCGCAGCCATCGGTTCGTAGAGCATGTAGATCTCACGTCCGCCGGCATGTTCGCAACTGTCGCGCACGGCACGGATCTCCACTTCGGTACAACCCGAAGGAATACCGACGACCATACGGATGGCTGGAGTGAAGAGCTTGTTCTTTTGCGGGATCATCTTGATGAGTCCGCGGATCATCATCTCGCAGGCCTGGAAGTCAGCGATGACGCCTTCCTTGAGGGGACGTACGGTGCGGATCTGCTGGCTACCGCGACCGATCATCTGCTGGGCTTTGCGGCCTACGGCGAGACACTTGTTGTCCGCCACGGAGATGGCTACCACACTGGGTTCGTTAACGACAATCTGATCCTCATACATGATAAGGGTGTTGGCGGTGCCAAGGTCTATTGCAATCTCTTGCGTAAAGGAGAAAAGAGCCATAGTTATTTACAATTTAATCATTTACCATTTACGATTTTCACACAGGGTCAATGGCCTGTGCGATGGAGTTGGCGATCTGCGCCATCTCATCGGCAGGGAGTTGGAGTTTGGGGTTGGTGAACAGCATATCTTTCTCCGAGTTCATGGGAACGAGGTGTATATGCACGTGGTTCACTTCCATACCGAGCACAGCCACGCCGACGCGTTTGCAGCCCGTGGCTTGCTTGATACCGGCAGCTACCTTCTTGGCGAAGAGCGTGAGCTGCTGATAGGTTTCGTCGTCAAGGTCGAAGATATAATCGGCTTCGGGATCGGGGAGCTTGGGAATAACCAAGGTGTGCCCCTTGACGAGCGGGTTGATGTCAAGGAACGCGTAGCAATGTTCGTTCTCTGCCACCTTGTAACTCGGAATCTCGCCGTTGATTATGCGTGTGAAGATTGTCATAACTACAAGGAGATTTCGAGGATTTCGAGTTCGAGTGTTCCCGCGGGAACGCTGACCTGTGCCACCTCACCGACTTTCTTGCCGAGCAAGCCTTTGGCGATAGGTGTGGTGGAAGCGATCTTACCCTCAGCGATGTTTGCCTCGCCTTCGGTCACGATCTGATAGATCTTCTCCGCGTTATTCCTTTTATTACGTACACGTACGCGCGTGAGGATCTGAACCTCATCGGTGTTGATGGACGTCTCGTCGATGATGCGCGCGTCAACGATCTTGCTTTTGAGAATAGCGATGCGGGTCTCGAGATGTCCTTGTTCTTCTTTTGCTGCATCGTACTCGGCGTTCTCACTCAGGTCGCCTTTGTCGCGTGCCTCAGCGATCGCCGCAATCACACGAGGGCGCTCAACGCTCTCGAGGAACGACAGCTCTTCTTTTAGTTTTTGCAGACCATCTGCAGTCATGTAAGTTGTTGCCATATTGTTTAGTATTTTCTATTCAGTACTTCAGAGGCAAGAAAAGCACGGCGGAACTCGTCGGGGTCGGATAGGTCAAACAACTCAGCCACTTCGTGTTGATCACTGCATATTGGTGACTGCGTGTTGGTGACCACGTGTTGGGCACTACGTGTCGGAGCCTGTTTTTTCACCTTCTTTTTTGCCATAATTCACAATATTAAAGCGATGCAATTGGCTTGCATCGTCGTTGTTTTGCTCACAAAATGATAAACAAAAAAGTCTTCACAGCGAAGGATTTTTCTTTTGGTTTTAAAAACAACAGGAAACTTCCCAGCCTCCTGTTGCCATTAAACCTAAACCTTAACTATGAAAATTTTATTTGTTTTCGAGTGCAAAGATACAACTTTTATTTTATATATGCAAATATTTTTCAAAAAAAATGCACTTTTTTTGTATTTTTTTTCATTTTTTATCAAAAATAGCCATTTTTGCATCTCCATTACACGCATAATTTGCGAAAAAACAGAGCCGTTGCAAGCCTGAGTCGCGTATCAGCCATGCATCGTTAGAGCGCAGTTTGACATGACGAGTTAGCGAAATGTCAGTTGTTGGCTGTCGCAAGACTGCCAAAACGGTGTTAGGCACGATTTTTGTTAGTGTTTTTAAGGCGGCATATCCGAATTTTATGATTTGGTGTGGTCGGCATACATGACAGAATAAATATAGGAGATAAAGATATGGTACAAGAAATTACTGATGCTAATTTGAAGAGTTTGCTGTCAGAAGGCAAACCGATGGTAGTTGACTGTTGGGCGCCGTGGTGCGGTCCGTGCAAGATGATGCACCCGGTGATTGACGAGTTGGCAGCCGAGTATGACGGCAGAGTGATTATCGGCAAGCTGAATGTGGATGAGAATGCCGGTACATGCGAACAGTTCGGCATCATGAACATCCCGACTATTCTGTTCTTCAAGAACGGTGAGTTGGTGAACCGGAGTGTAGGTTACACCCCGAAGCCGAGATTACAGCCGCTCGTAGAGACACTGCTGTAAATCAGGGGTTCGGTAGCTCAGTTGGATAGAGCAACAGCCTTCTAAGCTGTGGGGCCCGGGTTCGAATCCCGGCCGAATCACTCGCCGTCGGCAAATTGCGCTTACGGATGCCGCAGGCCGGCATAAAGCGCGCAATTGCCTCGGCTCTCCCCGATGCAAACACTTCGTTGGTTTGCGTCGGGGGCCCCGGAAAAAGACAAAGATTATAAAGATAATACATGCGTCAATTAAAAATTACCAAATCCATCACCAACCGTGCCGAGCAGTCGCTTGACAAGTTCCTGCAGGAGATTGGTCGTGAAGACTTGATCTCCGTAGAAGAGGAAGTCGAACTGGCGGGAAAGATCCGCAACGGCGACATGGCAGCAAGGGAACGACTGGTGAATGCCAACCTGCGCTTCGTCGTTTCGGTGGCAAAGCAATATCAGAACCAAGGCCTGAGCCTGCCTGACCTTATCAACGAAGGAAACCTCGGACTGATCAAAGCAGCCGAGAAGTTCGATGAGACACGTGGATTCAAGTTCATCTCTTACGCCGTTTGGTGGATTCGCCAGTCGATCCTGCAGGCACTGGCCGAGCAGGCACGTATTGTTCGTCTGCCGCTAAACCAAGTGGGTTCGCTCAACAAGATTCAGAAAGCCTACTCCCGTTTCGAGCAGGAGTTTGAGCGCCGTCCGTCAGCCGAGGAGTTGGCGGAGGAGTTGGAGATGCCTATTGACAAGATTGCCGAGGTGCTTCGTATGCAGGGACGGCATGTGAGTATGGATGCTCCGTTCGTTGACGGCGAGGACAACAGCCTGATTGACGTGATGGAGAATCAAGACTCGCCCCGTGCCGACAGAGGTCTGATCAGCGAATCGCTTACGCAGGAGATCAATCGCGCGTTAGCGACGCTCAGCGACCGTGAACAGCGTATCATCCGTAAGTTCTTCGGCGTAGGCGAAGGCGTACAAGAGAAGACGCTGGAAGAGATTGGCGTGGAGGAAGGCCTCACGCGTGAGCGTGTGCGCCAAATCAAGGAAAAAGCACTTCATAACCTCGCTCAAAACTCGCGCAGCAAAGTATTGCGTACTTATTTGGGATAAGGTCTATGGCGAACAAGAGGAAGATTATTAACGATCCGGTATTCGGTTTTATCTCTATACCGAACGAGTTCATATATGACGTGTTGCAGCATCCTTATGTGCAGCGCTTGAACCGCATACGACAGCTTGGGTTGTCGTATGTCGTTTATCCGGGGGCGCAGCACTGCCGCTTCCTGCACTCCATCGGCGCGATGCACCTGATGAGTGAAGCTATCGCTTCTCTGCGCCAGAAAGGCATAGAGATCACGCAGGAAGAAGCCGATGGCGCGATGGTTGCCATCCTGCTGCACGATCTCGGTCATGCACCGTTCTCGCACGTGATGGAGCACTCACTCATTGAAGGCATCACCCACGAAGAGGTTTCGCTGATGATGATGGAGCAGATCAACCGCGAAATGAACGGTGCGCTGAATACTGCGATTGCAATCTTCCGCAACCAATATCCCAAACACTTCCTCCACCAGTTGATCTCCTCGCAGTTCGATATGGACAGGATGGACTACCTCTGCCGCGACTCGTTCTTCACGGGCGTGACCGAAGGCAGTGTGGCTTCGGCGCGACTGATCAAGATGCTGAACGTAGTGGATGACCACCTGGTGATTGAGGCGAAAGGCATCTATTCGGTGGAGAAGTTCCTCATAGCACGACGACTGATGTACTGGCAGGTCTATCTGCACAAAACCAGTGTTGCAGCCGAGCAACTACTCATCAAGATCCTGGAGCGCGCCAAGCAGTTGGCGACAAGCGGCGAGCAGCTGTTCTGTCCACCGGCACTGCATTACTTCCTGTACCAACATATCACAGGCGAGATGTTCGTGCATGACAGTTATGCGCTGAACCAGTACGCACTGTTGGACGACTCGGATATCCTGTCTGCCATCAAAGCCTGGCAGACGCATCCTGACACCACGCTTCGTCTGCTGGCAGAAGCGTTCGTCAACCGCCGGCTGTTCAAGGGCAGACTGTTGCAGCAGCCGCTTACCGCAGCAGAGCGCAACGAACTCAAGGCGCGATATGCCGAGCGCTTCGGCATATCTCTTAGCGAGGCGGAGTACTTTTTCTCGGAGCACATATCGACCTCGAACACCTACAGCGAGAAAGATGACAGCATAGACATCCTTTACAACGACGGTACGGTGCGTAACATCGCCGAGGCGTCGGATATGCTGAATCTGCAAACGCTGACTTATAAACCGCAGAAGTTATATCTGTTCTATTATAACATTTGAAGATTATGCAATTTACCGCACAACAAATAGCTGCCTTCGTATCGGGCGAGATCATCGGGCAAGCCGATGTAGTCATCAACGATGTCAGCCCGATAGAGCAAGGCCGTCCGAACACCTTGTCGTACGTCACCGACCAGCGTTTCCTGCCTGCTCTGGCAACTACCGAAGCATCGGTCGTACTTCTCACCCGCGATCTGTACGATGCCTCGTTGTCCACCAAGGCGACGCTCATCCTCGTACCTAATGCCCGTCAGGCAATAGGCTCACTGCTGCAAGGCGTAGCGGAGTTCCTGCGTCCGCGCAAGAAAGGCATCGAGCAGCCATCGTTCATTGCCGAAGGCGTGAACTTGCCCGACGACGTGTATGTCGGTGCATTCGCGTACATAGGCAAGGGCGTACAGATAGGCCAAGGCGTGCAGATCTATCCGCAAGCGTATATCGGCGATTACACGCGCATAGGGGATAACACGGTTATCTACTCCGGCGTGAAGATCTACGACCACTGCACGGTGGGCAAGGACTGCATCATCCACTCCGGCTGCGTGATTGGCGCTGACGGATTCGGCTTTGAGCCGGACGCCGAAGGCGTGAACCACAAGATCCCGCAGATCGGTTCGGTAACGATCGAGGATGACGTGGAGATTGGAGCCAACACAACCATCGACCGCGCGATGATGGGCGAGACGCGCGTGAAGAAGAACGCGAAGATCGACAACCTCGTACAGGTGGCTCACAACGTGCAGGTAGGTGACTCGTCGTTCCTCTGCGCACAGGTAGGTATAGCCGGTTCGTCAACGATTGGCAATCACTGTATCCTGGCCGGACAGGTAGGCGTAGCCAATCGTATAACACTGGCGGACAATGTGGTATGCGGTGCCAAGACAGGCGTAGCAAGTTCAATCCGTCAGGCTGGACAGTACCAGGGGTCGCCGGCTATCGATGCCATGAACTGGCGCAAGTCGTCCATCGTATTCAAGAACCTGCCGGAGATACAACGGCAGATCAACCAACTCACTCGCGAAAAATGAAACAACATACAATAGCACAGCCCTTTACCTTTGAGGGCAAAGGATTACACACCGGCGTATATATCCACGCCACGTTCACTCCCGCCGCAGAGAACTACGGTATACGTCTGCGTCGTACCGACCTGCCCGACCAGCCCACGCACCATGCGTACGCCGACTATGTATCGGCTACCGAGCGCGGCACGGTGCTGGAGCACGGTAGCTGGCGTATATCCACAGTGGAGCACGCCTTGTCTGCCCTTTATGCCTTGGGAATCGACAACTGTCTGATCAGTGTTGACGGTCCCGAACTGCCTATCTTGGACGGCAGTGCACTGCCTTTCGTCAAGGCAATACAGAAGGCCGGCATTGTGGAACAGGAAGCCGAGGCGGAGGTATATGTCGTGCGCGAACCGATAGAGTATATCTCCGAGCACGGCAACCGTCTGCTACTCATGCCGAGCGATCATTATCAAGTAGAAGTACAGGTGTGCTACCCATCGCATATTCTCAAGCGCCAGCGCGCCGAGCTGCGCGAACTCACTGACTATTCACGCGAGATAGCCTCGGCACGTACGTTCTGCTTCGTGCGCGAGATCGAGCCTCTGCTGCGCATGGGACTCATCAAAGGCGGCGACTTGAAGAACGCGCTGGTGATCTATGAGACACCGATGTCGCAGGAAGGCTTGGACTACCTGACCGACAAACTCGGACAGCCGCACCTCGATGCCACGAAACTCGGTTACCTGTCACCTATTCACTACCACAATGAACCGGCACGTCACAAGTTGCAGGACATCATAGGCGACTTGTCGCTGGTAGGATGCCGGATTCAGGGGCGTATATATGCCGAGAAGCCCGGGCACACATTCAACACCTCGTGCGCACGCCAGCTCCGTAACAAAATCTACCCAAAACAAGAATAATTCTTAATTTAAAAATTTGTATTTATATGATTAGTCCTTTAGCCTATGTTCACCCCTCGGCAGTGATTGCCGAATCGGCAGAGATCGGTCCGTTTGCATATATTGAAGCCAACGTTGTTATTGGCGAGCGTACTGTAGTGATGGCTAACGCGTCTGTGATGAGCGGCGCGCGTATCGGTGACGACTGCAAGATCTTTCCGTCAGCAGTGGTCGGCGCTATCCCGCAAGACCTGAAGTTCCACGGTGAAGACACCCTGGCTATCATCGGCAACAACACCGTTATCCGTGAGTGCGCTACTGTACATCGCGGTACGGAATCGAAGGGCAAAACCGTAGTAGGTAACTACTGTCTTATCATGGCTTATTCGCACGTGGCGCACGACTGCCTGTTGCACGATCATATCATCATGTCCAACGCCACACAGTTGGCCGGCGAGGTAGTAGTAGATGACTACGCTATCCTCGGTGGCGGCTCGCTGGTGCATCAGTTCACGCATGTCGGCGCACACTCGATGACCCAGGGCGGTACCAAGGTCAACAAAGATATCCCGCCCTTCGTGATTGCAGCACGCGAACCGGTGTCGTTCTGCGGCATCAACAGCGTCGGACTGAACCGTCGCGGTTTCTCGCGCGAGCAGATAACTGCCATCCAAGACACCTACCGGCTGATCTACATGTCCGGACTGAACGTCTCGCAGGCTTTGCAGCAGATCAACGACACCCTGCCGCAATCTCCGGAACGCGATGCTATCATCGACTTCATCACTACCTCGCCGCGCGGAGTGATTCGCGGTACTATGTGATAAAACGTACGTCTGAAACGAGGTTTGAACGAGGTTTTAACAAGGTTTTAACAAGGTTTGAACGAGGTTTATCAGAATTAAAACAAACAATAATATGGAAGAACGCAGCTTGAATTTTATTGAACAGATCGTTGAGAACGATTTAGCAGAGGGTAAGAACGACGGACGTATTCAGACCCGTTTCCCGCCCGAGCCCAACGGCTACCTGCATATCGGTCACGTCAAGGCTATCTGCATGGATTTCGGTATAGCAGAGCGCTACAACGGCGTGTGCAACCTTCGTTTTGACGATACCAACCCTGCCAAGGAGGACACCGAATACGTGGACTCCATCGAGCGCGATATCCGCTGGTTGGGATTCAAGTGGGGACAGATCTACTACGCCTCGGATTACTTCGACCAGCTCTACGACCTTGCCATCCGTTTCATCCGTGAGGGCAAGGCCTATGTCGATGAGCAGACAGCCGAACAGATTGCCGAGCAGAAAGGCACTCCGACCGAAGCCGGTGTGGCATCGCCTTACCGCGACCGTCCGGTTGAGGAGAACCTGCGTCTCTTCCAAGCCATGCAGAACGGCGAGATAGAAGAAGGTAAGATGGTCCTGCGCGCGAAGATTGACATGGCTAACCCGAACATGCATTTCCGTGATCCAATCATGTACCGCATCATCACCTCGCACCCGCACCACCGCACAGGACGCAAGTGGAACGTCTATCCGATGTACGACTTTGCGCACGGTCAGTCCGACTACTTTGAGGGCGTGACACATTCGATATGTACGCTGGAGTTCGTTGTGCACCGCCCGCTGTATGACTACTTCATCGACCAGTTCACCGGTGAGAACTTCGCAGGGCTTTCGCCCTACGGACCAGACTACCGTCCGCATCAATACGAATTCAACCGTCTGAACATCACCTACACGGTTATGTCTAAGCGCAAGATGCTCCAACTCGTCAAGGAAGACCTCGTGGCAGGCTGGGACGATCCGCGCATGCCGACCGTCTGCGGTCTGCGTCGCCGCGGCTACACCGCTTCGTCCATCCGCGAATTCATGGACAAGATCGGCTACACGAAGGTCGAAGGTATGATTGATGTCGGTCTGCTGGAGCACACTATCCGCGAAGACCTCAAGGAGACCGCTCCGCGTGTGTGTGCTATCTTCGATCCCGTCAAACTTGTCATCACGAACTACGAAGGCGAAGGTGAGACCATCATTGCCGAAAACATCGACGGCCACGAGGAACTCGGCACACGTGAAGTTCGCTTCGGTCGTGAGTTGTGGATTGAGCGCGGTGACTTCCTCGAGGAGGCGGATAACAAGTTCTTCCGTCTCAGCCCGGGCGGCAGAGAGGTTCGACTCAAATCCTCGTATATCATCCAAGCCACAGGCTGCGACAAGGATGCCGAAGGCAACATCACAACTGTATATGCCACCTACGATCCTAACTCCAAGTCTGGCACCGAGGGCGGCAACCGCAAAACGAAAGCCACGATTAACTGGGTGGAATGCAATTCGGCTTTGGATGCAGAGGCGCGTCTGTATGACCGCCTGTTCGCCTGCGAGAACCCGAGCGCCGAGGAAGGTGACTTCCGCGATCTGCTCAACCCCGAAAGTCTCATTGTCAAGAACATCAAGGTCGAGGGTTCACTCCGCAGCGAACTGCATGCACCTAAGATTGTCGAAGGCGTGGAGCAAGAGAACCACTACCAGCTGCTCAAACAAGGTTACTTCGTCGTTGACCCTGACACCACAGCCGAGCATCTTGTACTCAACCGCACCTGCTCGCTCAAGGACAACTACCTAAAATAGCCAATAGCCAAAAACCAATGGCCAAAAGCCAGATATATTGCCCGTTCAGGCGTAAGTACGTTGCCGCTACGCCGGAGGAGTATGTGCGGCAGGCGTTCTTGCACGCCCTGGTGGAGCAATACGGCTACCCGCAGTCGCTCATCGGAGTGGAAGTGCAGATAGCTGTCGGCGCAGGAGTAGAGAAACGCTGCGATGCCGTGGTTTATACCAAGAACCTGCAACCGCTGATGCTCCTTGAGTTCAAGGCGGAGCACGTGGCATTGACCACAGAGGTGCTCGATCAGGCAGCGGTGTATAACACGACAGTGCATGCGCCCTACCTGATCCTCGCCAACGGCAAGCAGACGGTGGTGGCTCATATTAACGAACAACGACAAATAACCTTTTTAGACCATATCCCTGCATGGAATCAGTTATTACCCTGAACGAGGCTATTGACACCGCGGCATTCTACGGCGTGAACAATGCAAATATCCTCTGCCTGAGCAACCAGCACCCCGATGTGCGTATTGTGGCACGAGGGTACAAACTCAAGGTCACCGGCTCCGAACAGGCAGTCAAGCGTTTTGAGACCATCGTCGAGCGTTGCGAGCAGGCGTGCTTGCAGCGCGGCTCGCTCAACGAAGCAACTATACTCGATCTCATCCACGGTTCGTCACCCGATACCGTCACCCACGATCATCTGATTCTGCATGGTGTTGGCGGCAAGCCTATCTTGGCTCGCTCGGTTAACCAGCGCAAACTCGTTGAGGGCTTTGCTACCAACGATCTGTTGTTTGCCGTCGGACCTGCCGGTTCGGGTAAGACCTACACGGCTATCGCCCTTGCCGTGCGCGCGCTCAAGAACAAAGAGGTTAGACGCATCATCCTCTCGCGCCCTGCCGTAGAGGCAGGCGAGAAACTCGGTTTTCTGCCGGGCGATATGAAAGAGAAGATCGATCCCTACCTGCAACCGCTGTACGATGCTCTGCAAGACATGTTACCCGCCACCAAACTTCAAGAGTATATGGAGCGCGGTACGATACAGATAGCGCCGCTCGCGTTCATGCGCGGACGCACATTATCCGACGCAGTGGTTATCCTCGATGAGGCACAGAACGCCACCGTGCTGCAGCTGAAGATGTTCCTCACCCGTATGGGCTTGGGCAGTAAGATGATCGTCACAGGCGACCTCACGCAGATAGACCTGCCCACCTCACAACGCTCGGGACTGAGCGATGCTATGGCGCGATTGCAGGACATCAAAGGCATACAGATCGTGCAGTTCAACCAACAGGACATCGTCCGTCACCACCTCGTAACACATATCGTCAAGGCTTATGCTGATTAACACCTACTCCGCTGCCGTTGTCGGCATTGACGCCGTGATCGTCACCGTAGAGGTGCACGCCACGCCGGGTTACGACTTCACGCTGGTCGGACTGCCTGACGCTGCCGTCAAGGAGGGACATGACCGCATCGAATCCGCTATACTGATCTCCGGCATTCATCTGCCACAACGGCAATATACCATCAACATGTCGCCCGCCGACCTCAAGAAAGAAGGTGCGGCGTTTGACTTGACGCTGGCTATCGGGCAACTCGCTGCCACCGAACAGGTGCAGAGTCGCCTACTCTCGGAGTTTCTGATACTGGGCGAGCTCTCGTTGGACGGTCATCTGCGTCCCGTACACGGCTGCCTGCCTATCGCCATGGCAGCGAAGAACAACGGATTCCGTGGTGTCATTCTGCCGGCGGAGAACGCCAGCGAACCGGCTGTGGTCGATGGGATAGAGGTCTATGGATTTGAGTGCCTGACGGATGTGATAGGATTCCTCAACGGTACGCAGCCCGCAGAGCCGACACACGTGGATGTCAATGAACTGCTCAGCACCTACGCATTCTGTTCGGACATCGACTTTGCCGAGGTGCGCGGCCAACAGGAAGTACGCCGCGCTATCGAGGTAGCCGCAGCAGGCGGACATAACATCATCATGATCGGCCCGCCGGGCGCAGGCAAGTCGATGATGGCAAAACGCATACCGACGATCCTGCCACCGATGACGCTGAACGAAGCGCTGGAGACCACAAAGATCTACTCCGTCTCCGGCAAACTGCGCAAAACCGTCCAACAGCGTATCAATCCCACATCTCACAGCGTTAGCGGTCTCACATCTCACAGCGACAGCGGTCTAACTTCTCTTATCGTCCAACGTCCGTTCCGCTCACCCCACCACACGATTACCGACGTCACTCTCGTAGGTGGGGGTAACAACCCGCAACCCGGTGAGGTTAGCCTCGCCCATAACGGTGTTTTATTCCTTGACGAGTTGGCCGAGTTCAAGAGAACAGCTCTTGAGGTACTGCGTCAACCACTGGAGGACGGACATATCACCGTAGCCAGAAACAAACTGTCGGTGGATTATCCTGCGCACTTCATGCTTGTGGCGGCTATGAACCCCTGTCCGTGCGGACACTACGGCGATCTCAAGCACCCATGCACCTGCACGCCGGCGCAACGGCATCGGTACATGAGCCGCATCTCAGGTCCGCTGCTCGACCGAATTGATATCCAGTGCCATATTGATGCCGTCAGCTACGATGACCTGCGTAGTAAGGCGGAAGGCGAATCGTCAGCCTCCATCCGCGAACGGGTGTGTCGGGCGCGGGCCATACAGACCGAGCGTTTCCGAGGCACGGCTATCCATTGCAACGCCCAGATGACGCCTGCTATGGTGCGCAAGTATTGTCAGCTTGATACCAATGGCGAGATCCAGTTGCGTGCCGCGATGGAGCTCTACGGCTTGTCAGCGCGTGCATACGACCGCATCCTCAAGGTTGCACGCACCATTGCCGACCTCGATGCCGCCGCCCATCCCGAACAGCCTGTCACCGGCACCCTCAGCACCTCCCATCTGCTGCAAGCCATACAGTTCCGCCAACTCGACCGATCGGATTGGGGAGAATGATACCATAGAATTTTTTTTAGGAAATTATTTGCTTTTCTACAAAATTTTTCGTAACTTTGCAGGCGGAAGTCATGTGAACGCCGTTGGCGGCTTGCCGACTCCGTTATGCGAATCAATAATTAAACCTCACAAATATGAAAAGACATCTCTTGGCACTCCTGTCGTGCGTTCTGCTGCTTGCTGTTACGGGCTGCAAAGATAAGAACACGACACCACAATCCCTCAAAGGCAACGAGGCACGTCCGACATGGACCGCACCCGACGAGTATGACTACAGCAGTTCAATGACCGCCGTTATCCGCGTCGATCTGGCAGCACAGTACCCCACACAGGCAGCGGACTTCACTATCCACGAAGACGACCTGCTGGCTGCCTTCGCCGGCAACCAGTGTCTGGGCGTAACCGAACCCCAGGACGGACTGTTCTACCTCTTCATTGCCGGACCGGACACCGAGGAACAGACAACGGACATAACCCTGCGGTACTGGTCGGCACAATACACCAACCTGTTCGTGGCTGAGAACGCCTTCCCCTTCGTCAACGACGAGCAGAAAGGTACGATAGCAGAACCGTTTGTGCCGGCGCTGCGCTGACAGAAGAGAGAACGCTGGCGCTGACAGAATAAATATATTTAGATTATAAACAATGAAAACAAGAATCATTTTCGTGCTGCTGGCAGCACTGACAGCAGGGCTATGCTCCTGCAATGGTGGCAATGACCCGCAACCCCAACCGTCCACCGACTTCGACAAGATGATCGGCACCTGGACGCTGAACTCATACACCGAAAAATGGGTGAACATCGACGCCGACAAGGTCGAGAAAGACCGCACGGTGAACCACGGCTCGCTCACTATCAAAAAGGAGAAAGACGGCAACGACTCGTACTACACCTACACCGAGAACTTCGTGAACGAAGAAGGGACAGAGTACAGCGGACGGATAGAGATCACCAACGGGTGTATCATCCTCAGCGACCCCGAAGGGTTCATGCGCGGCGACGGAGCGAACACCTACGACTTCAACGTGACCTTCCCCGCCGAAGGCAAGATGGAGTGGACGTACAGTTCGACCAAACGGCACATCCAGAACACCGACGCCCACAACGACAAACGTGACGTTAAGGGAGTGTTTACAAAGAGTTGATACACCCCTCCGGCTCCCCTCTTAGAGGGGAGAGGAGTTGAGTGTTGAGTGTTTAATATTGAATGTTGAATTTTTAATGTTGAATGTTGCGTGTTTTAAATTTTAGGTTTCAAATTTAACAATGAAAAAACTGATTATGCTTGCAGCTGCGTGCTGCATGTTCGCATTGAACGCCTGCGTTAACTTCAAGACCGAGGCAACAGTGGATGTTAAGGTGATCAAAGCCGGACAGCCGGTTGCAGATGTCACCGTGTACAAATTCAAAGATAACGGTTTGGGAGAGGGTACTACGCTCTACAAATCGAATAACAGCGGTACCGCCAAGACCGATGGTGCCGGTGTCGCCCACTTCAACCTCAAGTCGCCGGATGACCTTGATCCGAGCAATGTAGCCGGCGTAGAGTTGAGCGATGCCAGCACGTTCTTCTTCTGCACCTACAATGCCGAGAACACCCGCAACTCGCTGGTAAGTGTTAAAGTGAAGACCGGCGACAAGCAGAAAGTGCAGCTGATCATTGATGACCAACCGAGAGGCGGCGAAGAAGATTGATTTTTGAAAAAAATAACCCATTAAATAACCCATTAAATAACCAATCAGTATGAAAAAGTATTTTTCGTTGGCAGTAGTATGCTGCCTGGCTATGGTAGCCGTAGTATTCAGTTCGTGTAATAACGAGCAAAAGAGCAGTTATCAGTACATCGTTGGCTTGGACGACACGATTGAGCAAGACCCGCAGATGTGCATGCAGTTCGAGTTGAACGCTCTGCCTCAGATCGTATCGGAGATGCAGAAGACCAGCGACCAAGCCGGTTCGATCATCTACAAGGACACCAAGGCCAATGCCGACAAGCGCGCCAAGGATGCGTTTGCTTCCGCAATTGCCAAGTTCCGCGAGGGTGGTGTAGGTTCGTACAAAGACCTTGTTGTGGTACTCAAAGGTCTGAATAACGACACGAACAAATGGGAGGTAAAAGACAAGATTACGCTCTAATCTCACTTAGGCATGCGAGGCTGATACCCTCGCATGTTTGCACAATACGTAAACACATACAAAAAACAATAAGAGAATGAAATTTTCCGTACGAACCGTCAGAGTGATGCTATTCACCTGCTTGCTGCCTGTAGCAGCTGTTCTGTCCGCGCATGCTGCGGAGACGTATCTTCGCCTGGATTCCTGCCGTCAGTTAACCCACACTCAAGCCGTTCACGACGGCCATGCGCCGCTACCGCTAGCCT
>Ga0310690_10005250_pt1 | contig 17714 bp, 8 predicted proteins | sample AusTroGonzalo_MG_2_FD_207661 | JGI IMG/M metagenome (GOLD analysis project Ga0310690, IMG submission 207661) | Bovine rumen microbial communities from tropical cattle in Woodstock, Queensland, Australia - Gonzalo_04 (v2) (version 2) | ecosystem: Host-associated > Mammals > Digestive system >...
CTATCCGAGTCTGGGATTATAACACTATTGTCAATAAAAAGGATTAATACTCATGGCCTATTCTTCTATGACTGAGAATCATCTATCATACCTCGGTGAGCGGGGCGCAATGTCCGGATATCGAGCTCAATACGTTGAGTTCGGTATCCGGGTATATAATGCGTTAGTCGCTCGGGAATTGGTGGAGATTCGTGTGGCGGATATGGAGAAGAATGTAGGGCAGTTGGATGATATTTGTTATGTGACGGAATCTGAGGTTCACGGATATCAGGTGAAGTGGAGCAATGCGGGGGTATCGTTCAAGTATTCTGACTTCCTGGATGTAATTGGTGGGGTGGCTGATGGATGGATGAAGTTACGGGATGCTTATCCCGGGAAGAGGGTGTATGCGCATTTGCTGACAAATCGCCCTTGCAGTTCCAGGGACCATATCAATGGGGCAGATGGTTCGGTGGTCAGGCATTTCAATGAGTTTGTGGAAGAGGCATTGCCGAGGTTGCATAGTATTTCGAGAGTGCAGGTTGAAAAGAGGAGACGAACGGGGGCAAGGCTGAATTCCAAGTGGGGGAATGTTGTTAAAGAGTTGCAGGAAAAGACTGGTTTATGTGGTTCTGATTGGACTTCTTTCTGGAAGGCGTTTGTTTTCACCCCGGACTACGAACAGGACGTGATTCGTGTGATGGATAGTATGTCAGTGAAACGGACGGATGATGTGCTTCGCTTGATGGCACTGATTCAAGAGGAGGTGGCGGATAAGAAGGGGCGTGTTGTTCTTTCTTCATCAGAGATCGAGCGGCTATTTAATGGAAGGGTGGGAACTATTTACAACCACAATCTGTCAGCACCGGTTGAGCGTTTTGAGCTGAATAAAAAGGCCGTCGGCTTATTAAATAGCGCCTTGGCCGACAAGTCCGGCGGATACATTCTTTTGCAAGGCTCTCCGGGTTCGGGAAAATCTACGGTTCTTACGCAGTGGGTGGAGTCATTGCCCAATAAGTCGGTGCGCTATTATGCGTTTGATTTCTTGAATCCATCTTCTAATCGCAACAGTGAGTCCGACCGGGGCGACCGTGTCACTTTCCTGTATGATATGGTGACAATGCTCCATCAGATTGGATTCAGGGCATCCGCTGGTGATGGCGGTGATACGCTGCCTTATCGTGATTATCATTTTCTTAAGAAATATTTCTACGCGCTGCTGGAGGATGCGTCGTCCTATTATCAAGCGTCAGGGTTGCCGCTTGTCATTGTGGTAGACGGGCTGGATCATATTACCCGCGAGTATGCGCGCCAAAACCAAGGCCTTTGCAGTCTCCTTACCGTACTTCCTTCTATGTCCGACCTCCCTCAAGGGGTCGTTTTCGTTCTTGGAAGTCAACACTACGATTTTGAAGACCTGCATTATTCAATACGGTCGCAGGCTGTTCCTGGGTCGTCACTGATTACGATGCCTCCTTTTGACAGGGAAGAGGTTGAAGCTTTGCTGTTGAAATCTTTGCCAGGGTTTGATGTGAATACGCGCTTGGTGGACAAGAGCCAACAGCTGTCGCAAGGGCATCCCCTGTACCTGTCATATATCATCAATCAATTGCGGGAGAAAGGTGTTTCAGCGATTGATGCTATTGAGGCTTTCTCTGGTGATGTGGAGGATTATTACCGACGCCTGCTTGATAAGGATACCCTCCTTAGCCTGGTGGATGTTCTTGGCCTCCTGTGCCGTGTTCCGGGCAGGGTCCCGCTCGAATATCTGGATGTTTGGGGAGTTTCTCGGGAGCAAAAGCAGAGATTGGCCGAGTTGCGTCATCTTTTCCGGTTTGATGGGAAAAGCATTTCCTTCTTCCACAATTCTTTCCGGCAGTATCTGATTTACAAGACGGCGGAGGATCCTTTTGTTCCAGGAAAGCTATGCGAGAAAGATGACCGAGTTTTTTATGCTCGTCTATATGAGTTCACTTCATCGGATTGGAATGCAGGTTTTTACTTGTACCAGGCAGGTAAGTATGATGAGTTTATTGGCAAGATCACACCAGATGCCCTGTTTTTACAGTTGCAGGAATTCCGTCCTCTGTGGAGTGTCCGGCAAGATTTGGGATATGGTGTGGAGATTGCCAGGAAGAAGCGTGATCCGTATCTTCTCGCACGATACATCCTTTTTGAAAGCCAGTTAGTGCAGATGGAAGGCAGGCAAATCTCAGTTCTTTCATTGGTGAGAGATTTCCTGAAGATGGGGGAAGTGTCATTGGCAAAAAGGCTTGTGCGGGATGATAATGGACTTTGCTGTTCCCAGTCCCGTGCGCTGTCATTGGTGAAAGAATTTGCTCTTGCTGGTGTGGAGTCTGAGGCTAAGGCTTTATTCGAATTAGGGTATCCCTCGTTTATGAACAGACGTGTTGATCCTCGCAGTAAGAGTTGGGTGAGAAACGATGTCGATTTAGAGGCTTGGGCCACACTCGCCGGCAATTGGGTCAGCGCAGCTGTCTATTGTGGCTGCTCACTTGATTGTATTCGTGAGCAAGTCCAAAAATTCCGCAATCAGTTCTCCTCCTTTTCGAGTCACTATGAAATAGAGTTCGACGAGCGGAACTTTTTGGAAGAGCTTAAATCTGAGTATGTCTATACTCTCATTGAATGTCATCGTTGGGATGATCTGACTGCCTTTATGACAGGTGCCGACACTCGTCCCGAAGATCCGTTAGGCCGCTTTTTTGTTTGGGAGCAAGCCATTATTACGGCATTAGAGGTTCAACGGATGGATTCTTCTTTGATACGGGGGTATTATGAGCAAATGCTTGCTCTGTTACCGGAGCTGAAAAAAGATGAGATTCCTTACCTTCAAATGGCTTTCGTGTCCCAGAAAATAGGGAAGGACACTGCGACCATAGATTCCTATTTGTTGCACGTCTCCTGGAAGAGTCTCGGTTCGTTCTACCTAAGCACGGGAGATGAGTTTTCCAGGTTTGATAACCATCTGTGCTATGCGAGGCTACGAGCCTTCCTGGGCTATACCGATACTGTTGCCTCCTATGCTCCAGAGGACAATTCAAAAGAAGATTATCCAACAATGTACTACTATGCCAGGCGCGTGTTCAAACTGGCACAGTATCTAGGTAAAACTCAGGCCGGCCATGTTGATGGTCGGGCATTCCTTTCAGATGCGGATGACTATTTGAAGTCCTTCGACAATCTTCCCCATAATATGCGGAACATATTCTCGTACACGATCTCCCGGCAGCGGGAGGATTTTTACGAGTATCTGGTTGAAGTCGCTGTGGGATTAGGAGAGGGAGTGCTGTCTCATTTAGCCGATAAGGTAGAGGCCTATTTCTCGTCTTATCAATGTAAGGCCGATGCCAATGCAAAGCGCTCGACAATCCTGGCTTTGGCGCGGAATGGCATTCCTGCGTTAAAATGCATCCGAATGCTGGAACAAATGGAGTCGGGTATGATGAATGACCAGGACGTGGAAGGCCGAATGGAGCAAGCACGCAATCAGGGTCGCGCCTGGCTGGACTTCCATAAAGAAGAGCGGGCCAGGCAATGTTTCCAACAGATGATTCTGGAGAGTTTTGGAGTTGGATATAGAAAAGACTATCAACCCTCAGTAATGGCGGAATGGATTGGATCCGCCATCAAGAATAATCCTGAAGGCGCTGATGAAAGAATCCAATGGCTAACCTCCCGTCTTAAGTATCTAAGCTCCAGCACTGAAAGCGATAAAATTGCCCGCTATGCAGTCCGTTCACTTTTGCCTCAAGTGTTGGACTACAACATGGGATCAGGGGTTAAGCTGGCCAAATGGATGCTCGATGAACAATGGAGCTCCTTCCAAACGGTTCTTGCAAAACTGTTGGTGGCATTAATCAGGCAGTCAAATGTGGAAGGGGAGCTGAATTTGATTGCAGAAACAGTTAATCGTTTGTACTTCTATACGTTGGATGAAGCCTCATCCGACCTTTCAAGCACTACCAATGAAGTGCTGGAGTCTCTTGTTGAACGGGTACAGCAAATGCCTGTGGTCAATTCAAGTCAGCTCATTGATAAACTGCGGAAAGAGATCAAAGTTTGGGCGCTACCCACCTTATCTCCCATACTGTTGAAACAACTCGACGGGTTATTGAACCCTTCTTCTGAATCTGGTGAGGAAAGAGTCCGCAATTCTGATGCCGCCGTCGCAGAAGCTCGTCAACTGTTGGCAACAGGGCAAACAGAAGCCGCTTGGAACAAAGCCTCTGAGGCACTCGCCCTATCAAGTAATTATGGATGGGACCGGTGGTCTGATGGCGGTACACGGCTCAATGCCAGCATAGCACTTGTTCAGATTGATAAGGAAAAAGGCCGGGATGTTGTTTTTGGTAAGGTTGCAGACGATGTATCCAAAGGCCATACAATAGGGATGCGCAATTATCTTTCGGAAATCATCCCGCTTCTGACGGATTCCATAGACCAGGAACGCCTGTTTATGGAAGAATGGGAGTATATGAACCGTATTCTTCGAGAAGACACGGTAGCTTTGGAAGACCGCCCAGATGTGTCTCCTGAAAGTGTAGGCCTTATAGAGGCGCTCTCCATCTTCTTGGTATACACGGCCGATTTGCCGGTTATGGCTATTTCTGAACAAGCAAAAATGCTGTTGGCTTTGTATGTCGATGCCGGTTATGATAGCGTTATCCCTCTTCTATGCCGCAGCGGTCGTTCGGAAGAATTGCAATTAGAGACGGGAATGTTTCTGCGCGCTTTGCAGTCTCCTAGACTGAGCACATTCAAGGAATGCGCAAAAAAAGCTACCATTTCCAACAATTACCTCCACCGCCTTTACGCCAAGATGATTCTTGATACTCTTGGAGAACAGGTTCCAATTCCGCCATATCATCCGTTGCCGGCCACCTATAACCTTGTGTTCCCTGGCGCTAGTGATCTGGCATCTCTTTCAACAGCGCAGCGTCTTTCCATCCTTGCGGGCACGGAGTTTCCTTCTGCCAGCAGTACAATGCGTATAGGCTCTCATATCACGGGGTATCTTTCAGAAATAACCGGCATTCCGGAACTCACGTTAGAAGTGCGTGCAGAAACGCGGATGAAGCAAAAGCCATCTTCCCGTCAGTATCACAATACGGAAGTGCATCTGAGAAACATATGGCTCCGTTTCACTTATCGCAAAGACGGAGTCTTGGAAGCCCTCGATTCAATATATGAGGTGGTCGCAGAACTGATAGACGCGCACCGCATTCAGGCCGATGATGACGTTCTCGAGGATGTTGTCCGTCCCTATGACTTCAACGCCATACTGATTCATCCGGAAGAGAAGCCAGCCTTCATTGATCTTATACAGACGAAAGACAACTGGTCACTTCCCTCAAACTGGAGAAATAACGCACAGCATTCGTCGCGTCTCGATGGAAACCTACGTCAATTGGATGGCAAATACGTCTTAGCTGAGATCACATATCTCAGTAAACCTATCACAGAAGATGACGCCTCGGAAGAGTTTAAGTCGAAACTCTCCTTCTATGACAAACAAGGGGATGCCGCGAATTTCTTCGGGGACGCGCCCTATCAGCGCCAGAGCGAAGACTACCTTGCTGTTGGGGAGGAGGATCCCCAAATCATCCTTTGGCGAAATGGACGACTCATTGTCGGGAGCCATTTGAGCCACTGGATAGCCATCAACCCTGCCTGCGCCCGCGTTCTCGATTGGGAACCTGCAGCAGAAGGCCTCTTTGCTTGGAATGATTCCACCGGCGCTCCTATGGTCTGCTCCATCTACTGGCATAGCGGCAATCCTACCTGCAAAAGTCATTTTTGCCATCCCACCGCCGAAGGCTGGCTTGTCCTCGCAACTCCCGATGCCCTTACCCAACTACAAGAGTTCGCTTCCACCCACGGCCACTCTCTCCATCTCCATCAGTCACTCACCCGAGCGCAGCACTCAATACCCGCTCCCAAAAACGCGTATCGCATTGTAAAGTTGAGTGTATAAGAGACAGTCCGAGTTTATGAGAGACAACCGCTTGATATATAGAACCATAAAGGGCCTTGAGGATTTTGTTGACAATCACAAGGTGACCTCGGCGCAAGTTCACGAGGCTATCAATGCCTGCCGTATTCCTCAATGGTTGAAAGCCGCCTTAATTTGGCTTTCTGCCTGGACGTTAAAAAGAAGGGGCTATTTCTCATTTCTGCGTGCTTATTTGGCCCTCGGCGGCGCGATGCTAATAACACGTCCAAGTATTTGGGCCACAGCTATTCGATTGATCTTTGGTGACGACAGTAGGGTGGGGCAGGCATTATTGGCAATTGTTGAATTCTTTTACGGAGCATTTGACACCGCTGTTTTCTGGGCTATTACTGCGGTCGTTGTTCTTGTGGTGACGTACAACTTTATCATCCGAATACAGAAATCCAGAGTTGCAAAGCAGATCACATCGCTTTTAGGCGATATATGCTTTAATCCAGAGAAAGATTGGTTTGATAAGAAGTGTAAACTTGCGATTGCCAAATTAGGAGATCGGTATTCAAGCGAGGTCAACTTTAAGAATATCCGTCTGAACAGTGTGTACAAGGCTCTGACCAATCCGGATTATTGGGATAAGGGCTTCAAGAAAGCGCTGCAGGAGTTCGTTAAGGAAAGCAGACGCCTTTGCAGTACCCTTCCCGATGACGTGAAGGCGCAAAGAGAAGCGATATATGATAGAATCAGTGTAATTATCGACATCTATAACAATCGTCGCAACGAACAATTTGCGTCAGTATTCGAGAGATCATATGCTATTGTTGATGAGTACAGAAAACTAAAGTATAATCATCCGGACGTAGTTAAACAGTATCAATTCGAGAAGATTGTCGATGCCTTCTCGAAATTGGAGGATTATGAGTCGATGTGCAAGTTCTCCACATTGCCTGTTTTGTATGTAAAAGGGGAAGCTGGTACAGGTAAGTCTCATCTATTGGCTGACATTGTGAGCCTGAGAATGCAAAAGCGAATGAAGTCTATGTTGGCATTAGGGCTGGACTTCAACGAAATCAAAGATGTGAAGGAAAGATTGTTGGATATTTGGCAGGTAAAAGGGACTTGGGATGATTTCTTGGTGAAACTTGACAAGATAGGCGATTTGGAAAAACACCGCAATTTTATCTTTATAGATGGTATTAATGAAGGCTTGGGAAATCAGTTATGGCCTTCGGTCATTGGTGAATTAGAGGCTGATATCCTTCAGTACAGGCATCTGGGTTTGGTTGTTTCCGCCCGCACATTCTCCCGGAATAATATCCTGGATACGGTTTCACAAGGCAAGGCAACTATAACACTAGAGGGATTTAGGGGAATGGAAGATGAGGCGATTACCTATTTGACCGGTAAATTCGGTGTCACGTTGCCAAATATTAGTAAGTATAAAAAGGAGTTCTCCAACCCGCTATTTCTGAAATTATACTGCAAGGCATATAGCAGCATGTCCCATCCTGTCCCAGATTCTTTCTTGGATGTAGTTATAAACTATATCGGGAATGTTAATGAGAAGCTTTCTGAAAAGTATGGTTATCAAGCTTCATTATATAATTATGCTCAGCAGGTAGCAGATGCGTTAGCGGAAATGTATGTCACACAGCCGCAAGCAACGATGGTTAAATACCAGAGCTTTAAAGATTTGTTAACAAAAACAGAAGCGGCTCTCCCTAATGGCAGATCACATGAGTATCTGCAAGATCTTATAAGCGAAGGTGTTCTTATGAGTTATTGTAACAGCAAGGGAGATGCGCTAGTTGATTTTAATTTCGACCTTGTCGGTGATTACCTTTATGCCGCGGCTCTTATTGAGCATAATTGGAAAGAGTATATAGGACGGGTGTATAATGATGGTATTTATGAAGCAACCGGTGTTCTTCTCCCAGTATTAAAGAACGTTGAAATCTTTAACTATCAGGAGTCAAATATTGATCAGGCTTATCGGGAAGATCTTTTTGTAGAAACTCTAAAGCATAGATTCTCTGTCTCAAAGGACGCAATCAAAGAGATTAATAGAATCAAAAGCCTCGATATTGACTTGTTCTATGAAATCCTGCCGATACTGACCTCGCATCCGGAGTGTAGCATCATTATTAATGAGGTGAATAGTCAGTTGAAGGCGATGTCGATTGTAGAGAGAGACCAGAAATGGTCAATGCATTTTACGATTGATTGCTATGAACCTTCACGGACAGAACTGGTAAAGCTTTCTTCTTGGGCTGCTTCATTGGGCAGAAAGTCCGCTCTTACTATGGCGGATGAGGTTTCATACCAAATGGCATGTGTAATGTGCTGGGGATTCACCAGCCCTTACCGTTTGTTGAGAGATATGGCCACAAAAGGTGCTATCAATCTTTTAAGAGATAAGCCCCAGGTGTTAATCTCAATTGTGGATCTGTTCGATGATGTCAACGATCCGTACGTTCAACAACGGCTGTATGCAGTGGTGCATGGCTGTGCCTTCCGGGGAACGTGTGGGCATTCAGCGTTGTTAGGGAAGAAGGTTTATGACAAAGTTTTCAGGAACAATCCCATAAGAACAGATATCCTTCTTCGTGATTATGCACGTTGTGCTGTTGATTTCATTTCTCAGAGCGTGGATCTCTGCGACATTGATCTGGAAAGAACAAAGCCTCCCTATGGTGTCGCGTTCAGTTTCAATTCTTGCCCGGATAGGAAAACGGTTGAGCAAAAGTACCAGATTGATGAGAAAAAGGGCTATAGTAAGGAAGCCGTATATACCCAAAAGAAGATCCTCGACAGTATGGAAACAGAGTACAGCAATGGCACGGGTGGATATGGGGATTTTGGACGGTATGTCTTTGAATCCTCCATGCATGGCTGGGAAGGTTGTGAAGGGTTTAATGCATCATTGGTGAGGAACTATGCGTTGGATATTATATTTGAAAAGTATGGATTCGATGCAAAGGTTTACGCACGGCATGACAATATAGCTCCATATGGTCGAGGAAGTCGGCCCGTAATGGAACGGTTCGGGAAAAAGTTCCAATGGATCGCCATGTTCGAAATACTCGGTTTATTACAGGATAATTACCCCATAGAACCTTGGGTGAGCAATCAGAAGAACGTTCAGTGTAAAGGCGCATGGGACCCATATGTAAGGGATATAGATACGACAAATGGCTTTTCGAATTATTATAGAGAAGGTAATCCTTTACCAAAAGACGAAGAACAAGAATGGCTGCATATCAATGTGATGCCCTTCCGTGTTAAACAACCAGAAAACTGGTTGCGTAGCAAAGAAGGCCTTTCCGCAGATTTGGTGAAGTCCTCAATTGAATTGAGGGATGAGAACGGCGATAGCTGGATAGTGCTATATGGATATAATACCATGACGCCGGCCAATGATTCTTTGGTGCTGGATGATACAGAAATGGGGCTTTGGGAGTTTATTCAAGCTTATACAGTGCCGAGGGCACAAAGAAACCCTGTCGCCAAGTATATTCGTAGAAAAGGGACGCAGAGTAGAGATATGCCAGAATATATGAACAACTTCTATGAGTTGTTCTATAAAGATTATTATTCATCAGCCTCATATCGCGATTTTTCGGAACAAACGAATCTTGATAAGTGGTCGGATTTAAGAGAAAGCGGTTTACCTTACCAAATCAGTTATCTGCCATACTCCAGCGAAGGAGAGCTCAGTTTGATAAGACTCAATAGGCTCTTGTATAATCTTTTGGGGCTGAAAGACGGTGAGCTGGAAGGTGATTATGTCGACCAAAACGGGCGGCTAATAGCGTACGATCCTTCCGTCAGACGCCAAAATGATGGGCAGTTAGTGGTTCGCAAGAAAGAATTGGTGAGCGCATTACGTAAGAATCAGATCTCACTTGTGTGGCCCATCCTGTTTGAGAAACAGGTAGGAACGACCATTATCGGATGCCAAATGGGAGGCTCTGCCTATATGACAGAAAGCGGAAAGATAAAGGTGGGCCTACGATTGTATAAAGACCGTGTCGTGAACGCCAAGCGGCGAGCCCGTCATCAGAAGCTTCAGAATTACTCAAAGCTAGTGTGGTATTCATTGACTTTCAACAAAACCGAGAAATCCAGGATTCGAATGAAAATGAAGATGGCGGAGTTGTGTCGGAAAAGAGGTAATTGATTCTCCAAGTGACTCGTAGTATGACTCAAGACGAAAGATGGTCGGATAGATATAATGAGCTGAAGAGCTTCATTGAGACGAATCATCGTAATCCTTCCAAGTACTATCCAGAAGAGAAGTTGATGGTACACTTCCTGAAAAGAGGACGGAAACTAATGAATGCGGGAGAGATGAAAGAGCCTCGGCTACAACTCTTTAAAGAGTTGCTGAGCCTTAGCGAACAATACAGGCGAATAAACCAGTATACGTGAGTGTGTTTTCAAGAATGCCACCGAAAACTGAACACTCATTGCAATTAGACAGTCATTCCTTTCAATCGCAGAAACTCGGCAAGGATTGCCTTGTGTACAGGAGGCGCTTACGGCTTTCTCCTTCCTTTAGCACGCATATTAATCGCGTCGTGTTCCATGGAATCCAATGTTTGTAATGCAGAGTTGCGGACGTCTTCGTCCTTAATCATACACACCAAATCCCTGAATTGTTGGAACTGATCACGAATGCGTTGATTGGATCGCTGTTCTTCCAATTGATTGAAAGTCCCAACAAATAGGGTTACGAAGCGAGTGATGCTGGTGGTGAGATTCCGTATCCCGATGACCTTCGCGAGTGCTTCCGGAACATTGATGGAGAGCAAGTTGTCATAGGTATGCACTAACCAGAGTTGCTTCTTTGAGCGATAATGGACAAACGAGCAGCGACGTCCTGAACGATGGAGATTATATCTCTTTATCAAGGATTCCACCTCTTCTTTCAGTGCCGCATAACGCTCCTGAACCATTGTGGGTAAATCCATGATGGTGTCGTCAAGCATCTGGAATAGAGACTCTTTCTTTGATTCTTGCGAGAACCCGACAATCTTATCCAATGCTTCATATGCAGCAACGTCCAATCTCTTCAGATGCATCCTGCTCTCCCAGAATGAGGTAGAATCGGTTAGCGCGATAGCCGCAGCGTGGGCATCATTTGTCATGAAAGACAAAACTCCGACTGCATTTAAGATTTTCTGATAGCTCTGTAGAGCAAAGCCCTCTTTGATGTTTGGTGCAAACTGCTCAGCGAAATCACTCAAGGCTTTATACTGTCGGCAAAGTGAGATGCATTGTCCCAATTGCTTCTCCGTTTCTTTGTAGGTGGAACGGATTGCATTGACCAATTCCGGCGTCAGCAGCCTTTTTTCAATACTCCATTTGATATCCGTACCTGGAATCGTAGATGCGTTGGCAACGGATTCGGAATGTGTGACGGGAGCATCGATTTGCAAACACGATGCTAGTTTCGCAATCAGTCTCGAGAGGATGAGTGATATCTGCTCGCTAACAAACAGATATTGATTCCAGTCCTTGCAGATGATGTCCTCACCATCCAGCGATGTGAAAAACTCTGCCGTCGCCAGCGTGTCCCAGTTATAGTGGCTGGCATAGTTTCTGGCATCCCTGTTAATGGCTTCGTATTTTAGTTTTTCTACGCCGACCGATATTTCTTCGAGTTCGGTGGAGAAAGAAGAAAGGTCAAAGGTTGAAATGAGTCTGCCCCAGAGTGCATTTCGTTGGTCTTTCCCGAATCCGAATAGCGCTTTTGTGGCTTCAGATATAACCCGGTAGCACTGGAGAAGCAGCGTCCGTCGATAAAGATTATCCGAGCGTCTTGTGAAATCGGCGCAGAAAATGGCCGCATTGTCTAATTCCGCCAGATAAAAGGTAATGGCCACCTCATAAACAATCTTCAGATTCAGCAAGTAGGGGTTGTCCGCAAGACGCGGATACTTGAGCAATTCAAGGCTTGTTTTGTAAACGGTCATCGAATTCTTGTAAGTTCTATAATACGCTGCATGGGTTGCGTGAATTGGACTGGAAATGCATTAAGGCTACAATTTGGAAGAATACAGAAGATGATTATGACCGGGTTCGTAAGAAAATGTCTGAATTCCTTGTCAAGGAGCATGTCCCGGCCCGTCTGATTCGGGGAGTCATTGTCAAGAATCCAGAGGCGGAGCAAAAAGTGGCTGCGATGGTTGGAGATTCTTTACCAGATTGCAAGATAACAGTAGATTCGAAATACCAATACTATTACAGGGGATATGATTAGTTATACAAAAGGTGATTTGCTTTCTTCCAAGGCACAAGCCCTTGTCAACACCGTGAACACGGTCGGAGTGATGGGGAAGGGGATTGCTTTGCACTTTAAGGAGATGTTTCCATACAACTTCTCCGTCTATGCAGAAGCTTGTAAAAGGGGAGAGTTGGCACCCGGCAAAATGCTGGTTGTCAAGGACTCCAACTTGGCTTTGGGTGAACGAATCATCATTAATTTCCCCACCAAGGTTCACTGGAGACATCCTTCTAAGTACGAGTATATAGAAGAAGGGCTCAAAGACCTTGTCCGTGTTATCGTGGAATATGGGATTACCAGCATTGCGGTTCCGCCGCTGGGCTGTGGTAATGGTGGGTTGGACTGGGCCATTGTCAGGGGAAAGATTGAACAGGCCTTGGCTCCGTTGACGGACATAGTAATTACCGTATATGAACCCTCAGCCGAGGTTTCTACACTGCTGGCCAGACAATCAAGAAATGCATCTGCTCAACTGACTCCGGCACGCGCAATGCTACTCTATGCGATGTTCTGCTACGAAGTTCACGATGAAAGATGTAGCCTCTTTGTCGCAAATAAGTTGAGTTATTTCTACCAGATGCTTGGTGAAAAAGAGTTTGCAAAGATGCCGTTCAAGGCTCATTACTATGGCCCGTATAGTGTGAGCGTCGGCCATATGCTCAACGCTGTGAACGGGAAGTATATCCATGGGCTTGAACAGATGGACGCAAGGCCTTTTGAAGCATTGATGCTGGATTATGAGCGAAAAGCCGAAGTAGGAGAATATGTTCACAATTGTTTGAATCCTACGCAAATCGAGCATATCAAACAACTTCTGAAATTAATCGATGGCTATGAGTCCGCATATTCGCTTGAAGTCCTGGCATCCGTCGCCTATGTAAGGCGGGAACATCCTGGCATTGGTGTGGATGATGTCATCAAAGAGATTCAGAACTGGTCGGCCCGTAAGAAGAATCTCTTCAAGCGAGAACATATCGAAGCCGCATACGAGCGCCTGAACGCCTGGATGGCGTAGTTTCACCAGCGGAATGATCACCCACATGTACTATTTTGACCCTCACGAAATCATCTCCTCTCTCGTGATGCCGCTGATGGACGAATCCAAGCGGGCGCGGGAGTATATCGTGGAGATTTCCCTGAACGATGCGCCGGTGCGGGTGGCGCGGCGGCTGAGTGTGCCGTCGAACCTGTATGTCGGCCACTTCGTCTATGAACTGGTTTATGCCATGGGCTGGGACGGGTACCATCTGACGGAGCTCACACAGGGGAATACGCTCTGGCGTTCGATTAAGGAGAAGGCGATGGATGTGGAGTCGGGGCTGGAGTATGCGCTTCCGGTCCTTGCTCGGGCCGCATTTTGACCCGGCGGTCTTTGACATCCGCTCAGCCCGCCGGCGCCTCTACGACTATGAACGCACCATCGGCGAGGTGCTGCATGGGTTTTACGAAAAGTGATCGGCCGGGGCCCCTTGCTCATAGAGGAATTTAGGCGCAAATCCAATCTCATTATTCCAATCGACAGTCCAGCCGTCGAGATAGCAACTTCTTGGAACTCCAGCAAATCGGGCGGGGAAAAAGCGGTCAGCCTTCGGCTGGATATGTGTCCGCCCGGTCGCAATGTGTAAGTCCGTAGATTATTCTGCGGGTATTCTTGTATTATTCGGCGCAAATGAGTATTTTTGTGTGGAAAATGAATTGAACCACATATGTTTACCCTCATCATTTTACCATACGCACTGAACGCTCTGGAGCCGGTAATTAGCGCCCAGACTCTCTCCTTTCACCACGGAAAGCACCTGCAAGGCTACGTGAACAACCTCAATGCGCTGCTGCCTGGATCGTCCTTCGAGGGGCTTTCTCTGGAGGATATTGTCCGCAAGGCCGATGGCGCTGTTTTCAACAACGCCGGGCAGATTCTGAATCACAACCTGTATTTCACGCAATTCGCTGCACCCAAGGCCGATAATACCCCGACTGGCCCCCTTGCCGCGCAAATCGTAAAGCAGTGGGGCTCCTTCGATGCTTTTCAGGCGGAGTTCGTGGCCAAAGGCGCGAATCTTTTCGGCAGTGGCTGGGTATGGCTATCGGCCGATGCCGATGGCACCCTCGTCATCACCCAGGAGCCGGGGGCCCATAATCCCGTCGAGAAAGACCTCAAACCTCTCCTCACCTTCGATGTCTGGGAGCATGCGTATTACCTTGATTATCAGAACCGTCGGCCCGATCACCTGAAGGCTCTATGGAGCATCATCAACTGGGAGGAGATCGAACGGCGGTATAGCAATAATTCCTTGTAGTCCTTTTGACCATGAAAAACCCTGAGCAAGATCTTATCCAGGAGTTGATGCGTTTGACTGGCCGTAGCGAGGCGGAGGCATCGGCATTTCTGGAGACGCTGAAAAAGAAGATGCTGTCCAATGCAGGGATGGCACCGGCACCGGCGCCGGAAGCGAAGAAGTACACAGAGGAGGATTATCCTCATTTCCTCCCGTCAGAGGATATTCGGAAATACATCATGCGTATTACGCTGAAAGATATCCGTCCGTCCATCTGGAGGAAGATAGAGGTGCCGTCAAACATCACGCTGCGCCATCTCGCGGAGTTGATTATTGATATCATGGGCTGGAGCGGGTATCACCTGAATCAGTTCAGGAAAGGAATTGATACCTATTATGAACCTTATTATCAGCGTGATGGGGATTATGAGGGATTTAGTGATGACAGAATCCACCATTACAATCAGGAGGACTATACCATCGCTCGAGTGCTTGCCGATAAAGGTAAGCATATCATCTTTGAATACGATTTTGGCGACAGCTGGGAACACGAGGTCCGCTTGTCCTCAGTCGACGAATATAAAGACGGTGAGGCGAGAGTCATTCGTTTCATCAGTGGCAAACGAGCCTGTCCTCCTGAGGATTGCGGAGGCATCTGGGGCTACGAGGAGCTCTGTGCAATCCATCAAAAGCGGCTGGCGGGCAAGCGTTTAACAAAGGATGAACGCGAGCGTCTCGAGTGGTATGCCGGTGAAGAGGACCTGTTTGATCCCGAACTCTTGGACCTTGAGGCGTGTGCCGATGCGGCCGATAGGTTCAACGACTAAGAATGAACGGGCATCGGCCTGTCCGGTTCCCGCTATCTTCCGACGGTTCGTATTCTGCATGAGGATGGCTGGTTGACGGATGAGGAGGTGTCACATATAGAAGCATTTGACCTATGATTGTTTTACACCAACCCCTCACGGTGTTAGAGCAATAGTTATTTGCAGTAGCCTAACATTTGCTTTAAATATTCGCTTTTTCTTTCTATATTTGCAAATAGTGCTGCCGGACGACTCACGGAACCCGGCACACTTCATTGACAGATATCAATAGAGAATTTATATGAAAATTGCAGTAGCAGGAACTGGATATGTGGGACTGAGCATAGCCACGTTGTTGGCGCAGCACAACCACGTAACGGCAGTGGATGTGATACCGGAAAAGGTAGCACTCATCAATAATAAGAAGTCGCCCATCCAGGACGAGTACATTGAGAAGTATTTGGCAGAGAAGCCGTTGGACCTGACGGCCACACTGGATGGTGAAAGCGCATACAAGGATGCGGAGTTTGTGGTAATTGCGGCGCCCACGAATTATGACCCGCAGAAGAACTTCTTCGACACCAGCCATGTGGAGGAGGTGATAGATCTGGTGCTGAAGGTGAATCCGGACGCCACCATGGTTATCAAATCCACCATTCCGGTGGGCTACACGCGGAGCCTGTACGTGAAGTACGCGGCCAAAGGCGTGAAGAAGTTCAATCTGTTGTTCTCGCCGGAATTCCTGAGAGAATCCAAGGCCCTATACGACAACCTGTATCCCAGCCGCATCATCGTGGGCTATCCCAAGATGATGCCGGGTTTTGAGGAGGAAAACGAGGCCATCAGGAAGGTGGTTACCAACGACTTGGAGGAGCGCTCCCGCAAGTTTGCGGAGCTCCTGCAGGAAGGCGCCATCAAGGAAGATATCCCCACGCTCTTCATGGGCATGAAGGAGGCCGAAGCGGTGAAACTCTTTGCCAACACTTATCTGGCACTGCGCGTGAGTTACTTCAACGAGCTGGATACTTATGCCGAAGTCAAGGGCCTGGATACCCGTTGCATCATCGAGGGCGTCGGCCTGGATCCCCGTATCGGCGCGCATTACAACAACCCCAGCTTCGGCTATGGCGGTTATTGCCTCCCGAAGGATACCAAGCAGCTTCTGGCCAACTACGACGATGTGCCGGAGGATCTCATCCGTGCCATCGTGGAGAGCAACCGCACCCGTAAGGATTTCATTGCCGAGCAGGTGCTGCGGAAGGCAGGGTATTACACGGCTTCCAGCGCCTATAGCGCCAGTCGGGAGCAGAGGTGCGTCATCGGTGTTTATCGGCTTACGATGAAATCCAATTCGGACAATTTCCGCCAGTCGGCCATCCAGGGCATCATGAAGCGCATCAAGGCAAAGGGTGCCGAAGTTATTATCTATGAGCCAACCCTCAAGGACGGTGAAACTTTCTTCGGATCGCTGGTAATCAATGATTTTGAGGCTTTCAAAGCAAAGAGCAAGGCCATCATAGCCAACCGTTTTGACCCTTGTCTGGAAGATGTTAAAGACAAAGTTTATACAAGAGATATTTTCTGTAGGGACTAACTTATGCAGTGCGAAAATAGATTTCAGGAGATTTATGGACGGGAGGCCGAAGGGATGGCCTTCTGTCCTTATCGTATTTGCCCCATCGGCGCACATTCAGACCATAATTTAGGCAAAATCACGGGTTTAGCCATTGACAAGGGCATCCATATCGCTTATGCGCCTAAGCTGAACGGCGTAGTGGAAATGGGCTCCCTGCAGTTCCCCAAGCGGGCGCAGTGGCACATAACCTCTGTTCCCGCACATAAACAGAATGACTGGGCCGATTATCTGCGCGGTGCAACGCTGGCGCTTTCCCGGCAGCACAAATTGACCATCGGCCTGTGTGGCGTGATTGAAGGTTCTTTGCCGATAGGAGGGCTGTCTTCCAGTGCGGCGGTGATTATCAGTTTCCTGACGGCCCTTTGCAAGGTAAATGGGATTGTGTTGAGCCAGCAAGAGATAATTGATGTTGCTTATGATGCGGAGTTGAATTATGTGGGCGTAAGCGTGGGTAAACTGGACCAGAGCTGCGAGGTTCTTAGCAAGAAGAACCATCTGCTGTATCTGGACACCTTGGACGGTCATTATGAGCTGATTCCGCAACCCGTGCAGATGAAACCCTACAAGATTGCCATTTTCTTCTCCGGGCTTGAGCACAGCCTGGCCGGGTCCAAGTACAACATGCGCGTAGATGAACTCCGTGCCGGCGTTTATGCTTTGCAGGCCTTTGCCGATATGGAATATGGCAAGTTCGGGCAGGCTAATGCCCGGAATGTTCCCCGGGAGGTTTACGAGCAGTTCAAAGACCGTTTACCTT
>Ga0310690_10005251_pt1 | contig 17713 bp, 18 predicted proteins | sample AusTroGonzalo_MG_2_FD_207661 | JGI IMG/M metagenome (GOLD analysis project Ga0310690, IMG submission 207661) | Bovine rumen microbial communities from tropical cattle in Woodstock, Queensland, Australia - Gonzalo_04 (v2) (version 2) | ecosystem: Host-associated > Mammals > Digestive system >...
CCGTGAAAAGACTAATGTATGGAAGGGCAGGTATAGAATTACTGAAGAACAAACTCGTACTAGAACATGTACTTTTCAACTAAATTGAAGAAGAGCCACTCACCCAGTTTGGAACAACAGTAAATAGCCGCTCCATTCGTCACAAATTGGCGCAAAATATCCCAGAAATTTGGCGGAAAGAGAGATTATCAGTAACTTTGCGGTCGAAAAGAACAACTGTGCAGATTATCCCAAACGAATAGAAGATGAAACAGGAAATAAGCCCTCAAGAGAGTAACAGGGCAGAAGCATTCTGCATGTGGATGTCATCGCCCATGCCGATGGTGACATTGGTGAAGACGCTGGATGTCAGCCATCTGATAAAAGTCAGCAAGCGAAAGGGCATGAAGTTCACAATGCTGATGTGTTGGTGCATAGGCAGGGCGGCGAGCCAGGTAGAGGAGTTCTATACGCTGCCACTTGTCAAGTCCTGCTGCTGCCTATTTCTGACGGCAAACCTCTGCCAGCCGTGTGTTCGCTAAATTGGATGCTATCTTTGCGTCCTTAATATATTTTTTTCGAGCGGAAAGGAATTTTGTTTGAAGATTATTTCGTACCTTTGCAGCCATGTTGCAAAATGATTCTCTGATGGAACCATCTCGAATATCCATATTCCAGAGACCGGCATGGGTTGTTATATTCGCACTGACGGCCGCCATAGCGTGGGGATGGGCATTTCCGCTCATCAAGGTTGGCTTCAATGCGTATGGAATCACAGCAGACATGACAGGAAGCAAGATGCTCTTTGCGGGCATCCGTTTCACTGCCGCAGGTCTGATCGTGCTGTCCGTTGCCCGTAGCAGCGGACGCTCGTTCAGGACGAACAAGTTGGCGGATTGGCGTTTCGTCCTTGCCTTTGCGCTGATGAACACCACGCTCCACTATTTCTTCTTCTACGTAGGCATGTCGCACAGCGAAGGCTCACGAGCTGCCATCCTCAACTCGCTGAGCACGTTCCTTGTGGTGCTGCTGGCCTGTGCCTGTTTCAAGAGCGACAAGCTGACCTCGCGAAAAATTCTTGGCTGTGCCGTCGGCTTCGGCGGAATCCTTGCATTGAACCTTGGCGGAGCCGAGAGCGGACAATTTACTTGGCTGGGCGACGGCATGATTATCCTCAATGCCATCTGTGGGGCGTGCGCCAACCTGATGACACGCGGACTGAGCCGACGGATAGACGTCTTCGTTGGAACGGGCTATAGCCTCACCATCGGAGGCCTGCTGCTCATCATCCCAGGACTGGCCTTCGGTGGCACGCTGCCCCATGTCAACATGCTCGGCATCGTCTGCCTGATTCTGCTGATAGCTATCTCTGCCATTGGGTTTGCACTCTACAACAAGCTGCTCAGTTGCAACCCTGTAGGAAAGGTTGCCATATACAATTCGCTGATTCCCATTGTAGGTGCGGTTACCTCATGCCTCTGCCTTGGCGAGACATTCCATCTGAAATACGCTCTCGCCGGAGGACTTGCGGCACTGGGTATATACATTATTAATAAAGGCAAGAACTAATATTTGATTGAGGCTATGGCAAAAGAACTTTTAACGGTAAAGCACTATCTGAAGACATTGGAGGGAACCATCCGGCAACAATGGAATCAGAAAGCACTCTGTGACTACGAAGGTGACGCCTTTACGTATGCAGATGTGGCAAAGAGCATTGAACAGTTTCGAATCTTCCTGAACGAGGCTGGTATTACAAAGCGCAGCAAGATGGCCATCTGTGCAAGGAACTGCGCTCATTGGGCCATGACGTTCTGGGATATCAATGTCAATGAATGCGTGGCAGTGCCCCTCCTCGCCGATTTCCACCCCAACAGCATCTCCACCTTCACGCACCACTCTGACAGCGTGTTGCTTTTCACCGACAAGGAAATCTGGGAAAAGCTCCATCCCGGGCAGATGCCCAACCTCAGGGCTGCCATCAACGTGAAGGACCGCTCGATGCTATGGCACCGCGACGAGAAAGTGGCCGAGGCCTGGGAGAACCGCGAGAAGGCTTTTGCACAGAAACATCCCGCAGGTTTGATGAAGGAACAGATTTCCTATCCTTCGAACAACATGGACAAGCTGGCCATCATCAACTACACCTCTGGAACCACCGGCAATCCCAAAGGCGTCATGCTCACCTACGGCGCCATTTCAGATACCGATGCATTCAGCAACAGTCATTTCCCCAACCAACCTGGTGAGACCATCGTCTCCATGCTGCCCATGGCCCACATGTACGGACTGGCCATAGAATTCATTCATCCCAATGTCGACGGCGTAACGGTCTATTTCCTTGGCAAGACGCCCTCACCTTCGACGCTGCTGAGAGCCATGCAGGAGGTGAAGCCCTATATGGTGGTCACAGTGCCGCTTGTGATGGAAAAGGTGTATGCCAATTCCATCAAGCCCGCACTCGACAAGATGAAATGGCTGACGGCCATACCCCAAGCCCGAAAAGCGATTTATAAGATTGTACGCAAGAAAGTCTTGGCCGCCTTTGGCGGTCAGGTGCGTGGCTTCATCATGGGTGGTGCAGCCCTGAAGCCCGAGGTGGAGGATTGTTTCACCAAGATACGCCTGCCTTATACTGTAGGCTATGGCATGACGGAAGCCTGTCCGCTGCTGGGTTGGGAATGGTGTACGGAGTTCGTGCCTGGTTCCTGCGGCAAACCCGTCCACGACCTTCGTATCAATTCCGACGATCCAAGGAACGTCCCAGGGGAAATACAGGTACGGGGCGCCAACATCACCATCGGCTATTACAAGAATCCCGAAGCCAATGCTGCCGCGTTTACCGACGACGGATGGTTCCGCACAGGCGACTTAGGTCTGTTGGACGAAGAGAACAACATCTTCATCCGCGGCCGTATCAAGTCGATGATTCTGAACTCTTCCGGCCAGAACATCTATCCCGAGGAGCTGGAAGCCGTATTGTCTGGCTGCCCATACGTCAACGAATCGCTGGTCGTGGAGCGTAAGGGGAGGCTGGTGGCTCTGGTATATCCCGAGATACCCGATGACCTGGACATGAACAAACGTTCCGAGATCCCTGAGCTCATCCGCGCCACCGCCAACAAGTCACTTCCTGTCTACAGTAAGATCAACGAAGTGGTATTTGTTGACGAACCTTTCGAAAAGACGCCTAAAATGAGTATCAAGCGCTATTTGTATCGGTAATACTTACAGGTTTTCTTGCCCCAAAGCTCGATTACATGTCTACGTCGGTGGTTGCCTTTCCGCTGGCATTCTGGAACACGAACACGAGTTTCTCCTTGGGCAATCCCTCTAACGACAGTTCGAAGGACTTCTTACCACCAATCGTGTACGTCTTGACGGTCTTGCCTGAGAAGCTGACCACATCCACCTTGTCCACAGGCTCCGAGGCCGATACTGCCAGCGTCATCCCTACCCTATTGGACTCAACTGTCAGACTCGATGTGGCTGCCTGAGACTTGTCAAGCCCTGCTGCTGCCAGTTTCTGACGGCAAACCTCTGCCAGCCGTGGGTTCGTTGCCTCCAGATAGCGCAGCGCGTAGTGACGGCCCAGCATACGATAGCCCTCGCTGCTGAAATGGAGGTTGTCGTCGCTGGGCATACAGCCTTCGGACGACACGACGTAGGTGTTCGGATAGTGATTGGCAATATCATTGATGGTAGGATTGGCATGGCCGCAGATGCCGCCATACTCGCCACGCACCACCTCGCCGACCAACAGGGGTACAGCCGTAGAATCGAACTGCAGTTCCTGTTGCAGGTCGCGATAGATCTTCCTCAGCGTCTTGCGCCACAGGTCATTGTAGGCATCCGTCTCGCCCTGATGCAGCAGGATGCCCTTGACGACACCATCCTTGGCAGCAATCTTGGCCATCGCGAGCAGCCGCTCGTAAGGGTCACGCCCATACTGATTCAAAATACCATTCATCCAGTCACGCTCCTCCTTAGCTATAAGGGGCGCGTTCTGATCCTTATCGAAGAAAGTGATAGGACAACCCTCGACGGCCACAGACACGATGCCGATACGGACATTCTCAGGCACCACATCGATGAGCGTGCGACCGAACCAGTCGGCAGGCCCAAGGTGGGCATCGGCACGGCAGAGTGGCGGCACAGCCTTGCGCCATGTACCCAACTTGCGGTCGGCACCATCGGTAGTAGCCATACTGAGATAGCGGTCACTCACGTTCAAGTCCTGCTCCTCGATAGGAGCCTGACCCGCCATGTTCGACTGTCCGAAGCAAAGGAAAATCCAGAAGTTCTGATCCTGAGCCTGTAACTGTAATGTTCCCATCATGATGAATAACGATAATATGGCCTGCTTCATTTCAATACAGCTTTTACATTTGTCACCATGTCCTTGTGCTTTTCATCCTCTTTGGTGAGGGTGGAGGCGAGGTTAATGTCACCCGCTTTGTCCTTGGTGGAGAAGGTGCCTGAATAGATGATGTCGCTGTCGAAGTACAATGTGGCTTCAACCTTTATGGTGTAGTTGCCCTGCGGAACAGCCTTGCCCTGCTGGTCGGTGAAGTCCCATGTGAAAGTCTGCATACCACCGGCTTGCGGAGTAGCTCCCGTGACAGCATCCAACTGCTGGTCTGACTGATCGTCGGCCTTTACGGTCTTCACCCATGTCGGCACACAGGCCGGGCGAACGATGTAGCCACGTTTTGCCGGTTCGCCACCACGGGCACGGCCTTTCGTGGTGTAAGATGTAACGAAGAGTGTCTTGACGACATCCCCCTTCTCATTTTCAATCCAGACGGCATACTGGTTGGAGCCAGGGCCTGCCTGCTTCTGATAGTCGAACGACACTTCGAGGGACTTGGCTTTTCCAGCCTTTCCCTGCTTGTTCTGAGCAATAGCGGGTATTAAGAGCAGAGCACCTGCAAGAACCGCTGTGACAATCGTTGTTTTTCTCATAATTGTAGTTTTTTTGTTGATTTACTTGATATTCATGGTGCAAAGATAAGAATAATTCCGTAATTATCACATTAAATATATAAAAAAAAGGAGCAATCGCGAGGAATTATGTACTAATTTCGTATCTTTGCACCCAAAGGGTATTTTTATGGCTGATTTTGAGAATAACTAAAGTATGCCGGAACAGCAACGGACATATATTGCCATTGACCTGAAGTCGTTCTATGCTTCAGTGGAGTGTGTGGACAGGGGACTTGACCCGCTGACCACCAACCTCGTAGTAGCTGACAAATCAAGGACAGACAAGACCATCTGTCTGGCAGTGACACCGTCGCTAAAAGCATACGGCATTGGTGGACGTGCGCGGCTGTTTGAGGTACGTCAGAAGGCGCGTGGGGTCGATTTCATCATTGCCAAGCCACGCATGGCTTACTACATAGAGGTAAGTATCAAAGTCTATCAGACTTACCTGAAGTATATTGCTCCAGAAGATATACACGTCTATAGCATTGATGAGGTGTTCATGGATGTGACGGCCTATTTGCGTACCTATAAAATGACGGCACACGAGTTGGCGATGAAGATGATTCGTGACGTACTGGCAACTACCGGCATTACGGCAACGGCAGGAATAGGCACGAATATGTATCTCTGCAAGGTGGCGATGGATATTGTGGCCAAGAAGATGCCTGCTGACAAAGACGGTGTACGAATAGCGGAATTGGATGAAATGTCGTATCGACGTGAGCTTTGGGACTATCGACCTTTGACCAAATTCTGGCGTGTGGGTCATGGAATAGCCGATAAACTGGCTGTCTATGGCATCGACACAATGGGAAAGTTGGCCCGAATGTCAGTTCAGAACGAAGGATTGCTTTACCGTCTCTTCGGTGTGAATGCAGAGCTATTGATAGACCATGCCTGGGGTTGGGAGCCGTGTACGATGGAGGCAGTAAAGGCATATCGGCCTGAGACCAATTCCTTCAGCAGCGGACAGGTGCTACAGGAGCCTTATACTTTCAAGAAGGCCCGTGTGGTGATACGGGAAATGGCAGAAGGAATGGCTCTCGATCTCGTATCGAAACGTCTGGTGACTGACCAGCTAATGCTGACCGTAGGCTATGATGCGGAGAGTCTGACACGTCCAGAAATCCGCAAGAATTATCATGGTGAGATTAGCACCAACTACTACGGAAAGGCAGTGCCCAAGCATGCTCACGGCACTTTCAACTTCGAGAAACCGACATCATCCTCGAGGCTTATCATGGATGGGGCAACAGAATTGTTTGACCGCCAAGTGAATCCAGATTTGCTAATCCGTAGGCTGAACTTAACAACAAATCACGTGGTTTCAGAGGCATCATTATCTGCACTGGATAGTGTTCCTCAGCAGCTTGATCTCTTCACCGATTACGAGGCACTGGAGAAGCAGCGTCAGGAAGAGCAAAACAAGTTTGACAAGGAGCGCCGCATGCAGGAGGCACAGTTGAAAATCAAAAAGCGTTTCGGCAAAAACGCCATCCTCCGAGGCCTGAACTTCGAAGAAGGTGCCACTGCCAAGGAACGCAACAAACAAATAGGAGGACACAAGGCTTAAGTGAAAAATGAAAAGTGAAAAATTTGCTACCGCCCAACTATATGCGGATATTATAGATTTGCCACATTACGAGCCCAAGCATCACCCGAGGATGTCAATGTGGAACCGTGCAGCCCAGTTTGCTCCCTTTGCTGCACTGACAGGCTATGATGCAGCCATAAAAGATATGGCACAGCAGAATGAAGACAGTTATGAAATAAAGAATCATGGGATGTAGATGATTACATTCATATTGCTCATTAATGAATGTTTATAAAGCCTTTGGCCTTCAGCCATTGAATCATCTGGGTGCTCCAGGTCTCTGTCGTTGTCTTGCCTGTTTCTGGCATCAGTTCATAGGGGCCTTTGCCATCGCCATACAAGTGTAGTTCGGCGTTGGCCCCTGCTTTCTTCCATTCCATGAACAATGCTACGAGACCAGCAGCCACATTAGGATGGTCTACTCTGGACATAATCAGCAATGGCGGCGCATCGACAGGGACAGTCACAGGCATTAAAGAAGGGCCGAAATTGGTGCAAAGGAAGTCAGGACGCTCAATAGCCTCTGCCGACATCGTGGCTGCTATAGCAACACCTCCACCAGCTGAAAAGCCCAGAAAACCAATCTTATCCTTACTGATATGCCACTCATCAGCATGTTCCCTCACCATACGGATGGCTGCCTGAGCATCTTTTGCAGCCAGGCAGATGATGGAATCGCCATAGGCAAAGTGCATTGGATTGGCATCGGCCTGAGGGAACCGTTCAGGATGTGTCACGTCTACCATCGGAGGCATCTGCATTCCCTGTGGCATCTGTCCCCCACCCTTATTCAGATGATAACGCAAGCCTATCGCGGCAATACCGCGTTCATTGAGGAATGCAGCCATCTTGACTACATCGCTCTCCCATGACAACCACCTCATGGCTCCACCAGGACACAACACAACGGCACACCCATTAGCCAATTCCTGTTTGGGCAAATAGACCTCAATGAGAGGCCTCTCCTTCTCGTCCATCGAACTGTTGCCAGTTGGAAGAAAATACTGTGTCTGTGCCGATATTGTCATGGGCACAAACAGCAAGCAGAAAAGTATAAATTGCTTCATAATAACTCCTAAATTCATAAAGTTTCTGAATAATCAGTGCAAAGATAACTATTTTTTCCTATTATTCACTATCTTTGCCCATTGAATTAACAAAGAAATAAGAAAAATGTAATAATTGAACTAAAATAGACAAATATGAGAAGAATGGTATTAAGCCTCATGGCTATGGTTTGTGTGCTGACACTTTCAGCAGAGAGTATTTATGATTTCAAGGTGAAGGATGATGCTGGCAAAGACGTATCGCTCTCCGAGTATAAAGGTAAAGTCCTGTTGATTGTGAACACCGCTACCCGTTGCGGATTCACGCCTCAGTACAAGGATCTGGAGGCACTGTATGAGAAGTACCGCAGCGAGGGATTGGAGATTCTGGATTTCCCTTGTAACCAGTTCGGACAGCAGGCTCCTGGCACTATTCAGGAGATTCATCAGTTCTGTACGGCCAACTTTGACATCCAGTTTCCGCAGTTTGACAAGATTGAGGTGAACGGTGAGGGTGCACATCCGCTCTATACATGGCTGAAGGCTGGCAACGACATCAAGTGGAACTTCACCAAGTTTCTCGTGTCTCGCGACGGAAAGGTCTTGAAGCGTTACGAGCCAAGAGATAAGATCAGCGACATCGAGGCCGACATCTGTCTGGAAACAAATCCTGTTCTGAGCAGTATCATGGCCCGCCGCTCCATCCGCAAGTACCTCGACAAGCCCGTGGAGCATGAGAAGCTGGAGGTCATCGTGAAGTGTGGCATCAATGCACCCAGCGGCATGAACGCTCAGCCATGGATTGTCCGCGTAGTAGAAGACCAGAAGCTGATTGCCGATGTAACAGAGATCTATAAGCAGGAAAACGCCAATCAGGTAAAGCGTGACAAAGACTTCAAGAACATGTTCCGCAATGCACCGAATCTCATCTGTGTCTGCACACCTGCCAATGGTGGGGGTGAACTGGATGCAGGACTGCTGGGCGAGAACATTATGCTGGCCGCACAGTCGATGGGACTCGGAACCTGCTGCTTGGGCGGCCCCGTCCGTTTCCTGCTGTCGAACGAGAAGTGCAAATTCTTCCTCGACCGTCTTGACATCCCTGCCGACTATAAGCTGAACTACATCATCGCCATTGGTTATCCCGACGAACAGCCCGATGCCAAGCCCCGCGATGCATCAAAGGTGAAGTACATCAAGTAATATTTTATAAAGAGAACAATTATGATACTATCAACAACCCCGCAGATTGAAGGTCACCCCATCCGCGAGTATAAGGGAGTGGTGACTGGTGAAACCATTATTGGAGCAAACATGTTCAAGGATTTATTTGCTGGCATTCGCGACATAGTAGGCGGACGCGCCGGCAGTTATGAGAAAGTGCTTATAGAGGCCAAGGACACATCCATGCAGGAGATGATGCAACGTGCCCAGGCTTTGGGGGCCAATGCAGTAGTAGGCATCGACATCGACTACGAGACCATCGGTGCCAATGGATCAATGCTCATGGTAGCCACCAGTGGAACAGCAGTAGTTATCTAAACAGGATGATTGCTATTATAGCATACTGTTATACCATGAAGTAGTTATATATCGTGCACGACTTATTGTTAAACTACCTTAAAGTTTTGGATAAATCGCTTGCGATATAAATTATTATCCTTACCTTTGCACCCAGAAACATCGTAAACGATATAATTAAAAATGAATATGGCAAAGATTTATGATTTCAAGGCTCTGACGAGCAAAGGTAAGGAACTGGATTTCACCCAGTTCGAAGGAAAAGTATTGCTGATTGTTAACACTGCCAGCAAGTGTGGATTCACTCCCCAATTCGCAGGACTGGAGGAACTGAACCAGAAATATAAGGACAAGGGCTTAGTCATTATCGGTTTCCCCTGCAACCAGTTCAAGGAGCAGGACCCAGGTTCAGATGGTCAGATTGAGGAGTTCTGCCAACTGAACTACGGCGTGACGTTCCTAATTATGAAGAAGACCGACGTGAACGGCTCTGCCGCAGAACCCATCTTCGAGTATCTGAAGGCACAGGCTCCCACCGAGGAGTATAATGGACTGAAGGCCAAGGCTGCCAAAACACTCTTCAAGGCTATCAGCAAAAGCGTGGAGAAGGACAGCGACATCAAGTGGAACTTCACCAAGTTCCTGATCTCGAAGGACGGTGAGACCATCAAACGCTATGCTCCTACAACAGAGCCAAAGGACTTTGAGAAGGACGTGGAAGCCATGCTGGCTTAGTTGATTGTTGATAGTTGATAGTTGAAAGTTATGCACGCAGAATTACAACTCGACAATCAGATTTGCTTCCGACTCTATACGGCTGCAAGACTGGTGACGCAGGCCTACACACCGATACTGACGGCACTGGGCATCACCTATCCGCAGTACCTTGTGCTGATGGTGCTCTGGGAGAAGGACAACCAGCCTGTTAACGACATTGCCCATCGTCTGACATTAGAGACAAACACCGTCACTCCCCTACTCCAGCGCATGGAGAAACTCGGTATCGTCAGCCGCAAAAAGGGCGAACAGGACAAGCGCCAACAGATTGTCAGTCTGACCCCAAAAGGCAAGGCATTGGAGGAAGAAGCATTTGCTCTGGTTCCTTCTGGTATGGACGAACAACTTTCAGCCTGTCCGATGAAACTCAAAGACTATCAGCATCTGGCCCAGGAACTTGATTCAATCATTAATGCATTAAAAAAATAACTTTTATTATTAACCCTATAAAACAAAAAAATTATGACTAAAGAAGAAGCTTTGAAGCAGTTTGCACAGCTTGGTGCAATTTGGTTTGGAAACAGTAAGCAACACTTTGCCTTCTCGGCCTACTGCCGTCTGCAAGGCTGGAACAAGTTGGCTGACAAGTGGAAGGAAGAAGCCGAAGAGGAATGGGACGAGGCAGAAGAGGTGCTGAACCGCCTGGTAGAGCTTGGTTGCAAGCCTGCCGACCTGCAGGAGGCCATGAAGACCGTTGAGTTCCCCTTCTACGACGATCCGAAGCAGCAGATTGAGTCGGACTATGAGCCGAATGCCGTCAAGATGCTGAGCGAGTTGGCAGAGGCTTTCAACGATGACTATCCCACCAAGAAACTCATCGAGAAATGGATTGATGACGAGAAGGATCACATGGCATGGGAGGCACAATACCTCAACTATATCGAGAAGCTGGGTTACGAGAATTTCCTCACTGCAATGATGTAATCAACAAATCACATCAGCTATGAAAAATTTGTCCCTGCCTTCATCTTTCCGATGGAGGTAGGGATGATTCGCATTACACAAGCTTCGCCTGAAGGTCAATTAACCACAAAAAAATCAGCATGAGGAATCAGTTTTTCGTTTTCGTGGCAGTTTGCCTGTATAGGTGCTCGATTTCGTTTAACTTTGCACTGTTATGACAGAAAAGACGCCTATAAACAAGATTGTTCTGGTGAGTCTGGTGTGTACCATCTTTGCCAGTTTCCCCAACATCGCCCTAATGAGCTGCGACTGGAACTGCATTCCAGCTGACCAGCATTGGGGGTTCATTTCCTGTACGCTGATTCGCTTCATACTGTTCTGGCTGTTTTCGGCGGGCATCCTGCTGTTCAACGAGAAGGTTGTCAAGCAGCACACGCTCGTGGGTAGAATCTGGCCAAACCTGTTGTTTACGCTTATAGCCTTTGCCCTCTATAAGTACGTTACTTATCTGATCTGCCCAGGTTTCGACCGCTTCAAGATGATACCCACGTTCCAGTTCATCGTGATGGGTATGATGGGCTTACTGTTGGGCTATACCGACTATCTGAGCCGTATGCACCGGAAGAAGGACACGGAGTTGCAACAACTGCAGATTGAATCGTTGGAGAGCCGCTGTACAGCACTGACAAACCAGATTAACCCGCACTTCTTCTTCAATTCCTTAGCGGGCATCAGCAGTTTGGTGAGGAAAAAGGACGACAAGCTGACAATTGATTACATCGACCACCTGAGCGACATTTTCCGCTACATCCTACAAAGCGAGAAAAAGGGGTTGGTCACGCTGGAGAAGGAACTGGAGTTTGCCCACTCGTTCAGCCAGGTAATGCAGATACGCTATGCCGGAAAGCTGGACGTGAGCTTCGACATTCCCGAGCAAAATATGCAGATGAAGATTCCTGTCTTAGCATTGCTGCCGCTGATTGAGAACGTGACTGTACATAACATGATTGACAGCGAGCACCGGATGCAGACAAAGATTTATGTCAATGATGCTCAGGCGCTGGTGGTGGAGAATCCCATTTACCCAAAGCAATTCAAGCAGGAGACGCACGGCACGGGACTTCTGAACCTTGGAAAGCGTTTCACGCTGCTGACAGGCAAACAAGTGAGCGTGATTGATGACGGAAAGACCTTTAAAGTGATTTTACCACTGAGTTAAGAGATGATGAAAGTATTAATCATAGAAGACGAGACGACTGCGAGCGAGAACCTGATAGCGATGCTCAAGGAGATAGACCCCTCAATAGAGGTGCTGCACGTGCTGGAGAGTGTGCAGCAGACAGTCAGATGGATGGGTGCAAATCCCGCTCCAGACCTGATATTCATGGATATCCATCTGAGTGACGGCTCCGCTTTCACGCTTTTCGACCAGATTGACGTGCAGACGCCCATCGTCTTTACGACTGCCTATGACCAATATGCTCTTGATGCGTTCGCCGTGAATAGTATTGACTATCTGCTGAAGCCCATTAAAACCTCTGAGCTGACCCGTGCATTGGAGAAGTTCAGGAAATGGGGCAAGGCCGATGTGATAGCCTATCTGGAAAAGATGATGAAGCTGCGCCCTGGTGCGAAAGAGTCTCATGAGTACAAGCAGTCGCTACTAATACCCAACAAAGACAAATTGTTACCAGTGAACATGGACGAGGTGGCCTGCATCTACAGCACCGACCGGAAGACACAGGTCTATCTGAAGAATAAGCGAGTGCTCGACTACAACCGCTCACTCGATTCTATCATCGGTAGCCTGGACCCAGCCCGTTTTTTCCGTGCCAACAAGCAATTCATCGTGGCACGCGACTGTGTGAAGGAGATTGTGATATGGTTTGACAGCCGACTCCTTTTGAAACTGCCAATTGAGTTGCCCGAACCACTCTTCGTCAGCAAGAACAGGGCAGCGGAATTTAAGAACTGGATGACACAGTTTAAGTGAAGAATGAATAGGGAAAAGTGAATAATTTGCTACCGCAGTATTATGAAGATAACGATTTGTGCATGTGCTTCGCGCACATTTATAAATAAGGAGAAAGTAGCACAGGTAGCTGCTGCCGCCAAGCAAGCAGGCATGGACGTAGAGTTAGTCGGTGACCTGTGCGAACTCTGTGAGACCCATGACGAGAAGGTTCACGAGATAGCCCAAGGTACTATCGTGGCCTGCCATGCAAGGGCCGTCAAGAGTCTGATGGCATTCGTGGGGGAACCCGACTGCAAGAGCATCGACCTGCGTAGCCAGTCTTTAGAGGACGTGTTGAAAGCCCTTGGCATTGATGGGACCACTGGGTCTACTGGGACTTCTGAGGTTACTGAGTGGGCAAAGGAGCAGATGGCAGCCTTCCCCTCGAAACTCGGCGAGGATGCCTGGTACCCCACGCTCGACAAGGATGCCTGTGCCGAATGTGGCAAGTGCTTCGAGTTTTGTCCCTTTGGGGTGTACGAGATGGTCAACGACCGCGTGACAGTGGTTCATCCGCAGCAATGCAAAAACAACTGTCCAGCTTGTGCCCGACAATGTCCTACCAGCGCCATTATCTTCCCCAAATACGACCGCAGCCCTATCAACGGTGGTGAGGAGATGCAGGAACAGGCCGTGCGGCTCGACTCCAAAGAGCTCTATGGTGAGGTGTTACGAAAGCGACTCATTGAAAGAAAATACAGCATATTAAAATAACATGGCTTTAAGACATTGGACATCATTGGCTGGCATCGGCTGCCGAATCGTCAGACAGACCCCCACACGACTGCTGTGGAAATTTGTCTGGAACTTCGGTTTCCGCAGTTGGCAGAATATGCGCCAGTTTGAGCGAGCCTCGGGGAAGGGTAAGAAGTTCTTCCCAGCCTTTGTGATGATCAGTATCAATGAAGCCTGCAACCTCACCTGCAATGGCTGTTGGGTGAGTGCCGGAGGAAAGAAGATGCTCACACCCCAGCAGTTGGACGGCATCATTAGTGCCACCAAGGCTGAGGGCAGCAGGTTCTTTGGCATCCTGGGTGGCGAGCCGTTGCTCTATAAGGGGCTAATGGACGTGCTGGCACGTCATAGTGACTGCTACTTCCAGCTCTTCACTAATGGCCTGCTGTTGAACGACGACATAGCTCAGCAGCTGCGACGTTTGGGCAACGTAACTCCACTCGTCAGTAGCCTCCACGGACTCCAAGCTTGTAAGAAGGCTGGCCTCATCTTTGGCGTAGCCGCCTGCGTCAATCAGACCAACTTCGACGAGGTGGTTAGCCGTCAGTACATCGAACGGGTGGCTGGCGAGGGTGCGGCCTATCTGTGGTACTACATCTACCGGCCTGTAGGTGCCCATCCTCACCCTGAGGTGGCACTCACTAAAGAGCAGATTCGTCAGTTGCGGCAGTTCCTGATAGACGAGCGATGCGATGCGCCTGTCGCTCTTATCGACACCTACTGGGATGACAAGGGCGTAGCTATGTGTCCTGGTGCCACCGGTATGAGTCATCATATCAGCCCGTCGGGAGCCCTTGAGTTCTGTCCACCCATGCAGATGGCTTGTGAGCAGGTCGGCGAAACGGGAACCGATGTGGGAACCCTCTTCAAAGAGTCGCAACTCATGGCCGACCTGCGTGTCAGCATAGCCCAGCAAGGAAGGGGGTGCATACTGATGGAGAATCCCCAACTACTGGCCAAACTGATGCAGGAACATGGAGCTGTGGACACTACCAGCCGACAGACCGTAATGGACGAATATACCCACATGACCACTGTGCCCGGTCACGATATGGGCGTGGAGGCGATACCCGAGAAGAGCGTGCCCTACAGGTGGCTCAAACGGCATTATTTCTTTGGATTCGGCGCGTATGGATGAATTGGAGGAAGGAGGTAATAAGGTAAGAATGAAAGAACCAACACATATTCCAGATACGCTACAAAAGCGGATGAACCTGCGCAAAACCCTACGTGGTTTTGTGCAGGCTAAATCCTTATGTCCTCCCGTGTCGTTGAGACAGTTGGAGACTTTGGCGAAAGAGTTTTTTTCTGAAAAAGGAATAGACGACAACATGCTCCCATGGATAATGGTTGAAATCAACAACCAGCTCTGGGTTGACATTATCGCCACCATCCCTTCTGACCGCCGTTTGCTGATGCTGCCCAAGTGTCTGAGCAAACATGGTGAGTGTCGGGGTGAATACGATGAATACGGACTGCTATGCCACCGTTGTGGCCGCTGCCTGATTCCTGACCTTCAGGACAAAGCCGAACAGCTGGGCACGTTGAGCTTAGTGGCCGAGGGATTTACCCAAGTGATAGAACTAATTGAGAATCATGTGGTCGATGCGGTCATCGGCGTAAGTTGTCTCGATTCTTTAGAAAAGGCTTTCCCGCTGTTGGTGAGTCATGCCGTACCGGGATTGGCCATACCGCTGAATGACGATGGCTGCATCAATACCCATGTGGATGACAGCTACGTGCTGGAACTGCTCTCTCTGACGAATCCCGAGCAACACACATTGCTTCAGTACGAGGCAACCCGTCAGCAGATAGACCGATGGTTCAGCCGCGAAGAATTAGAGTGTGTGTTCGGACATCCCAAAGATAAAACCTCGCAGGTGTGCCTCGACTGGATGACGAGGGGTGGCCGTCGCTGGCGGCCCTATCTGCTCTGTGCCGTCTATCAGTCCATCACGGGCGAGACTTTATTGAACGAGGATGTGCATCGGGCTGCTGTCGCTGTGGAGTGCTTCCATAAGGCCTCGCTCATCCACGATGATATCGAGGACGGCGACATGACCCGCTATGATCAACCCACCATTAACGCCCTCTATGGCGATGCTTACGCCATCAATGTGGGAGATGCCCTGTTGGGTATGGGCTACCGCTTGTTGACACAAAGCAACAATATGGAACTGGTGCGACTGATTGCCGAAGCCCATACCTCACTCTGTCAGGGTCAAGGACAGGAATTAAAATGGATTGCTAATCCCCGTCCTGTTGGTCTTGACTTTACCCTCGACATCATCCGCTACAAGACGGTGCCAGCCTTCGAGGTGTCGCTGATGTTGGGACTCGCCTGCACAGGCAATCATCAGCATCTGCGTCCTATGTTGCACGACTATTCCGAAGCACTCGGCATCGCCTACCAGTTGAAGGACGATCTGGAAGATGTCAGTCAGGACCGCTCGCCCTCGGCTGTTTTCGCTTTGCGGCATGAGCATCCTGACTGGAGCGAGGAAGCGGTAAAGGAGGAACTGAACAGGATGATAGACCAATATAAACAACAGGCACTCGATGCCCTCAATGACCTCGACTGTCTGGAACTGAAACGTCTGCTTTATCAAGTGACAGAGAAGATTTTGAAGCGATGAAGATACCGTTGATGGTAAAAGTATATTTCCGATTGCGTAAAGGCTGGAAACGCCTGAACAAAGACGCGCAGCAGCAGGTTAAACAATATCTGCTGTCGCAGCGTCGCGCCGAGGGCTATCTGAATGCCGGTGGACAGGTGGATGCCTACTATACGCAGTTTGGCAAGGTTCTGGAGGCGGTTATCTCTCCCATCAAGGTGCTATGGCTTCCGAAAAAGCCCCTCGTGGTGAAGGAGAGTATGGGCCGCGATACCACCTACGGACAGTTCTTCGCCTTCCTGTCTGGCGACAGTTACATTATACCTCAGACCTCAGACATCAGACAGAAAACCTCCACTACAGTCTGTTGTGTGCTGGCCATGCAGCATCAGACTGGCGAAACTACAGACGCGACGCTCGTCAGCTGGTTGAAAGAACGTCAGGACGAGACGGGTGGATTCCATGCCAGCGAGGTGGCACCTGTGCCCGACCTGCTTTCTACGGCGGTAGTGCTTTTTACCCTTTGGCTTATTGGGAATGAGCGTCCGAAACCGGCCGCACGTTTCATTGAAGCGCATTGGTTGGAAATGGGCAGTTTTGCCCCTACCCTATTAGATGAATACAGTGATGTGGAATACTTGTTTTACGGACTATTAGCATTAGGAAGTAATGAATAAAGAACAACTCCAGGAAATGTGGCACGATGCCTATGGCAGACTCCAGAAGAGTCGGATGGCTAATGGCATGTGGAATGGCAAACTCTCCAGCAGTGCCATTTCCACCTCTGTGAGTGTGTTCGCTTTGCAACGAATAGACAGTAATCAATATGCAACCTATATTGCCAATGGTGTGAACTGGCTACACGCCACCATGAAAGCCGATGGAAGTTGGGGCGACTCCGTGGAGAGTCCGTCGAACATGACGGCCACGCTGCTTACTTACGTATCGCTCTATGCCGTAGGACAGGCTCCAGCACAAGCGCGGGAGTATCTTGATAAACAATTTGGTGGCCACACCGAAGAGGCGCTCATCAATGGCGTGTTGCGTTACTATGGTCGCGACTTGACCTTCTCCGTACCAATCCTAACGATGTGCGCTTTAGCTGGTGTCATCAGCAGTTGGGACAAGATACCCACCTTCCCCTTTGAGTTGGCCACACTCCCGCAAAAGTTGTTCCGCTATCTCAATATGCCGGTGGTAAGTTATGCTATCCCCGCATTGATTGCTATAGGCATCTGTCAACTGAAACGTAAGGGTAGTTTTATCCGTCCTGTACGCCAGCTTTTCATTCCTAAGGCCATGAAGGTGCTTCAACACATGCAACCTGCTGATGGTGGATTCCTTGAGGCGGCTCCCTTGACAGCCTTTGTCAGCATGTGTCTGGCTGAAGGTGGGTTCCGTGAGCATGAGGCAACTCAGCGCTGTGCCCAGTTCCTCGTGGACACTGTCAGGTCAGACGGTGCTTGGCCTATTGACACCAACCTCTCAGGGTGGGTCACCAGTCTGGCAGGAAAGGTATTCTGTGAGGATGACGCCCAGA
>Ga0310690_10005252_pt1 | contig 17711 bp, 16 predicted proteins | sample AusTroGonzalo_MG_2_FD_207661 | JGI IMG/M metagenome (GOLD analysis project Ga0310690, IMG submission 207661) | Bovine rumen microbial communities from tropical cattle in Woodstock, Queensland, Australia - Gonzalo_04 (v2) (version 2) | ecosystem: Host-associated > Mammals > Digestive system >...
CTCTATCTGCTGTTGGTAATATAGAAAAAGGGAAGAACACTTCTGTCTTGACGTTGATTCAAGTGCTACGCACGTTGCAGAGTCTGGATTTGTTAGAATCTTTCTTCCGAGAGGAAGAGATAAGCCCCATTGCTTACGCGGAAGCGATGCGCAAGCACCACTTGCCCCAACGCGTACGGAAAAGCAATAATGAACCTAAAACAGAATCCGAATGGTAACAACAGCTGAAGTTCATTTATGGGGACACAAGATAGGTGTTGTTCTATGGAATGAGCAACGCGGATGTGCCAGTTTTGAGTACACGCCGGAGTTCATTCATAGCGGTTTAGAGGTTGCTCCACTAACGATGCCGCTTAGGCAGCAAACTTACTCTTTCCCTGACCTGCCATACAATACTTTCTTAGGACTACCCGGACTATTAGCGGAAGCCTTGCCTGATGCCTTCGGACGAGTGTTATTGGATAATTGGTTGGCATCACAAGGTCGCCAAAATGCCAATCCTGTGGAGCGCTTATGCTTCCAAGGTCAACGCAGTATGGGCGCTCTGGAATTTGTGCCGGCGCAAGAACGTGCTTTAAGCACTGAACAAACGATTGAAGTAGATGGCCTGGTACAAGCCGCCCGAGAGGCGCTGCATAATAAAGAGGCTTTTGTGACGAACATGTCTCATTCGGAAGAAGCGCTTTTAGATATCATCCGTGTTGGAACTTCTGCCGGTGGGCAACGCGCAAAGGCTGTCATTGCCTACAATGATGCGACGGGCGAAGTGCGTAGCGGACAAACGACTGCTCCGGAAGGATTTGATTATTGGCTGATTAAGTTAGATGGTGTTACCAACAAAGAATTAGGCGACCCGATGCATTTCGGCGAAATCGAATATGTCCACTACCTGATGGCCAAACAAGCGGGTATTAACATGACCGAGTGCCGGCTCTATCGCGAACATGACCGTGCGCATTTCATGACGCGTCGCTTCGACCGCGTAAATGGACATAAACTACATATGCAGACGCTTTGCGGCATTGCACATTTTGATTTCAATATGCTGCATGCTTATTCGTACGAACAGGCATTTGCCGTCATGCGTCAACTGCGACTGCCATATACTGATGCCGAAGAGCTCTTCCGCCGCATGGTCTTCAATGTAGTGGCGCGCAATCAAGATGACCATACCAAGAATATCTCTTTCTTGATGGACAGGCAGGGTAGGTGGCATCTCTCGCCGGCCTACGATATGTCTTGGGCTTATAACCCAACCGGCGGTTGGACGAACACCCACCAGATGTCAATCAATAATAAATGGGATAATATCACCCGCGAAGACTTGCTTAAAGTCGCTTATGAGATGAATATCAAGCGTGCCAAACATATCATCGACCAAGTGGTTGATGCCGTTTCCCAATGGTCCTATCTCTCCTCCTCCCATTCTTTCATTCCACAATCCACCATCACCCTCATCGAACATTCCCATGTCTATATTTAATTCCCATAGATCAAAAAATGCGCCATTTCAGCGCATTTTTCATGAGATAGGATTCTATAGTGTCAAGATATCTTCCGGCTTTTGAGGCTCGTATGCCCCATCTTTGCTCTCGTAGATAATGGTATCCGGTTCCAAGCACTCTAAATTATGCCACGTCCCTTTGGGTACAACTAAAATGGGTACTTCATCTCCGTATTTCAACGTAATGGCCTCGATTTGTTTGCCATTTTCGTCATAGAAATATTCCCGAATAGCCCCGCGAATAATAGTCACCACTTCCGATGACGCCCTATGCCAATGAATAGGAATCACCGTCCCCGGTTCCATTGCATTGAGCATCCGTTGACTCTGATCCCCCTCTCCATTCCGCAAGTCATAATTCATCCGTAACCGCGGATTCCTCTTCGCCTGTGCATTCAGGTTGTCTAATAATTCTTCCGTTATAATCATTGCTTCAAACTATTTAGGTATTCCTCATGTAGATGATAGAATTTCTTTATAAAGAGCAAATACGCTCCGCAAAGAATAATTATCGCCACAATGGCATAAATCCAATGCCACTTGCTGAGATAAATTAATCCAAACGATACGATTAACTGAATTGCCATGTATGATAGCGAAACAATCTCGTGCGGAATCTTTAACTCGTTTGCCATAATCTGATAGGCATGCTTCCGATGGGCTTGTCCTAAGTTCTCGTGAAGCATAATACGATGACAAATTGTCAAGATTGTATCTACTCCATAAACTACTAATAGAATGATATATGACAAATCTCCTGTCTGCAGAATCAGTTTCCCGAGCGGCAGCAGCAGCATAAATGCAATCCCGACACTGCCTACATCGCCGGCAAAACACTTTGCCTTGCCTTTGGGTCGGAAATTGAAGTAACTGAATACTACGCAGACAATCGCTGTGACGATAAGATAGGACATCTCAATAAATTGCAGCGAGTTGTTGAGAATAATCAGCGGAATCAAAACTGCTAATGAATACCCACTGGTAATGCCGTTGATGCCATCCATGAAATTATAAGCATTGATGATGCCGACACATACAATCAATGCCGGAATAATCATCCACCATCCGGATACGGTCATGAAACCCAGTTCTACGAATAGCAGCAGCATGGCAATAAATTGCGCCACCAGTCGCACCGAGTCGGGTAGGGAATGGATATCATCTACAAAACTGATTCCTGCAATGATGGTCAAACCCACTAAGAACCACGGATACTGAAACCCAAAGAATGCACTCCATATCCAAGCACTAAGCAGGAATATAATCCCTCCTCCTCTTAGCACAATATTGCTATGAGACGACCGCTCATTCGGCTTGTCGATAATATTAAATCTGTCTGCAATGCGGAAATACACTAGTTCTAAAACTATGAGGATAGCTGCAATAATGCAATATGTAATATTTGTTGACATTAATATTATGAATTTTCTTCAAAAGGTAATGTGGGTAGCGAGAATCGGTCAAAATCAGACTCATACAGTCTGTCTTGGATGACACGATACTTTTCAAACTCAGATTCTGCAAAAGCTTGTGCATCTTCATGAGAAACAGAGCCGGCATCTGTCAATATTCTGTCGTCTCCTGCTTCCAAGATAATGTCAATTCGTTTTGCCCAATCTTCCATCGTCATGGGGATATGACGTTTAGCCATACGTTCTGCAGTATCTAATACAGAGTTAACCAATCGTCCCATATCCTCAAGTTCCAATTCATTGAGATAGTTTTTAGCAATGCTTACATCAGGTTTGACAATTTTTCCGTACGGTGCTTTTTCCCAAGTAGTTAATCCCATATGCTCTTTCTCAGCATTGGCACGCGAGACAATCAGTTCAGCGGCTGTTTGTCCGTGTACTGCATAGTGCATTTTGTTCTGCACCTTGGCAAAGAACTCTCTCGTAGTAGGAGCATCGCGGTTATAGTCAATAGCGGTTGCATAGATGTCTGTGAGTTTCTGATAGAAGCGTCGCTCAGAGAGCCGAATCTCGCGAATTTCTGCCAACAGATGTTCAAAGTAGTCCTCGCTAATGAAAGCGCCATTCTCCATCCGTTTGCGATCAATGATATAACCGCGGATAGCAAACTGCCGCAACACAGCGGTACACCACTGTCGGAATTGTGTAGCACGAATGGAGTTAACGCGATAGCCGACAGAAATGATGGCGTCTAACTTGTAGAATAGAACAGAGCGTTTGACCTCTCTATTGCCCTCCGTTTGAACAACCGAGATTTTCTCGGTAGTTGCTTCCTGGAGCAATTCTCCACTCTCGTATATATTCTTCAAGTGAAGGCTTACATTATCGGTTGAGCAATCAAATAAAGCCGCAATAGCCTTCTGTGAAGCCCATATGGTTTCGTCTTTGTAAAACACTTGCACCCCATCCGCCTTATCTTCCGCTTGAAAGATCAAAAACTCAGCCGTTGAATTACGTATTTGCAATTGTTTAGACATTGTTGTCGATTAATGTAAAATTTTGCGCTAAGATAGTTATTTTTGTCGAATAACATCTCAAATGATCCGTTTTAGTGATTCTTCAAAACTAACTAATTGATAATCAAATAGCATTTCGCTCATTAGATTTCATAATGAGATAATACATCTAAAGGCTCCCAGGCAAGCTCTGTGCGGGCTTTATCATTGCTAAATGTCAAAGAATTTGTCATCTTTCCCAATTTATAAGAGTTAATAGGAGCCTTACTTCCTAACAAGTCTCCAACTTTTGCCATACACCATGCGAACCAATATGGGATGCTGATAGGTTTACGTTTTCCAAGTTGTTTCGCAATGGATGCCGAAATTTCACCAAAGGAGGGTTGATAACTATCACAGACATTATATACACCACCTTTTTCTTCCAGCAAAGGTAGTAAGTGAGCAATATCTTCTGCCATTAAGATACTCTTCTTCACCTTTCCACCTGCTATATTAAGGTAAAAGCCCTTCTTTATTCCTTCTACCATCGCACCGAGATTTCCTGGCACGTTTTTACCAGCAAGTAAAGAAGGTCTCAAAATGCCAAGAATAACACCATACTTCTTACACCACTTAATAAGATATTTTTCTGCCATAATCTTGCTTTTAGCGTATGGCGAAGTACCCTCTAATGGATGTTCCTCGGTAATTAACTCCCCAAACTCACAACCGTATACAGCCACCGTACTGATAAACACCAAAGATTTAGGAATACCTGCTTTTTCCAGTGCTTTGCAGAGATTCACAGTTCCTTGATAGTTAACATCATAGAATACTTGTTTTTCATCTTCCGTTCTTGGTATAGTGTGAGCTTTTCCTGCAGCATGAAGCACCACATCATAGTGTGTGTTGATAGGTGGCACTTCCTTGGCCATATTAATTCTGATGTCATCATCATTGGTCAAACCGATGGTGTGCACTTCATATGTTTTATCTAAAATAGGCCGTACATTATGACCAAGGAAGCCAGAAGCACCTGTAAATAGCAATTTCTCCATAAATAATTTATTTTCCAAATGTGTAACCAATAACTACGGCGGCGTTAGCAGTAAAAAACCGACTTGGCCTACTGAAAATTGATCCTCTTAAATCTATTTGTAATCCTTTGTATATAGTCATTCCTATACTTAAAGCACCATACGCTTGTACTTGTTGTATCCAAAGAGGATCGAACATAATGCCTGTACGGGCTTCTATGAATGGTTGTAACTTAACGTTTTCAAAGGTATATCTTCCTGCGGCATAAAAAGGAAATATATTTTCGTTATCTCGATATGAATGATAATATCCTATTCCTGCTCCGACAAACCAATTGTTAATTACATATCCGTGCGTTGTTGAAATCAGAGTATACAACTGCATATTATTGGTACTAATCGTTTGTGCTGTATTCAAATTATAAGCGCCACCTAAAGCGAGATCCACATATCCTCTATATCCCTTATTCTTTTCTTCTACTTTCGCTTTGGAAGGGACTATCATGAATAGGGCAAATAATAGTAATATAGCTCTCTTCATGGCATCAATAACTTACAATTCTTACATTGACCTCATTTCCGGCATCATCATCATACCCATCTCTAGCGTTAGCTCCAATTGAAAACAACTGGATTTGTCTCTTACTTTTATCAATCATAACTACTTCGAAATGTTGTTCGGAGGTCGTTCCGGGTATTCTGTCTACATTGATATCATTATGATATGGAGAATAGCGGTCACATGCTGATATGATATAGGGTATACCTGTACTACCAATATGTATTCTGTCTCTATGAGTGTGTCCAATCAGCACACAAGCAATGGTTCCATTCCCTTTATAGTCGTCAATCGCCTCGATAAATTCACTAGCTCCCGATGGAGCTATATATAGTTTGTCCGTAGCGCACTTTACATTATATAGCGCATGAGTGAATATGATAATAGTCCATCCCTTTTCAACATTTAATGCAGAATCTTTCAGCCATGATAATTGCTCGCTTGTATAACATGACTCATATTCGTTATTTTTGAAAGATCCAAAAGAGGATAAACCTATATATCTAACTTTTGTTTTTTGATTGTCAAAATAAAAGAAAGACTTATCGTCGTCGCCATATACAATATCGGTATTATGACCTCTAAGCTCGTTTGCAACCCTCATAAATGGTTTCTCATATCTAGAAGCATCATTGATTTCATGATTCCCAGTTACGGTGTAAACCATATTTGAACCGATGGCATTTCTTAGTTGTGTAATTGCATTCTCGCATATAACCTGCGAATTGCCGGTATCACCACCATTCAGTATCATGCTAATACCTGTTTTTGACGAAATATACTTGATTAGAAGCGGAGATTTTCGTGTGTTCAAATTAGCTTCCCAATGCATATCAGTTATCCAAAAGAAACATTCGCAGTCATTATTTTTTTCTATGACATCATTTATGGTTTTAACCTTATCATCCAGATATGGTTTGTAATAATTAGGTATCTCAGAGATATTAACCTCTTTAGGCAACTCATCGCAACCGCCAAAAACAAAGATTGTCAACAAGATCACCGAAAAACCAAATAACGCAATTTTCTTCATACCGCCATACGTTTTCCTATTGCAATTTTCTTTCAATTGATTTTCTCAATAAATTCAAGGATTCTTCCCGCTTTGCTTTAATGATAGGTTCAACTTTATCAAAATCTATCTCAGGTAGCATTGGGGGCAAAGAAGATGTCTCATAATACATCTGTTTGTCGAGACCAAACATAGTCAATGTAGAAACTAATCTACTATTTTCTGCATTTGCATCATCTAAATAGATATAAAAATTTGTATGCAGAAGAAGTGAGAACTGCAGTGCGTGGTAGCTTCCCGTTACAACGCATTTTGCATACTTGATAAGACTAAGGAACTCAGCCGGTCCTACTGCTATCAAATCAATCGCATTTTTGAATGTCGAAGCAAGAGGTGGGTGTGCTCCTCTTTTCAACATAACCATTTTGCAATTATATTTATCAGCAAGTTTGCTAGTCTCTTCATATATCTTCATACTCGTTGTCAATGAATATACCAATATATATTCTTCTGTGCCGACCAATCCTAGGGGATAGCTTATTAACTCTTCGTAATCTTTCCCTTCTAATAGCATTGTCGGATCTACTACATGTTTTGCATCATACCTTCCCAATTGTTTGCATAATTCTACGCCACGCTCTTCTCTCACTAATAGTGTATCCATATTTTGAATATACTTGAGGTAAGCATCTTTCATGTTTTCAGGGATAGAATCAATTGCAAAACTTGCTGCGTATGATAATGCGCCCCTTTTTTGATGCATAAAATCACACATATACACATCAAGACATCCTACTCTTGGACCGTTCCACACCTGATCGCTACCAACGATGAACATATCATACTTTGTTAGCAATTTACCTTTTCTAATATCATCAAGCGAATAAACATCCTTGCTATATGGTATATTCTTGTCAAACTCGCGGTACAATTTTTTTTGCTTTTCAACGGCTTCTTTGAAGGCATCTGCATTTTTTCTGATTTTTCTATACTGATAGCCAAATCTCACGAAATCAAAGATTTTTTTGAATGATTTGAGTTTATATGCCTTCAGAACATCCATCAACTGCTTTTTTCTGCTAATCTTTACTGTGCTCCCATGCCAAGAACCTTTGAGATTGATGACTTCTGGTTCTACTAGTCCAAATGACTTTATAGCCTTGCATAAAGCGTAGGATTGCAGTTTTGTTCCGAAGTTGTTAATGACTAACGTTAAATCAGCAATTTTTTTCATCGTCTAGTTAATTTCTTTGCAATTTTCTTTATCAAAATATAATTGTTTTCACCCAACCACTTACGAGCGTAATCTGAAAAATAATCAGCCGCTCTAAGTGGAAAAAACTTTGATTGTGTTTCCCTCCAAGAATGCGTTTTTAAATATTCATATGCCGCGTCATTATTCTTGGGTTTTCTTGCATTTTTTAAACCGGAATTTGACGCAAATTCTGAATATGGGCGTTCCATAATTGCCAAGGTATCAACGCATTGATTAAGGACTTGCCTTCCTTTATCTGTATATGTGGCCACAGATGAGATTCCCTTTGAGAAATCAACTTCTCGCCATGATACTTTAGTCCATAGACTCCATGCATCAGATAACATAATGTCTGCATGACATGCATTTTTACTTCCCTTAAAAGGACAATTATAACAGGAATCTCTTAAGAAATACTGCTTTAGAAATGAACGGGAAAAAACATTCTTGGCCCCTATTTGGCTAATTCTCAAAACTTTACCATCGTCTTTTTTTCCGAAAATAAGCAAGTTCAATCCTGTCCTCCATCCATATTCCTTCGACCGAAAATTACAGTCATAGATCTTAATATTGTTCTCTTCCTCAATACCATGAAGATAATCGTTGAATGACTTTTGTGAGGGCACTCCATGACACACTACACCTGCAGTAAGAAGATTGGGATAATCCTTATTTCTTAGGAAAGACAACAAGCCTCCAATCTGGCAAGGTGTTCCACAAAACAATACCTTCCTTCCTGACTTAAGCTGATTCTTAACGTCCTTGTAAACACCATCAGTATTGCTCTGTACATATTTTGACCTTCTAAGAGAATCCAACTGTCCAACATCCTCAATGCCAATATGCTTTAACTGCATTTTCTCATCCCATGCAGCTCCATAAACCACACCACCATCTTGAAGAATATTGTCAGCCAAGGCAGAGAATACACCTCCTGATGAACTACTCATTCTCTCATCCTCGTTCTTATTCCAAATAGCATAAGAGTTCGATGAATGGCAGCTCTCTTTCTCGGAATAGGAGCGTGTGTTCAGGACAGGGCAAGCCTTTGTGCACAAACCACAATCCACGCACAAAGAGGCATCTATTTCCGGATATAGAAATCCTTTAATTTCTATCTTCTTAATAGCCCCTTTGGCACAAATTTGCTTACATGCAAAACAACCTGTGCATACATCTTGAGAACAAAGCTTACCAGTAAATAATTGATTCATTCATTAAATTTTATACAGATTAATGCCATTAATATACTGTTCTTGTACTTCCGCCATTTTTATATTCTCACTTTTGGATATTTTGCTAAAATGGGAACCATTAGACAGAATGGACGCTACAAAATCTTTAATCTCATACCGCAAACCCTCGCCTACAAATGGATAAAAATACTTTTTGTTTTGGTTTTGATCTTCATAGCGAACTTCAAAATAGTCTGTCTTCCACCATGGAGCAGGAACATATACATAGCCTTTGGTGCCTGCAATAGTCATAGAGCCCTCTGTTTTTACTCCAAGCCCAACTTGAAATGAAGCCACGGCGTGATCATAGAGAAAAACCGCCTTCGTAAACATATCAACATCATTTTTCATTTTACTATAAAAGTTGATATTCCGATATTCCATTCCCAGGAATTTAAAGATGGGTAATAACGGAAAACAGGCATTTTCGCTCATACTTCCACCGGAACGTTTACTGTCTAACTTATCTGATTTCTCATCTGTCAGTGTCGTAACCGAAGCATTCACCTCAACAATGTCACCGATTATTTGTGATTTTAATAAGGAAAATAAATGACCAAAAGCAGGCGTATAAGCTGTTTTTAGTGCTACCATCAACACAAGGTTTTTCTTTTCTGCCAAATAATATAACTCTTCTGCCTGCTCTTTCTTGAATACAAATGGAGTTTCACATAAAACGTGTTTACCATTGCTTAAAGCAGATTTTACATACTCGTAGTGAGTATAATGTGGGGATGCGATGTAAACAGCATTACAATCCTTATATAGCTCCTCTATATTATCTGTACATACGGGAATATGATACTTCTCACAGAAAACCTTGCATTCTTCGATGTTTGGATTAAAAGCAGCAGTAATATTTGCACTATTAACATTTTCTGCTTCAGGGACAAATCTACTTGCAATACTTCCTGTTCCAATAATACCAATCTGAACAGTTGGCCTTTCCTGACGCAATAGAGTGCTCGATATTCCTTCTGTTCGAGGAAGATATACTACTTCACAAAACTCTTTTAAATAATCAAAATAGCCAATCCAATCCGAGCCAATTGCGAAAACATCAACTCCATATTTTTGTATGTCATCAATTTTCTGACCTCTGTACTCTTCAATAACGATTTGATCGGCAAGACCGGTAGCTTTAACCGCATCAATGCGTTCCATCACATTGTTGCAAGTGTTCATCTTTCCTCTTTCAAGGTCGAAGTTATCTGTGGTGACACCGACAATTAAATAATCACCTAATTCCTTTGCCCTTTTTAGGAGATTATAATGCCCTTGATGGAACAAATCGTATGTCCCGTATGTAATAACTTTCTTCATTAGATAAATTTCTTTTCTCTTAAGTCCAAAAATGCTGCAATTAATTTATCGTATTCTTCTTCTTTCAGCCAACCAATGTGACCTACACGGAAAACAGAATCTTTCATATCTCCTCCATTAGGGCAAATCCACATACCATACTCATCTTTTATTTTTAAGAAGATTTCATATGCAGATTGTGTGGTGGGATGGAGTGGGGTAACTGCGTTACTTAAACTTTCGCTAATAATCTCAAAAGGCAAGTTGTGCTCCTTAAGTTTATTGCGGAAGTAACTAGCAAGATTTGCTGTTCTTGCAATCTCGACTTCTGCACCGCCAGCTGCATCAATCTCCTTTAGACGTACATTTATCTGGCGAAGAACCCCGACTGCAGGAGTCCAAGGTGTCTGTCCCCGTTCCTGGTTTTTTAAAGCTAACTTCAAATCAAGATACTGGCAGCAGCACTTGGTGCAATTTATACGTTTGAGCGCAGATGGAGCTAATGCCATTATTGCAATTCCTGGAGGACATGCCAATGCTTTCTGACTACCGGTTATCATTACTCCAGCATCTAAAGCGGCCATATCAAATGGATCCGCAAGGAATGTGCTGATGGTGTCAACTATAAGAAAACAGCCATTGCGTTTACAGAAATCACTAACAAGATTAATGTCAAAATGAACACCCGTAGAGGTCTCATGTTTCTGTAGCAGAAATGCGGTATATCCTTTACCTTCATATGGGGCCAAGTGCTCTGGCTTTAATGCTTTGCCGTGCTCCAGTTTGATTTCTGTAAACGGAACCTCATGCAATGTCAATAATTCAACGAACCGTTCTCCAAAGCTACCGCCATTAATAACAAGCGCTTTATCATTTTTATTAAGCGTGTTTATTATTGCTGTCTCCATTCCGCCGGAACCGGAGCAAGTCATAAAAACCACACGACTGTCCTCGGAGGTGTTAGCAAATTTCTTCACTAACCGCTCGTTCTCTAACATTAGTTCAGAGAACTCCGCGGTTCTAAAATATGGCACCTGTTCGGCTCCGATAGCCCTAACTGTTTCACTTGATTGTACTGGGCCTACAGTAAAATTTATCATACTCCAATTTGTTTTTTGGGGTTTAACATCATTTCGACACACATCTCTGTTGCATGACCGCCAAGATATGTGAACCTATTTTTAATCATGTCTCTGGTTTTCTCACATTCTTTTTGGTAGTCCATAGTAAGAATATGATTTATTACCTTATCCTCTGTGTCAAGTATTCCATTAGGCATGTCTTTCGCAAAGTCTATGTATAAACCGCGAGTTAATTTATAGTCATCATAGTCGTATGCGAAACTGATAACGGGACGTTCCAAGATAGAATAGTCCGCAATACAAGCAGAATAATCAGAGATCAAAATATCTGCGACTTTGAACAAGTCATTAATCACAGGATACGAAGTAAAATCTATACAGAAATCATTAAACTCTACCCCAAGTAGTTTAGTGGTATATGCATGCGTTCTAAAAAGAAGCACATATTCATCTTTTAGCTTCTCTTCCCATTTGTGTATATTCATTGGTGGCTTGATGGCATATGAGGCTCCCTTGTCATAACTATCTCGCCATGTGGGAGCATACATTAATATCTTCTTATCAAGCGGCAAGCCGAGTTTCTTCTTGATAGCTATAATCTCATCTTTTGTTACATGATATAATCCGTCATTGCGAGGAAGTCCTGTAGGTATCAATGCATCTTCCCTTACGTTGAAATCTCGTTTGAAAATCTCTTTTTGGTATTCACTTTCGTAGCAAAATAAATCAATATGGCTAAAGTCATAATCTCTCCTACCACCTGCAGCATTTCCAATACAGTTAAAAGCAACACCGTGCCAGGTATTCAAATATATGCAGTCCTTTTTCTTATAGTGAAGGCTTCTTTCTATGTTGACGCATGTAATCCAATATTTAGCCTTAAGGGTGTACTTGAAATATTGTAGTGTATCTGCTTTAATTTTGAAAGCAGACCCCGGTATTTCTACATGTTCAGGATCCTCTAAAGCCCAGACATATTTGTAGTCTTTGTATTCAGGATGCGCAATCATGTATTCATAGATGGCGCGAGGGCTATCATTATATTTCCGAGTATGTCCACTAAATATTATCATTTTTTTATCTATCGGGACAAACCAGCCCCATGCCCGCATAAAAGCACTCATGGTTCCTCTAAAAATCTTATTAATGAAATAATTATGCTTAAGTGCATAATCAAGTCTTGCCCTAAAGCCGTGCATCTTCTGTTCTTTCATTATTTCAAAATCACTTTTATCTTGTCGATGACAAGTTTGAGATTAATATCCCTTGTTAAATGCTTCTTTGCGTACTCTTTGGACGCTAATCCCATTGTCTCAAGTTTATCTTTGCTAAGAAGAGAAAAAAACTTAAAGCCATTTTTAAATGACTCTTGACTATCAGGCGGGACCGCATATCCGGCGCCAGAACTTGTGAGTAATTGGGTAGTAGTGCTACCTTTGTCCACACTTGCTAATATAGGCTTGCCAGAGAGCATATAAGATGTAAGTTTTGATGGTAAACAAAGATTTCCATTACCCTTAGGCAAAGCCAATACTAAAACATCTGCTTGTGACTGGACAAACGCCACATTATCTCTACTCACCTGATTAAAAATAACATTATCCAATCTTAATTCTTTTGCCAGATTGATACAATCTTCTTTTTTATTGCCTCCTCCGTATATGCGGAACTCGCTATTGGGAATATTTGCATCAGCAAATGCTTTAATCATCAAGTCCACATTGGCATGCTTGTTAATACTACCAACATATGCAAACACTATTTTGCTATCTTGGCGCTTGGGATATTTTTGTAGGAAGTCTGCATCATTTTGCCAATTATTAACTACAAGATAATTCTCTCTATCTACAACTCTGGTTGCTGCCAAATAGTCTCGCATCTCTTCCGAAATAGTCCTTACGCAGGCAGCATGTATCTGATAATACTTATCTATCGGCAAGAGAATATTAGTGATACATGCTTTCAAAATACTAGGGTAATTTCTATTAGTAAAGAGGCTCTCAGGGTATATATCTTGTATGGGAACCATATAAGGAATTCCATACTTTTGACAAGCCTTAGCTACAATGTATAATCCAAACAATTGCCATCCATCGTTGTAAACAAAATCTATTTCATTATGGTGCTTTTTAATGTACTCCGCACATCTTCTCCCCATATCAACACTTTCACGAAAACGTCCTATTAGCTCTGATTGTGGATGGGTATATGATTCAACAAGTATTGTCTTAAATGATTTGTCCTCAACTTCTGCAGATTCATACTCCGCCCCGATTGGCCTTGTTGGATAAGGACGCAGCACTGTTACATCATATTTTTTTGCCAACTCATGAGCTAGATCGTAGTTGAGAAAAGCCGAAGTAACTTGTTCTGGAGGAAAAACAGCTGATATGACAAGGATTTGTTTCATGGAATATGTTCAAACGACGTATTTATAAAATCATTAAGTGCTGATTGATCATTAACTACCAGTGACTTCTCAATATTACTGATATGCTTTGATAACTGCATAACTGTGTTCCAATGAAGAGATTCGATAAAGTCATGTATAGATTCTTTATTATTTGCATCAATACAATAACCACATCCCATTTCTTTTACTCGTTTAGATAGGTATATCCCTTCAGACACAACAATAGGCTTGCTAAAAAAAATAGATTCATACAATTTGTTGGGTTCAGCAATTCTTTCGTTTAACGAAGAAACCTGATAGCAAGAAACTGTAATATCAAATGTATCATAAACTTTAGGCAAATCCTCTGGGTTGCGAAAGGCCCCATGATAAAAGATATTACCGAAACGGTTCGTTAATCTATCTACTGAAACTTTCATGGGTCCGTCTTTTAGCCCTCCCCAGAAATGGAATTCGTGCAGAGGAAAGTCTTGACCAATTACATTCGCGAAATCTATTATTGTTTGATAACGCAATGATCCCACAAATCCAAATGATAATGATTCTGCATCTTTATGTGTCATCTTTAACTGGGGTCTTTGTAGCGATGGACTCACTTTGTTAGGAATAACAAATATCTTTGGCAATTCTAAATTGAAAAACGAGAAGAATCCTCCAGATGTCATTACTGTCGCTAATGACCCACGTATAAGCCTTTTATCAATGGCCTTTAATAATCCTAATGTTCGTTTGAATTTGGGATACGCGTACAGAATATCGGAAATCTCATAAACGTATCGTTCTCCTAGAAGCTTTAGGAACATAGCTTGAAAGATGCCAAAAGCATAAAAGATTGGCTTTTCATTTCGATGTCGTTTGCATACTTTTATGATGTCCCATAAAACCTTTATAGCCTTACAAATATATTCATTATCCTTCAGAACACCAAGGTGCGACACTATGACATCTTGTGGATAAGCATTTATGTCATATTTCCCTCTATCATAGCCATATACCACACAGTTAAAACCATAATCTCTAAGTGATGTAACTCTCTTTATGCAACGAGGTTGGGATAGAGCCATTGCGAAAAAAATAATTGTTTTCCCGTTATTGATTTTGTTCATTTCTTTTCTCCTGCATTAGGTGATGAAAATATGGTGTGTAAGATTATCTTGTAAAAATAATTAGCGTGAGATGTTGTGATTTAGAACACTTATGTATGTCTCAATATAATGTTTAGCGGTACTCTCGATGTTGTATTGTGTGAATGAGTTTTTCGCATTTGCTCGCATTTGCTTTATTTGTGCCTCTGGCATGTTTAAAAAACGAACCATAGCGATGTAGAATTGTTCCTCAGATGAATCGTGACTTAATATTCCGTTGTATCCGTCTTGAATGGCTTCTGGTATTCCGCCAACAGGTGCAGCAATAGAAGGACAACCTACGGATAAAGCCTCTAAGATTGTCATAGGCATACCTTCCCATAAAGAAGGTAGACATAATGCTTCCGCTCCGCACATTAATTGAACCGCATTAGACCTTTCTCCCAGATATTGTATCCGGTCAGAAATAAAAACTTTTATTGTCTGAAATATTTGTTCATCTTGAATTTTGCCAATTATTATTAATTTAACATCATAGCCCTCTTTAATAAGGCGTTCAAAAACTTTGCTTAACACTACTTGATTTTTTTGTGTTGTAATGCGTCCTAAATGAATGAAAACTCGTGTTTCTTGAGTAATCTTGTATGGATTAAGAATATTTCGATTAGGGATGAACTCTACCGGTGAAATACCATTGTATATAACAGAGCTTTTACATTTGTATAATTCATAAAATGAGCGTTCTGATTCTTTTGAAATAGTAATAGGGTGTAACCATTTATGTTTAAAACACCAACGTTTGAACCACAAAATTTTCTTATCCCATCTGGTGTTTTCTTGGTATGCATCGTTGTGCACAGTATAGAAAAATGAAATTTTATTATGGAGAAATAAGATTGCAATTATATAGTAATAAAAATAACTATGAATATTAACGATGTCATAATGTCCCCGTTTAATAAAATGAGCCACATTGAAAATTTCTCTTAAAGAAAAACCAGAATATTTTTTGCCTAAATCTCCTGTTTTTACTCTTTTATCAAGCCAAGTATAGGCATAATCTGTATTTTTTGGCCGTGAAATAGTGCAGATTGTTACGTCATGTCCTTCCCGCGCCATTTCGTTAGCAAGAGCACAAACTAATGTTTTTATACCGCCACCTCTTAGCGATGGAATAAAATGAAGAATTTTCATAATAATTATTATTGCGTTTTTTTGTTCATTAACCGCATCAATATATACATGGCAATAAGACCAAATGTCAATGAACTACTTGTGTAATAATGTCCAAATAGTCCTAAATAAACAACAGAAGCAAATGCAAAAAATAGATACAATGATGATGCAGATACTTCTTTCTGATGATTTATTGCACGAAGATATGTTGAGGAAGCAAATGTATATATGAAACAATATACTAGTGCTACTATTTTTCCGGCTCCCATTATAATTTGCCCAATAAAAGTATAAAATACCCCAGTCGAAAGACCTGTTGATTCAGTCATCTGTTGTTGTATTACGACTCCACCTGAGGGGATGCCTAAAACATGCTCATATGTGAAAGGGAAAATGATGCCGAGATGGATAAAGGGAGGATTATAATTATCGAAGTAAAAGCAAAAGTTAACAAAAGATTGTCCCCAATAGTAAATCAAACCTCCTTGGGATCCGGATACTTCACCATAATCCTTTTCTCCAAATCGAGAAATTGTCATAGCAGCAAGATATAGCGATAGGATACCGATTAATAGCAAACCCCAAGAGACAATTGTTCTTCGTTGGGACTTCTCTATATAGGGGCGAAATAAAAAGTACATTGCCACTATGGTCATAATCCAATATGCAGTCTTGCTTCTGTCTGCATTTATAATGCCGCTTAATGGGCCAGAGAGTGAGGCAAGCAAAAATAGAACAAAATACTTTTTGGGGAATTTTTGAATATAATATGAAAAAAAAGCTAAAAAAATTAGTGTCCATTGACATCCAAAAAGTGAATTAATGACAGCAAAAATGAATCGTATAGAAGTAGGCAATCCAACCATCCAACTCTCTTGCCCCCAACCATCATATACATCCGCTCTATATTGTGCCATATCACCAGTAAGCACATTCATTATCAATTGTCGATTAAGGATAGTACTAATCAAGAACCAAGAAAAGGCAAACCAAGCCAAAAAACGCAAAAGGCGTTCGTTACTTATTGGGCGAATATGGATAAATTGAATGTGCGAATTGAAAACAAGCGGTAACATACATAAGGTAAGTAGTCCGCAGTAAGCAATAGTGGCCTCAGTAGAGATCTCATAATAAGCCACATCACTATTTCTCAAATCGAACATATCAATGATTATAGCAAAGAATCCGGAAATGGAATAGACTAATGATGTAATCAAAGCCAAGTCAATATCCCTATTCCTTCGATAGATAAAAACTGACAATAGAGAAAAATATATGAAGGGAATATAAATCACGATGCAGATTGTAATTTTTTGTCAATAAAATATAATAAGTTAATCGGAGAAATTTTTTTCTTTAATTCATAGGGATATGTAACTGCCGTATTTATCCAATGCAAAATCGAACTGTCTTTTAGAGTTTGAATATTATGATGTCCGTAGGAAAAATAATAAAGAGAGTGCTCAAAAGTAGTGTTATTTGTTAATAAATGCTTGTCGTACATAATACTTTCCCAAGTGCGTGGAGTATAACCATCCGCACCTCCTTGCATTATTTCAAGTATACACTTTGTTTTGACAATGTGTTCTAAATTCTCTATATACGATAGGGGTTGGTTATAATGAATACCCGAAATACGTG
>Ga0310690_10005253_pt1 | contig 17711 bp, 14 predicted proteins | sample AusTroGonzalo_MG_2_FD_207661 | JGI IMG/M metagenome (GOLD analysis project Ga0310690, IMG submission 207661) | Bovine rumen microbial communities from tropical cattle in Woodstock, Queensland, Australia - Gonzalo_04 (v2) (version 2) | ecosystem: Host-associated > Mammals > Digestive system >...
CAACGCCGTCTTCTTCGCCGCCGATGGAACCGACCTCTGCCTCAATGGACAGACCCAGCTCCTCACAGATGCCGACCAGTTCCTTGGTCTTAGCGAAGTTCTCTTCGATCGGATAATGAGAGCCATCAAACATGATGGACGAGAAGCCTGCTTCGATGCACTTCTTAGCGCCTTCATAGGAGCCGTGGTCGAGGTGGAGCGCTACGGGTACGGTGATACCCAGCTCTTCCAGCATACCGTTGACCATGCCTACGATAGTCTTGTAGCCGCACATATACTTGCCGGCGCCCTCGGATACACCCAGGATAACGGGGGACTTGAGCTCTTCTGCAGTCAGCAGGATCGCCTTGGTCCACTCAAGGTTGTTGATGTTGAACTGACCTACGGCATACTTGCCGGCCTTGGCCTTGGTGAGCATTTCTTTCGCATTTACTAATGGCATAAGATGACCTCCTCAGATCGTTCCGTAATGAAAATACATTCATCCGAATACATTATACCATCAAACGGGTCAATAGGCAAGATGTAAATGTAAAAAATATACAAAGAATTATTCACATCAACCCTCCGTTTATTGCGATTTGAAGCATATCGGCCCTATTATCTCCCTATTCGGAGCGATCCGTACATATTCTGCGCAATTCCGCGCAATCATATAGGTTTTGTCTTGCGAAAACGCAGGAAAGGTATTATAATGAATATGTATGTGATCAACTTCCCCTACGGGAAGAAGAATAAAGGAGAATCACCATGCCTTATATTCACGCAAAGTTTTCGACCTCCGTCAGTCCCGAGAAGGAAGATGAACTGAAATCCGCCCTCGGCGAAGCGATCACCCTGCTGAATAAGCCCGAGCGCTACCTGATGGTCGAGATCAGCGACAACTGCCGCCTGTACTTCGGCGGAAGGAACGATAAGCCCATCGCCTACTTCGATGTTGCCCTGCTCCACTGTGCGCCCCGCGCAGCGTATGAGAAGCTGACCGCCCGCCTGTGCGAGATCGCAAAAGAGATCATGGGCGTCGACGGCGACTGCGTTTATGTCAAGTTTGAAGAGACAGAGAACTGGGGCTACGACAGCTTCATGTTCTGATAAGCCTTCCCCTCAAGGGGAAGACTTTGGAGGAAATCCTATGAAAAGCTACCGAAAAGAGCTGTGGTTCAACGTTCCGCAGCGCCGAAAGATCATCAACATCACCCGCGAGGTACAGGCCGCCATCGACGAGAGCGGTATCCGTGAAGGTCTCGTGCTGGTCAACGCGATGAATATCACCGCTTCCGTCTTTATCAACGACGATGAGCCGGGACTGCACCGGGACTATGAGAACTGGCTGGAAAAGCTCGCCCCCGAGAAGCCGTATTCTCAGTATCACCACAACGGCTTCGAGGATAACGCCGACGCGCATCTCAAGCGTACGGTCATGGGGCGCGAGGTCGTCTGTGCCGTTAGCGACGGACAGCTCGACTTCGGCACATGGGAGCAGATATTCTACTACGAACTGGACGGCAAGCGCCGCAAGCACGCTCTGATCAAGATCATCGGAGAATAGGGCGATTGCGTCACAGTGAAGGACCAAGAACTAAGAGTGAAGAGTTATGGGAGGACTCCGTCCTCACCTGATTCCTATCACTTTCCATCCACCGAGGGAGGTATATATATGAGAATCGTTGTACTCGCCGGAGGCATCTCCTCCGAGCGCGATGTGTCGATCCTGTCCGGATCAAAGATAGCCGCCGCCCTGCGCGCAAAGGGGCATCAGGTGGTCACTCTCGACCCCTACATGGGATATGAGAAGCCGCTCGACAGCATCGACAGCCTGTTTGACGCCAACTATGACTTCACGGATAACGCCGTGATCGGCACCGAAGCCCCCGACATAGAAGCGGTGAAGAAGAGCCGCAAGAATCAGTCCGGCATATACTTCGGCGATCATGTCATCGACATCTGCCGTGCGGCTGACATCACCTTCCTCGGGCTCCACGGCGGCGAGGGTGAGGACGGCTCCGTTCAGGCGGCGCTGACCCTGCACGGCATCCGCTATACCGGCTCGGATATGCTGGGCGCCGCGATCGCCATGCACAAGGGCGTGACGAAAGGTATCTTCTTGAACGCCGGTGTCCCCACGCCGATCAGCAAGCTGTACAAGCGTGAGTTCATGAGCGATACCTACCTCGATAGCTGGACCTCCTTCCCCTGCGTTGTCAAGCCCTGCTCCGCCGGCTCATCCGTCGGCGTACAGATCGTACAGGATCGCGACGGCTTCATCGCCGCGATGGAGGACGCCTTCCGCTATGATAATGATGTGCTGGTCGAAGAATACGTCAAGGGACGCGAGTTCTCGGTCGGCGTTCTGGGCGGTAAGGCGCTGCCCGTCATCGAGATCATCCCCCGCGACGGCTGGTATGACTATAAGAACAAGTATCAGGCCGGAGCAACCGTCGAGATCTGTCCCGCCGAGCTCGATCCCGTGATCACCGAGAAGATGCAGCGCGAGGCGGAACACGCCTTTGAGGTGCTGCGGCTGAAAGCGTACGGCCGCATCGACTTCCTGCTCGACGGCGAGAACCGCTTTTACTGTCTCGAGGCCAATACCCTGCCCGGCATGACTCCGATGTCTCTGCTCCCGCAGGAGGCAAAGGCCGCCGGCATCAACTATCCCGACCTGTGCGAGAGGATCATTGAGCTGAGCTTATTAAAGTAAAGATATAAACTGACGTGTCCGAAAAAACAGGAACCCGGTGAGGACCGAGTCCTCCCGTAATCCTTCACTATTCACCGAATCCGGAGGATTCTCCATGAAACCCATCACCTTACAAGAAGTCGCTCTGGCGTGCGGCGGCACGCTCTACGGCGATCCGAATATCACCATCACATCCATCGTCACCGACAGCCGCAAGGCGACTGACGGGTCCCTCTTCGCCGCCATCAAGGGCGAGCGTGTCGACGGTCATCGCTTCATCCCCATGACGATCGCGCAGGGCGCGGTATGCGTGCTGTGCGAGGACGCTCCCGACAGCGGCATCCCCTATATTCAGGTACCGTCCACCCTCGTTGCGCTCAAGGGCATCGCCGAATACTATCGCTCGCTGTTCACGATCCCCTTCATCGGCGTGACCGGCAGCGTCGGCAAGACCTCGACCAAAGAGCTCATCAGCTCCGTACTCAGTCAGAAATACAGCGTCCATAAGACCTCCGGCAACTTCAACAACGAGCTGGGCGTTCCGCTGACGCTCTTCGGGCTGGAGGAGCATCACGAGGTCGCCGTCATCGAGATGGGTATCTCCGGCTTCGGCGAGATGACGCGCCTCTCTAAGATGGTGCGCCCGGACATCTCCGTCATCACGAATATCGGCTACTGCCACCTCGAGAATCTCGGCGACCGCGACGGCGTGCTCAAGGCCAAGACCGAGATGTTCACCTATCTCAAAGACGACGGAACGATCATCCTGTGCCATGACGACGATAAGCTATGTACCGTCAACGACTATCACGGTATCCGACCGATCTATTACGGTACGGATCCGACCGATGAATATTATGCCGATCATATCGAAGAGCTGCTGCTTGACGGCGTGCGCTGTACCCTGCACCACGGCGACAGTACGATCGAGGTCACCATCCCCGCGATGGGGCGCCATAATGTACTCAACGCGCTGTGCGCCATGGCGGTGGGCAAGCGCCTCGGCCTGACGGATGATCAGATAAAAGCCGGGATCGAGAGCTTCACGAACGTCGGCTCGCGCAACCGGATCATCCGCACCCGCGGCATGACCGTCATCGACGACTGCTATAACGCAAATCCCACCTCCACCCGCGCAGGGCTGAAAACCCTGTCGAACTTCAGCGGACGCAAGGTCGCCGTGCTGGGCGACATGAAGGAGCTGGGCGCAGATGAAGAGGAACTGCACCGCTCCGTCGGCGCTTATGCAAAGGAAAAGGGCATCGACCTGCTGATCGCCGTCGGCGCACTGAGCCGCGCAACTGCCGAAGGCTACGGCGAGGGCGCGCATCACTATGACACAGTGGAGAACTGTATCGCCGGGATCGGCGATCTCCTGCGCGAAGGCGACGCCGTGCTGGTCAAGGCGAGCCACAGCATGCACTTCGAGAAGATCGTGGAAGCGCTGTAATCGCCTCCGAAATAATGTAGGGGAGGACCTCCGTGCCCTCCCGGAAAAGCTGCAAGTACCGAAAACAAACGGGAGGGGACAGAGCCCCTCCCCTACAGGCATTGTCTGTCCTGCTGTAACGTTCGGAGGAAAATATGAAATTCATCTCATGGAATGTCAACGGTCTGCGCGCCGTCGTCAACAAAGGATTCAAAGAAATCTTCGCGTCGCTCGACGCGGACTTCTTCTGTCTGCAGGAGACAAAACTACAGGAAGGTCAGATCGACCTGCGCTTTGAAGGCTATGAGAGCTATTGGAACTATGCCGAGAAGAAGGGCTACTCCGGCACCGTGATCTTTACGAAGCATACGCCGCTGTCCGTCAGTTACGGCATCGGCATAGAGGAACACGACCGCGAGGGACGCGTCGTCACGCTGGAGTATGAGGACTTCTACCTCATCACCGTCTATACGCCGAACTCACAGGACGGGCTCAAGCGCCTCGACTACCGCATGAGCTGGGAGGACGCCTTCCTCGCGTACATCAAGAGTCTCGATGAGAAGAAGCCCGTCATCTACTGCGGAGACCTGAACGTCGCGCATCAGGAGATCGACCTCAAGAACCCCAAGAGCAACCGCAAGAATGCCGGCTTCACCGATGAGGAACGCGGCAAGATGACCGTCGTGCTCAGCTCCGGCTTCACCGATACATGGCGCAGGCTGAATCCCGATACCGAGGGTGTGTACTCTTGGTGGAGCTATCGCTTCAACGCCCGGGCGAACAACGCCGGATGGCGCATCGACTACTTCATCGTATCCGACCGTATCGCCGGTCAGATCACGGACGCGAAGATCCACACCGACATCTTCGGCTCCGACCACTGCCCCGTCGAGCTGGATATGGAGATCGGCTGACCGGCTGTCCGAAAACCGAATTTGTAACAGCAAAGCACAGCATTATTACACGCTGTGCTTTTTCTGCGAAAACGCTTGCAAATCGTTCTTAGATATGTTACGATAGAAATGCCAACAAATTACAATCGCATAGATGCTGACGGGTATATTTTACCCTAATACGGGGATAGTGTTTTTATTATCACGATAAAAACACTATGCTCTATTCAACTATCCCTTAGGGTTTATCTCGTTAGCGGTATAATTGTAATTTGTTTGGCGACAATCGGAGCAGGTGTGTTTTTTGGCGCACGGCTGCGGTTGTGCGTCTTTTTTATTTCTGTTTACGAAAGGGGAATTCATTATGAAAAAGCGCATTCATACTATCTTGTCCCTGACCCTCACTGCGGTTCTGCTCCTGTCGTCCGTTATTGTTTCGGCGGCTGATACTGCAGCGCTGAAGATCGGTGACGCAGACTGCGACGGCACTGTTACGATCCTCGACGCAACCTCCATTCAGCGATCGCTCGCAGATCTGGCCGTATCCTCTTATGATGAATCGTCTGCCGACGCGGACGAAGACGGCAAGGTAACCATTCTCGACGCGACTGCTGTCCAGCGCTATCTGGCCGACCTGCCCACAAATAGTAATATAGGCAAAAGACCCGGCGACTGGATCAATAAAGAAAAGGCGTCCAAGTGGGAAGAGGGTTATGGGGAAAATCTGGTGATCCTGGAAATCCATCCCGATTACTTTATCGCTGCGCCGATCATCCCGCTGCCGACCCTTATCAAGATCAACGGCAGTATTTCGGATCAGTGGTGCGTCGATGATCGTGTATACTGCTTCTGCGAAAACGTCTATTATGAAGACAGAACGGATCGCATGGAAGGCGATCTGGTTTCCATTTCGGCTTCGACTTTTGTCCCCGATCCCGACGTCGCCTATAAGCCGGTGATCTACCTCTATCCCGAAGTCGAGACCGAGGTCAGCGTGTCGCTCGATTTGAACGGCGATCTGCTGAAGAGCGAGCCGCTGTATCATGACGGCTGGACGGTAACCGCCTCTCCCGACGGTACGCTGACTGACGCGGCCGGTATATCCTATGATTACCTCTTCTGGGAAGCAAAGCTGAATGCAGATTATGACATGAGCGAGGGTTTTTGCGTTAAGGGCGAGGATACCGGGGCATTATTGAAGGATGCTTTGGCAAGGTTAGGACTCACTGACAAGGAAGCAGACGACTTCATCGCATTCTGGCTACCGATCATGCGTAAGAATCCGTATAACATCATTTCGTTCCAGAGCGAAGCATACACCGACGCAGCCGGGCTGACTATCCGGCCGCAGCCGAATACCGTCATTCGTGTATTTATGACTTATTATGCCTCCGATACTGCAATAACCATCCCTGCGCAGAATCTGACCGCACCCCCGCGCAGTGGTTTTACTGTCGTAGAATGGGGCGGCAGTCTGGTGAGATAAGGGCACACCTTCCAAAGAAAAGTCAATCAAAAAACGATAAAGCACAGCGCTGCATCAACGCTGTGCTTTTTTGAGAAAGGTCAAGGTACCGAAACTGTCGAAAGAAGAATGTTCAACAGCAAGACACCCTTCGTCAGCGCAGCGCTGAGGAAGGGTGTCTTTTTCAGAGGTTTTCTATCTATTTCTCTTATTTTATCACATAGCCAACCGAGAATTTTTCTGCAGTCTTTGCTTTCCGACCCACTCCCACAGGGTAACGGGAATACCGTCAACCATCACTCTGCTTCCGTCAATGTCTGATACCACATCGTCGTTATAGGTCGGTATCCATACAAAGTGACCCACAAATTCTCGCGGACGGCCCTGCGCATCCCGGTAGCGACCGGTCAGATCGACCAGCTTACCGAACAGGGTCATATGGACCTCGGCGCCGGCTGCTTTCAGCGCGTGATACAGGGGCAGCGCAGAATCATAAACGGGAACGATCGTATCCGACTTACTGTGCACCAGCCACACGGGCGTTTGACGGATCGCCGCAAGCGCCTCATTCGTAATATTCTCTTGATACCACGGGGTGCACACAGCGACTCCCGCAGCAAAGAAACCGGGATAATCACGCAGCATACGGATCGTCATAAAGCCGCCGTTAGACGGACCGCCTATATAAATACGCTCCGTGTCGATTTGAGGACGGCTCGCAATAAACTCATCGATCAGCGCCTTGAGCGGACGCACATAGATACTCTCATTGGAGCGTCCGAGGATCTCCTCGCCGTCATCCATCCATACGGTCGGACTCTGCGGGACCAGTATCGCCGCCGCACCGCCGAGCTTGCTTTGAATATCCTCTGCAGAGATAGCGGTAACACGGTTGCCGGTATTCACGAGCCGCAGGTCGGTACCGCCTTCTCCCGCGCCGTGAAGCCAGACGACCAAAGGATATTTGCCCTCCGCCTTCGGCTCGAAGTACGCATAACGCAGCGGACACGTTTGATCGGAACCGACACCGTACCGCCAACCATCCAGATCGGGACAGAGCTCCTCTCCGAGCGTATCATAGACCAGACCCGTCACCGGGGTCTCGGGGTCATCCTCGGTACCGGGCAGAGGCTTTGCCTGCGTGATGCGATAAGCATTATCGACATAGGTGTTGATCAGGACCTCAGCAAAAATACGATTATTCAGCTCACTCTCGCCGAGCTCGATCGCAGCATAGACGCTCTTTGGTCTGCGGTTGCCCTTTTCATCACACGGATAGGCGTCGACAATGGGCGGATAGCCCTTCATCGGCGTTTCTTTGCCGGTGAGCATATCCTTTTTCACTCTCACTGTTCCGCTGTCCTCGGCGCGACACTCGGCATATACGATAAAGGTATCCGACGAAATATCTCCGCTCCCCGCTTCACAAGGCAAAGGCAGGATCAGCTTCGTGACATACGGACCGAAGTCGGTTATCTGAGTGACACGATCATATTGCAGCATCTTTACTCCCCCTGTTTGAAAAAGACTTCAGGCAACACTGCAGAATTCAGTTGTGCGGTGTTGCCTGAAATCAAAAGGTTATTTTTAATGGTTTACAAAAACGCCCATAAGAACCCGTAGGGCTTTAAGGTGATCGTTTTTTCGCTGTGTTTTTCACCGGTCATCAGATCGGTATACGACAGCTTCATATCCAAGGAAGCTGTGCGCTCTTCGTTACTGAAATTGAACAGCGCCAACAAAGCCTGCTCCTTGTATGCGCGGTAAAAGCCGAGAACATTCTGTGAACCGGTATCAAATGTTGTGATCTTCGCCCACTGCTTGAATACCCTGTATTTTCCGCGGATCTCTCCGAGCTTTTTCATCGAAGAGAATATCTGACCCTGATAGCTGTTGGGATCACTGCGCAGTCTAGAATTCTTTCTGTCAAATTTTCCGCGATGGAGGTAACGGCTGTCAAACTTCTTCGTAATATCGGCATGATAAGAATAATCGTTGAGCTTGCCTACCTCATCGCCGCTATAGATAACGGGGATGCCGCTCAGAGTGAACACAAATGCATGAAGCATTACATCTGCATCGATAGCGACCGCGAGTGCCTTATCGTCCTTATCCCACACCGCCGCTTCGATACCGCACAGGCTCGCGGCGGTTCCGCAGAGTCTGGCGTCGCGAGAGATCTGATCTTCGTTATACAGTTCTCCGCGTGCCGGGCTGCCTTTGAACCTGCCGGTGAAATAGTCGTTCAGGTATTTCTTATGCGGTATCTCTTCCATGCCGAAATGCCTGAGGAAGTCATAATCCAGTCCCCAGCCAATATCGTCGTGACAGCGCAGATAGTTGAGGAACACACAGTTAGGCGGCAGTTCGCTGACTTTATCTATCTGCCTGCGCAGAAGACGAACGTCTTGCGTGGCGAACGTATTCCAGATGCTCGCCATGGTGGTGACGTTGTAAAGGATATGGCACTCGGGTTTATCCTCCGTACCGAAATAGGGAGCGACCTTGGAGGGTTCCATCACGACCTCGCCCAGCAGCAGTACCGAGGGGCAGACGATCTCACAGATGATCCGCATCATTCGGACGATGTTGTGCACCTGCGGCAGATTACGACAGTCAGTGCCGAGCTCCTTCCAGATATACGGTACGGCGTCCAGACGAATCACATCGATACCGGCGTTGGCGAGAAACAGCATATTCGCTGTCATATCGTTGAAAACCATCGGATTGGCATAGTTCAGATCCCACTGATACGGATAGAAGGTCGTCATCACGATCTCTCCGCTGTCGAGCTGTGTGAAGTTGCCCGGAGCGGTAGTCGGGAATACCTGCGGCACCGTTCTCTCAAAAGCGTCCGGGATCTCCCAGTTATCATAGAAGAAATAGTGGCTCCTGGCGTCCGGATCACCCTCGCGCGCAGCCTTTGCCCACGCGTGCTCATCACTCGTGTGATTCATGACGAAATCCAGGCAGCAGTTAATGCCGCGCTCATGACACAGAGCGGTCAGCTTCTGCAGATCTTCCATTGTACCGAGCTTGGGCTGTACCTTCCTGAAATCAGAGACCGCGTAACCGCCGTCGCTGTTTTCTTTGGGGCTTTCGAGCAGGGGCATCAGGTGAATATAATTGATGCCGCTCTCGGTAAAATAATGGATATGTCTGATCACGCCTTTAAGGTCGCCGGCAAAATTATCGACATACAGCATCATGCCGATAATATCGTTGCCTCGATACCAATAAGTGTCTTGTTCTCGTTCTCTGTCCCTCTTTTTCAGCGCTTCATTACGTTCATCATAATACTGCTTTATCAGCCGGCACAGGTAATCGAATCCCTGCTTATCATCATGATACAGCTCATAATACAGCCATTTCAGTTCGTCATAGCGCATTTTGAAGCGGATGCCGAGTTCGTTTGTGTATTCCTTATTCATGGTATCATTCTCCCTGATATGGAAAGTTCAAATCAGTTTTCAGACAGGATCGCTTCCACCTGACTGCGTTCGGGCATGGAGCGGATCGCGCCTTTTCTTGTTGTGACGATGTACGCCGCCGCGTTAGCAAAGCGCAGCATCCGGCACAGGTCGGCTTCTGTCAAGCCGTCCAGACCGTTATCGAGTACAAAGCCAAGTACAGAAGCGCAGAAGGTATCTCCCGCACCGGTGGTTTCGATCGTACCGCCGAGTTGGAAGGCAGGTACAAATACCTTCTTGTCCTCATAGTAGGAATAGCTGCCGTCGGGTCCGGCGGTGATATTGATCAGCCGGATGTTCGGGAAGTTCTTCTTCAGGTACGCGGCGCCCTCGTCAAAATCTGTACTTCCCGACAGAAATTCGATCTCGTTGTCTGCGATTTTCAGAATATCACACTGCGAAAGGCCCCATTTGATCTGCTCTTTTGCCGCGTCAAGGCTGCTCCACAGAGGGGGACGCAGATTCGGGTCAAAGGAGATCAGACATCCGTTCTCCTTCGCGATCGCGACCGCTTTTTTTGTCGCGGCACGTACCGCGTCATGCGTCATAGACAGTGTGCCGAAATGAAATACCCTTGCGCCCTTGACAACATCCTCGGGGATCTCATCGGAACGGATCATCATATCCGCGCCGGGATTGCGATAAAAAGAGAAATCCCGGTCGCCGTTCTCAAAAGTCTGGACAAACGCGAGGGTCGTATTCACCTCTTGGTCGAACAGCAGAGCGCCTGTATCGATACCGATGGAAGCAACGGTGTCGCGCAGACTTCTGCCAAACATATCGTCGCCGACCTTTCCGACAAAGGCACAGCTTTTGCCGAGCTTTTTCAGCATCGCCAGCACGTTGCAGGGAGCGCCGCCGGGATTCGCTTCAAATAAGGGATTGCCTTGATCGGAGATACCGTTCTGTGTAAAATCTATCAGCAGTTCGCCTAAGGCGACAACATCATAATTCTTTTCCATTTCATGCCTCCAAACGTTATTATGAAAGGAGTGCCGGGCTGCCATATAACAGCCCGGCGAAAACCATCAGGAGCTAAGATTCAGCGCTCCTGACTAAATCATCAATATCTGGCACACTCGGGCGCGTTCGCTTCGGCAGAAACCGGATCGTACCAAATCAGGTTGTTGCCGTTCTCTTTATCAAAGAGCTGGATCAGCTTCGGCTGGACGGTGAACTTGATGTTCGCGCCCATGGAAACGTCGGTTTCGAGATCCATCGTCGGAATAACCATGACGACCTCGTCGTCACCGGAACGGGCATGCAGGTTGAACTCGGTACCGAGCAGCTCGCTGACTTCGACCTTCGCGCTCAGCTGGCCTTCACCGACGGTGATATGCTGAGGACGGATGCCGCAGATGATCTCACAGGGCTTCTGATTGCGGGACTTGAGCGCCTTCTGCTGGAAATCGTCAAGCTCGAACTTCACGTTGCGGATCTCGGCGTAATACTTGCCGTTCTCAAGCAGCAGGTTGCAGCCTGCGAAGAAGTTCATGACGGGCATTCCGATGAAGCCTGCAACGAAGAGGTTCACGGGCTTGCCGAACAGTTCCTGAGGAGTACCGATCTGGTTGACAAAGCCGTCCTTCATGATGACGATACGATCGCCGAGCGTCATAGCCTCGGTCTGGTCATGAGTAACATACATGAAGGTGGTGTTGATGCGGGAGCGGAGCTTGATGATCTCAGCGCGCATCTGGTTTCTCAGCTTAGCGTCAAGGTTGGAGAGCGGCTCGTCCATCAGGAAGACCTTCGGATCACGAACCATCGCGCGGCCGATAGCGACACGCTGTCTCTGACCACCGGAGAGAGCCTTCGGCTTACGGTCGAGATACTGGGTGATGTCCAGAACCTTCGCGACTTCTTCGACCTTCTTCTTGATCTCCGCCTTCGGAACCTTCTTGAGCTTCAGAGCGAAGCCGAGGTTATCGCGGACGGTCATATGAGGATACAGCGCATAGGACTGGAATACCATCGCAATATCACGGTCCTTGGGCTCTACGTCATTGCAGAGCTTGCCGTCGATGTACAGCTCACCGCCGGAAATATCTTCCAGACCGGCTACCATGCGGAGGGTTGTGGACTTACCGCAGCCGGAAGGACCGACCAGTACGATAAATTCCTTATCCTTGATATGAAGATTTACGTCATGAACGGCTGTTACGTCGCCGTCGTATACCTTTTTAATTCCTTTTAAAATAACTTCTGACATTTAACCATGCTCTGACGGTCAGGACTCCTCCAGAACCGTCTCGCGGCATTCACAATGAAATGCACCGCATTACGACAGGTCTCCACGCTGCCGCACCGCAAGCTAACGGTAATAATCCTCCTTCTTTTATGTACGGACGTTCATTATTGTGGAGTGAGCGCCCGCCAATGGATTATATTTTATGGGGTTAGCGGTAATAAACATACCGCCGGTTAATGTGTAATCATGTTCACTGAATATCCAGTGAATACTGTTCAACGTCGATAACGGCTTCTCCCCGGGCTTCAAAGCTGATACCGTCAGCAGATGCGGGAGAGAAGATAACAAAGCTCGCCGCCTGTTCTCCGCCGTTGACAAAGATCTCAAGGCTGTATCTGTCTAAGATCAGACGGAGCGTGATTTCGCCGCCGCGGTCGCGAACCGCAAACTCTCGTCGGTTCAAAACATTCTCCGGCCAGCCGCTGCGTGTCCGGTCAACCAGAATCGTGTTAGTTGAGGGACTATAGCATATCTCGGTGGTATACTCTCCGCCCTGTGCAGCATGAACAGAAAAGCTGTCGAAGATCTCTTCTTTTGCCGGACGGATCTTCACCGTCAGATCAAGACATCGACCGCCGATACCGAGAAGCTGCGTTCTCTCGCTGACCGGAATGCCCTCGAAGGCTGTTCGGTCACCGCGATAATCGTCCAGCTCCCTGACCGGGCTCTGGATCAGCCTGCCGTCTCTGACATGAAGCTCACGCGGCAGGGTCATCTGACCGTAGAAAGACAGATCCTCTCGCGGCCGGATCTCAACACTGTTCCAGTACTGCATCCACGCGATCATGACGCGCCTTCCGTCAGCCGTCAGAACGGTCTGCGGCGCATAGAAGTCGAGACCGCAGTCGATCGTGTGCTCTGTCTCACGAATGAGCCTGTTGTTTTCATCAAGCTCGCCGATCAGACAAAGCGTCGTATTCCCGTCGATAAACTCAGGATCCCTTGTATAGACCTCTTGAGGACTGACGATCAAAACGTCTTTGCCGTCAAGTCTGAATAGATCGGGACACTCCCACATCCTGCCGAAACGGTTTTCGGATGCGGCAACCTCACCGATAAATCTCCAGCTCAGCGCGTCGTCGCTCTCAAACATGAGCACGGCGCCGCTGCCGTCGGATGTAAGGTTACCCGCTACAGCGTGAAAGCGATCTCCGTCAACCCAAATCTTCGGATCGCGAAAATGGACTTCACTCCCCCCGGCGGGAAGAAGCTCTGAGTCGATAACGGGATTGCCGTCATACTTCTCATAGTTGATTCCGTCGCCGAATGCAATGCACTGCGTCTGGAATTCATGTCCGTCGTCCGTCTTTCGGACCCCCGTGTACATCAGCAGGTGTCGTCCGTCCCGAAGCTCAACAGCGCTGCCCGAGAAGCAGCCATCTTTATCATAGCTCTTGTCGGGTGCCAGCGCGCAGGGCAGACGCTCCCAGCGGATGAAATCGCGGGTCTTGACGTGACCCCAGTGCATGGTGTCCCAATGCGTGCTGTAAGGATTATACTGAAAGAACAGATGATACTCGCCGCGGTACAAGGAGAAACCGTTCGGATCGTTGATCCAGCCGACGCCTCCGGTCACGTGAAAGCAAGGAAGATCCAGCGGCGATACCGCTGATAGGTGCTCGTCTTCATAAGACCGGGCACGAGAAAGAAGAATACTGAGCATAATTCTTACTCCATCCTTCATTTATTCTTATAGAACCTCTTCCAGAATTTGCTGCCCGCTTCTTCATCTGCGTCTTCGGGCTCATCGCCCTCCAGCTTACGAAATACGTCGTTCAAGAGCAGAATATTCACATAGCAGGGAAGAGAAAATCCAAACATTAACAGGATCGGGATACCGAACTTGTAGAAATGAATACATACGATCCAAAGGCCGACTGAACACAATATCATGAACAGGGTCTTAGGGAAGTTCCCTATGGCGAGTAATACGGCGTTCTTCCATGTGGCGCGGAAAGTATTTTCATACCGGCCAAAGAGAGCGAATACGTATAAAGAGATTGCGAGAAAGATGATACCTACGGCTATGACAATCACCTTCATCGCGGGGATGAATGTGACCGCCGCATAGTAATCAACGTACAGGATCCCTCCTGCGACCGCCAGTATCAAGCTCATCAGCGCGCCCTTTTTGAAATTTGCTGCAAACGCCTTGAAAAAAGGTTGAATGATGTAGCCTTCCTCTCCGCGTATAATATGGATGACGATTTCGTGCATCGCTATCATCGCAGGACCCATCGTGATAACAGGGATACTGATCACCGCTGTCAGAAGATTCAGTAGCAAAAGATCTGCCGCAATAGTCAGCGCCTTCATCAAAGGGTTGTCCATGCTGAACAGTTTTTTCATCGCGCCGCTCGTTTTCGTCTGTTTTTTCGTCGAGCTGTCCGCGTTTGACTGCTTTTTCATGCAGCGGAGCCTCCTGTTCTTTCCGGGAATCCCGGGGTATACGCCGGTCAAACCGACACAGCATCAGCAGTAACGGGAATGGAAAGCCGCTTCAACCGACGTCTACCCGAGAGTAAAGGAAAGCATAATACATTCAGAGAGATTATCCCTTGACAGCGCCGGAGGTAACACCCTCAACGATGAAGCGCTGCAGGAATACGTACAGGATCAGAATCGGCAGCATGGCCAGCAGCAGGGCCGCCATGATCAGACCGATGTCGGTGGAATAAGTACCGTAGAACGCCTGAGTAGCGATCGGGATCGTATACAGATCCTTCTTCTTGAGAACCAGGCTGGGCAGGAGGTAGTCGTTCCAATACGCCATGGCATTGATGATGCCGACAGTGGCGATAGTGGGCTTGAGCAGCGGGAATACGACTCTCCAGTAGGTCTGCCAACGGTTGCAGCCGTCGATCGTGGCCGCCTCCTCAAGCTCTAAGGGAATGTTCGTCTTGATCGCTCCGTGGAACATGAACACTGCCATCGACATCGAGAAACCGACGTGCATGAGGATCAGTGTGATGCGGGAGTTCAGGATGCCGCCGTATACAGATACGATCGGAACCATCAGAACCTGGAACGGGATGACCATCGAGGCGATCATCAGAGAGAAGATCAGCGTGCAGAGCTTCCATCTGCCGTTACGCACGATAACAAAGGCGGTCATGGACGAAAGCACAATGGTCAGGATAGTCGAACAAACGGTGATGATCAGGGAGTTGCCGAATACCGTGAGGAAGTTCATCTTCTTCATGGCCTCGGGGAAGTTCTCCAGCGTAAATCCGTGTGCACCGATCAGCGAGAGCGGATTCGCGGTAATATCTCCCTTGGTCTTGAATACGTTGATAACAACGAGAATAAACGGGAAAATAAAGCAGATAAACAGGATCAGCAGAATGATCCACATGAATACATGAGCGATCTTCTTCTTTCTGGCGGCTCTTTCATTTTCAGTCATTATGCTTCGACCTCCCCTCTCTTACCGATGAGAACCTGGGTGACGCCGACGATAGCGCATACAGCGAAGAGGATGACCGCTTCCGCCTGACCCAAGCCGTAGTTTTTATAGGTGAAGGCCTGGTTGTAAACGTGCATCGCAGCCATGACGGACGAGCTGTAGGGAGCGCCGTTGGTCAAGGACAGGTTGACATCGTATACAACGAAGCAGCGGGTGATGCTCAGGAAGATGCACTGAACAAAGCTCGAGCGCATCAGCGGGATCGTAACGTTCCTCATCGCCTGAGAAGAGGTGCAGCCGTCGATTCTCGACGCTTCCTGCACATCCTTCGAAACGCTCATGAAGCCCGCAACATAGATCAGCATCATATAGCCCGCGTACTGCCAGACCGATACTAAGATCAGGCAGAACATAGCGCCCTCAGTAGTAGCCAGCAGAGAGGTGCTGCTGAAGATCGCGACAAAAGCACGGTTAAAGACGAACTTCCAAACGTAACCGAGTACGATACCGCCGATCAGGTTCGGTACGAAGAAGCCTGCGCGGAAGAAGTTCTGGCCCTTGATGCCCTGGGTAACAAGGTACGCAAGAGCAAAGGACACGATGTTGATCAGGACGACGGCGAAGATAGAATAGATCACCGTACGACCCATAGCAGCCCAGTAATCACCATCCGAGAAAGCCTCAATGAAGTTCTGCAGACCGACAAAAGGCTTTGTCGCACTGACGCCGTCCCAGCTGGTCAGCGTCAAATAGAGACCATAAACGAACGGAACGATGACTACCGCAAGGAACAGCGCTGTGCCGGGGCCGCCGAACATCAGGTACTGTTGAATTTTATAGGATAGCTTATTTTGTTTCATAGACAAAATTCATTCCAATCTGCCGCTTTGCTATGCAAGAATAAAGCGGAGGGGTGTCCCCAAGCGGCCTGTGAACACCCCACCTTTAGAAAAAAGGAATACCGGGTTAAAGACGAATCACCGATTCAGCGATCAGTGTGCGCCAACCTCTGCAGTTGCCCAATACTCAGTGATCTCATCAGCAAATGTCGCGCGGTCGATCTTCTGATCCAGATACTTCTGGAAGATAGCGCCGGTCTTGGCATAGTGATCATCGGGCAGATAGTTGTAGTTGCCGATCATAGCGCCGGTATCAGCATAGCTCTTGACGGAAGCGCCGAGCGGATCGCCGACAGCCAGAGTGATGTTGGAGAACGCGGGAACGAGCGCGCAGTCATTAACGATGAAGGACTGGCCTTCCTCGTCGTTGACGAGCCAGTTCAGGAAGTCCTTAGCGGCCTGACGCTGCTCCTCGGAGATGTTCTCGGAAGAGTCGATGAAGAAGTACTTGGAGCCGCCGCCGACCAGCTTGTCGGAAGAACCGTCGTCAACATCGTTGGGAACAGGCATGATGCCCATGTTCTCGGAATACTCATAAGCGTTGATAACGGACCAATCCCAGTTGCCGCCGAACATAAAGCCGATCTCGCCTTCGGCCAGCTTCTGCTCGGTAACCTCACGCTCAGCAGAGCCGGGGGCATCCTTAGCATAGTTGTTGGCCATGAGAACATCGAAGGTATCCATCATAGCGTTGAACTTCTCATCTTCGATGAGCTTGATGGAGCCGTCCTTGATGCCGGCGATGAAGGCGTCGGGATCTTCGTGCTGCTCATAGACCTCAGCGAGGTAGTGAGCGCCCAGAGACCAGTCTTCATTCATGATACCGGTACCGACCTTCTCGGCCAGAGCCTGCAGGTCAGCAGTGGTCTTGACGGAGGTGGGGTCGAACTCTGCGCCGGTAGCTGCTTCGATAGCATCCTTGTTGTAGATGATGCCGCGAGCCTCTACGCAGACCGGGAAGCCGTAAACCTTACCGCCGATCGAGATAGCCTGAGTGGTGTTGGCGACCCAATCCTGATCGGACAGGTCGACAGCATGCTCAGCTGCGAGGGAGTAAATGTCCTTCGCGTCTACCATGGAAATGGTGTAGGGATCGCCGGACGCATAACGGGTGGACAGATGCGCTGCGACTGTGTCAGAGGAATAATAAACCTCGACGTCTACGCCTTTTTCCTCAGAATACTTCTTTGCCATTTCTTCCATCTGGATCTGAATCTC
>Ga0310690_10005256_pt1 | contig 17707 bp, 27 predicted proteins | sample AusTroGonzalo_MG_2_FD_207661 | JGI IMG/M metagenome (GOLD analysis project Ga0310690, IMG submission 207661) | Bovine rumen microbial communities from tropical cattle in Woodstock, Queensland, Australia - Gonzalo_04 (v2) (version 2) | ecosystem: Host-associated > Mammals > Digestive system >...
GTTGATAACGTTAAAATTGTCGTTGCCGACACAGTTACGCAAACTCGCGCTTTTGCCAGCGCCAGAGTTGCCCGTGATAAGAATTGGAACTGCCATATCAAACCTCCTATTTTATCTGCATCGAAACGTTGTCAATAAGCGCAGCACCCTCAATGTGCCTACCACCCTTGATAGCGTCCTTGATTGCCGCCTTGTCGGGCTTGTATACCGTGGAAACGCTCAATAGGTCTGGTGCGTTCTCTTTCGCCCAATCGTCAAACTCACCCGCAAGAATGACTTGCTGGCTCTTGCGATAGCCAATCTTGCACCGCGCCGTTTCAAACTTCGCTCCGGCAAGCGCGGATTGCAGATACCGCTTCAAGCTGTCGGCTTTCCGCTGCTTCTGCTTCATGCGTTCGTCAAGTGCATCGCGCTCGTTCTTGATCGCGTCAGCTTCGGCGTTAAGTTCCTTGACCCAAAGCGCCAAGCCCTCAATCTTCTCGTCACGCGCAATCTGCAAAGCGTCAAGTTCGTCTGCGTTGAGAAGTTCGCCAGTTTCCTCGTCCACTTGCAGTTCAAAAGCTGCAAGAGCGGAATTGATTTCATAAAGGTTCATGTGCAATCCTCCACAACCGTCACTATCTCTGCGGGGTAACTGCTGCCGTTGCAGTACCAGCAATCAAATTCGGGCTTGTAAAGCCAAGCCCCACGCTCGTCATACGGCTCAATCGTGTCGCACTTCGGCGTGATACGGCACACACCGAAAAACATCTTGTGTCCCTCACAAATCAGCATCCTCGTCCTCGCTTTCGTTGTTCTTGATTTCAGAAATCTGCTCCTCACCGCACGATGGACAGACAGCCATGTGCCATGTCATCCATCCGTTCTCACCGTCAAGGTTCTCGGTGTAAACGTGTTCCGCAGGATGCTCAAAGATTGCACCGCACCACTCACAGCGAAACATGATTCTTCCTCGGCTTATCCAGCCATTCGACAAAGCGCATAATCTCCACGCTCACCGTGATTGCCCCGATGATTGCCAGCGTCAGCGTCAAGTCCATCTTGCCCCTCCTTGTCCCGCACACTCACAAGCGAACAGCCGTAGTGTGCCGCCTCGATTTCTAGGAACGCTCTTAGCGCCCTGTTCCAGTTTGGTTGACCGACAATTGCGTTCATTCCGATTCACTCCTTAGCAGCGAATCAACGGTTGTTCCGTAAAAGTCAGCCAGCTTGATAAGCTTGTCTTTGCTCGGCATATACTGCCCTGTCTCCCAAGAGTAAACAGCCGCATCGGACACGCCCATCTCGTCCATGACTTCCTTGACGGTCTTTCCCGCTTTCACACGGGCATCTTTGAATCCCATAATGTCCTCCTTTCTAAATACTAAGTTTTGCTTGACAACTTAGCGGAGTTCATGTAATATAGGAATTGCTACACACCCATATTTCAAAAAGCCCGCTAAGTGGGGGCTGAGTTTTGTGTTGCCCCAATCAAGCTAATCTTAGTCTACACTAAGTCTAAGCATTTGTCAAGTGTTTCTTAGTGAATACTTAGAAAGAATTTTTGCTTATGAATGACACGCAATTTGTAAAGAGAATAAACGCGATTTTGGCTGAAAAAGGGGTAGAAAAGCGAACTTTTTACGCCGATTGCAAAATAACATCATCTGCGTTTTCTCAATGGTCTACGGGTAGAACTACGCCGCGAGAGAAGAAATTGAGAGAAATCGCAGACTATCTCGGCGTGTCTTATGAGTATCTAATGACAGGCACAAAAAAAGACTTGCCACTCGGTTTGAGTAGCAAGCCTGTTGAATTTGATGTTGACCGTCTAACAGCCAACTATGACGATGGGCTGACCGACAGCCAGCGTGATCTTATTTCTCTGATTTACGAACTGCCGGACGATGTTGTTTTGATGCTTCTGTCTGCCGCAAAAGAGTGGCTAAAAAATCACAAATTTGCGGATTCTGCCGAATAATGGAAATCAATTCTTCGCGCTCACTCATTCAAATCACACTCCTTAACTCTACGATACCATTCCACCAACGCGAATGTTGTAGAAATACTGTAGCACATTTGTTCGATGCAATCAACTACAAGATATAGTGTGTCCGTTTTATTGGACATAGAGAAACCGCCCCGTAGTAGCAGTACGGAGCGGCTCTCTGAAAGGAGGTGACAAATGAGCAAGGACGGTATGGAGGTCTGAAAGATGGTATCTTCATTATACAAAAGGTAATCTGAAATGTCAAGTATTACACGGAGTATTTTTGAAAGGTGGTGGTGTGGGGCATGAACATAGCAATTTATGCCCGTGTTTGTTAGTACAGACGAGCAAGCAATACATGGTTTAAGTATAGATTCGCAGCTTGCCGACTTGCGGGAATACTGCAAGGCGAACGGACATATCATCGTAGGCGAGTATGTTGACGGTGGTATCTCCGGCAAGAAACCGCCAAACAAGCGTCCGGCACTCTCGCGCTTCTTTGCAGACTTGGAAAGCGGCTTGTCGGTTGACGCGCTGTTGTTCACAAAACTTGACCGTTTTTTCCGCTCTGTAAAGCTATACTACCAAGCCGTAGATGTGTTGGAAAAGTACAAGGTAGCATGGCAAGCAATCCAAGAGGACTACGAAACGCTGACAGCCAGCGGGAGAATGAAAGTCAACATCATGTTGAGCGTTGCGGAGAATGAAGCTGACAGAACAGGCGAACGTGTCAGAACCGTATTCAATCGCAAGATACAACAGGGAGAATGGCTTGCCCCACAAGGGCTGTGCATAGGCTACGATCTGATTGGCAAGCATCTTGTCCCAAACCATGACGCACCAGCTATCAAAGCGGCTTACGAATACTACTTGCAGAATCACAGCGTTCTTGCCACGGCTGATTATCTCCGCGAGGAATACGGTGTTGATTGCATGACAACACCATTGCGGCGCATCTTAAAGAACCGCTTGTACTTAGGAGAGTATCGCGGCAACACCGACTTCTGCGAACCCATAGTGCCTGTTGAGTTGTTCGATGCCGTCCAACAGGAAATGAAACGCCGTTCCGTCAGAAGCAACCAATCGGGGCGGGTGTATCTGTTCGCCGGACTTCTGCGCTGTGCATCGTGCGGGTGTACGCTTGGCGGTATGACAAGCAAGAGAGGAAACCATGAATACCACAATTACCGATGCAACAATGCTGTGCTGAACCATCGTTGTAGCAACCATACGTTCATCAGCGAGAAGAAAGTCGAAGAATTTGTGCTTGACAATATAGCCCCCACGCTTGACGCGCTTATAGCCAAAACGAAAGCAGAGTTCAAACCTAAACAGCCAAAGCGCAAGCCGCCCGACACCGCAAAGGTGCAAGCAAAACTTGACAGGCTCAAGGATTTGTATGTTGATGGACTGATTGACAAGCAACAATACCTCGCTGACCGCCAGAAAATCTTAGACACGCTCTCTCAGCCCGATAGTGAGCCGATAACGCCCGACTATGAAGCACTTCGTCAGTTGATACGGCAAGATTTTCGTTCGCGCTATGCCCTGTTAAACGCGTCAGAACAACGCGCAATACTAAGAACACTTATCGACCACATAGACATTGACGAAAGCCGCAATATGCGGTTGTTTTTTAAGGCGTAGTATGTACTATTGTGTTGGCAACGACGGCTGCGCAGTCAATAGTACATACTTAGCGCCCAACAATGAACGGACGAACGCTGTATTTTGCGCCATCCGTGCCATGTGTGGTAATCCAAATCTGCGCGTTTTCTTCGGTGAAAAACAGGCAACTTGTAGGCTCTCCATCACGGAGGACTTCCCAAAACTCGTTGCTCATTTCTGCGCTGCCCGTTTGCACATAATCGACGCTTCACCCCTCATGCACATAGCAAGCGGTCGCGTTCCGTCCGTAATGCCAGCTTTAACGGCTTCGTCAAGTTCGGGTTTCATCCATTGCGGCGTTGCCAAACTAGCGGCATATTCGTTCGCTTTCAGCAGGATTTCGTAACAATCCTCGTTTGACAGCTTTGAAACATCCATATCATCCAGACCTTTCGGAATAATATATGTTGGATTTGCGTAGGACAAACTTCTTGTGCGCTGTTGTACCCAACCGCCGTTAGAATCGTTGCCCCCGGTAGTGTTGCCGTCAATCGTGGTAATCTTCATATCGGTCTTTTTGACAAATATCCCTGTATGGTCTGTTGAATACTGCGTATTGGGGAAATCGAAAATCACAATACAGCCCTCAACAGGAGTTTCGGAGATACATTCAGGCTGATTTGCCCGATACCAACGCAACAGTTCGCCGCAACTAGGCGTTTTATACGGCAAAGGAATTTCGGCTTGCGCGTACACCCATTGAACGAATTCCATGCACCACGCCACATAGTCCATGCCAAACCATTCACCGTACTTGTTATGTTTTCCCGCGCCTTCGTGGTAGCCGATTTCTCGCGTTGCAATCGCGAGGATTTCTTTACTCTTGCCCATTGGCTTTGTTGTACTGCATCTTGCTCACGGCAAGAAGCGCGTCCAGAAACGCCGTGATTGCCATGATAGTGCCGACAATCTGTTCCCCATACGGAAAGCCCCAGATGCCAGACAAAGCAAAATAAAGCGTACCAAGCGCGGGGAGAAAAATATCCGCAATGAATCTAAGAATATCATAAACTCGATTGCTGAACATCATTTTCCGCTCCTTTCCAAATCATCAATTCTATGGTTTGCCACGCGCTGTTTTTCTTCCAGAAGTTCCGTTTTCTTTTCAAGCGTGTAAGTGCGCTCAATAACAGAATTGTGTTTTTCCACCCTATCAGATAGCGTTGTAATATCTTTTCTGATTAAATCCAAAGCGCCTGTGGTTTCCTGCTTGAACAGGAGAATTTCCGCGTGGATTTCTTGGTCTTGCGCCTTTGAATCTTCCTTGACACTTCGTATAGCATCTTCCACCGCACGAATTGTTTTATCGCGATTATCATGCGACACACGCGCCGCGCCGTAAATAGACGCGGCAAAGGTAAGAATCGCTGTGACAAGAGCAATAGCTCCCGCTTCGCTCATTCCGCTACCTCCCCGTGGCGGTACGCGCCGTGCATAAGCGGGAAGCCCTCCTCGCTCGTCAGAATGCAAGCATGACAAGGCAAGGCACTAACTGCCGCCGCGCCCATAACACGGTAATACTCCGCATCTGCCTCGTTGCGGTCGCTTTTGGTTGTGACAAGCGTGCCAACCGTGCCGTCGACGTTGGTCTGGATTTCAGTAATGATATACATCGTTTTGTCCTCCTTACGCTAATGTGATTTCTTTCCAATCCGTTCTCGAACTTGCCAGTAACCAGCGCGAAAACAATCTAATGGTCGGAGACGACGAAGATGTTGGACAAACCCCCATCAAGACAAGCTTTACTGTCCCGGATGAGCCTGCGGAAATCGCAATGCCCGCACCAAATCCGCCGGAAGCAATACTTACGCCAGAAGGCATATTTTGCGGAACGCTTGCTCCGTTGAATCGAAATGTCATAGTTTTGGGAAATGTTGAATTGCTGTTCAAATCGCTGGTTGAATCCAAAGTTACGCCCGCCAGACTCTCGCCCCATCCAAACCCCGCCGGCGCGAACATCGTCGGCAGATAGCTTGCAATGTCCCCGCCAACCGTGACCGCCGTGAAGTGAGACGCGTCCCAGTCCCCCGTGTGCGCGGTCGTGCAACGGTAGAGTACGCCGTCGTAAATCACATACGCGCCAACGGCGTAGCTGCCCGACGTGCTGAAAAGGGGAGCGACCGTAGTTCCAAAATCGTTGTGAATGTTATTAAGTTCATCACCAACAGTAACGCGTTTGCAATTCTGCCCCGTTCCGCTCGATATAAGCGTATCGCCCGCCTGAATGTCAGAAATGGCTTGCATTAAACCATACGCGGTTTCTTTCCCGCTGTAATCAGACATTATGGCTTCTGCCGTGCGAAGAAAATAAGAGCCTTTAGTATGGTTGTTACTTGCCGTATTAGAAGTTTCAGTCCCACCATTAGAAACGGATTGATTCATGGAATAAGAAAGCGCTTCGGCGGCAAGCGCTTTGTTGCCGTAAACTTGTTCCCCAAGTGTTATACGTTCACAGTTTGCATTTTCGCTAGACCAGTCGATTGTGTCACCGACATAAATAGCCGAAGTTGCGTGCAATAGCAAATACTCGGTCTGACTTTCATCTGTGTATGATGCAATAGCTTGCCTAGCATAGAGAAAATTCGTTCCGCTTTTATGCCAATAACTCGCCGTGCTTGAAGTCTCCACCTCATCGGGTGCTATGCAATTTGTTACTGTTTCATTGATTGCATTTGTCAAAAGCGAGTGGTGCGCGTAAACATCATTTCCAAGCTTGACTTCAATACAATTTGTGCCGACAACAGGCGCTCCCGAAAAGTTTGCCGTTGCCCTGTACAGCTTTTTATCATTTATAAAATATTCGCCTTTGGAAAATGGTTGAGACAACCCGGACGGAACATATACCTTTGCAATTTGCTGTTGCGCCGCAACGCCCACATTTTCGACATTACTGCCAATATCGTCTTGCATTACCAACCCATGCGTATCGCCACTAGCCATAATTACACCTCCTGCAAGTATAGTCTGCCGTTCAAAACGGCAAGAATGTATTCCGTTTCCGTTACACCATCAATCAAAATGTCGCTTGCCGCCGCGTGAGATTGAAGCGCCCAATACCTAGAATTGTTGGTATCTTCGCCTGTTCGTGTTCCTGTACCACCAACCGCCCAAGACTTTGCTAATGTTGACGATCCTGCCGCGCTTTGCATGGCGTTATAGGAAATTTGACTGTAGTATTGCGCGTTGTCTGCATCTTCGCCTGTACGAGTTCCCGTGCCGCCCACTGCATAGGATTGAGCTGCGTTTGCATCAGTTTCCGCGCTTGATGCCGAAACATACGCCTGTTCGGAGTAATACTTTGAATTGTTGTGATAAGTCGTATCACCGCTTGTAACTGCCGTCCCGTTGCGCGTTCCAACAGCATACGCTTCTGAATCTTCCTCGTAGTTCTTGCAAGAATCTACAAATGTTTCCCAATCCATGCCGCTAGGCATAGGGTTCGCCGTAGCCATAGCGGTCAAAAGCGCGTCCATTTCTTCACCGCTAAAGTGATGTACATAGCTGCCACCGCTCAATCCCGATGAAATTGCATTCGCCAGCATAGCATTAAAAACTTCCTGATCCATTTTATCACCTCACACAATCAAAATTCTTCCGTATTTGTCAACGCAAAACCGATTGATTGGGTCTGAACCCGTAACAGGATGAGTGTCAACCGAAACACCCGCTTCTTTAGGTAAATATTGAACGTAATCAAGCAAAATGCAGCCTTTCGCCGCCGCGCCGCCTTTGCCTCCTTTACCACCCTTACCAGCCTTTAACGTCACGTTGATTTTGACTAGTTCACCAAAGTACCAATAACTGTTTCTGACACCGCCAAGCCCACCGACACCACTGCCACCGTTGCCACCATCACCGCCGGTTCCGTACACAACGGAGCTTGCCTTAGATGCCGCATCACTGCCATTTACACCGTTTGAGTTTTCCCCGAAAACATTAATAATCCCATCAACATAGCCTGTGGATTCACTATACCCGGCATAATTGCCGTTACTGCCAACAGCCGCGCCACTGCCGCCAAATCCTCCAATTACGCCAACAGGATTAGCGTTTAAGGTTTCGGACTGGAACACAAGCGGAGAACCAAGACCGCCGCCAGCATATTGACCAACGCTTTCGCCGTGTTCGCCGTCAGAGCCTGATCCAGAAGCACTACCACCATTACCGCCGTTCCCGCCTTTTGTTCCTGCATTGCCTGGGAGGGCGTACACCGTCCCGTCAACATCCGTATAACCCGTTGCGGAAGATTCTCCGTCTCCGCTTGTGTAGTAAAGAGCGCTGTTTTCTTTTCCAAAGATTGTATCTGTTCCTGCGTTTTTAGTTACGCTTGCGCTTTGAGCGCCGCCGATTCCCGTATTGTACGGAATTTTATCAACATTGCTTACATCTATGTTGTCAACTATCAGAATTTTGCCACCGTCACCAGCCGCGCCACCATTGCCGCCATTACTACCGTTTTGAGCCGCTACATTTACGGTGTCTGTGTTGTAAAAAGTCCTGCTGATATTCGTGCCGTTTGCACCGTCAAGTCCCTTGCCGCCGCTTTCACCGCCTCCAATTAAAACAGCTCGGACAGCTACTACATGGGGAGGAACAACCCATTCTCCTACGCCAACCAAAAGATCGTGATTTGTAACATAAGCACTTCCAGCAATATAATCAGGGACAAATCCACTAACACACTCAACATTTGATTTTATAGTTTTGCTGTAAATTTGGTTTGCGCTCTCAATAAACGCGTCTGTTTCAGATTCCGCGTAAGGCTCGTAAATGCAAACACGATTCCCCGGTTTCAGCCCATGGTAAATGACACTACCTTTGACCTGATTGCTGCATATATAACGCCGATACAAGCGGCTCAACACGGACGCAGAATTATCCAAAGTCACAAGCGTCGCGTTTTCCACCGTCCTTTCATTCGGACGCACAGATTCCGCAATCTCCCGCACCAATACGCGGATGCTGTGATAATACTTTTTGCCGTTCAGCGCCCCGCTGCCAGAAACAACGGCATAATTTGCCCCTAATTCGTGAATCGTTCCAGACCATGTATTTTGAGACAGGGTTTCCACGTCATACACCGGCTCTGAAAATTCAACAACAGCATGATCTACGGAATTAGCCTTAAAAAGTTCAATTTCTTCCGACGATTCACTCCAAGAATGCTCTGTAAGAGAAACCTTTGTAACCGGCGCTTCATATTGCATCTTTGCTCCGCTGTAAATGTCGGTTGACGCAATGTTTCCGACAAACCCGCTCCACAAGCTTTCTATCCTGATAACGCCATCAAGATCGCACGTTGCAACCGCTCCAATCACAAACAGCACTTGCATGAGATTGTCCCGCGCCGTCGCAACCGGCAACCAGCCGCGCAACTTTAACACGCTCGTTTCGTTTGGGTCATACAACGGGCTGTTTTCTTGCGCGAACGCGGTTTGAATAATATGAGGAATGTCGCCGCAAATGTCGTTGATTAAATCTCTTACCGAAATAGCGGTTTGAGTGGTCAACCATATCCCGCCGTAATGCTTTCGGCTCGTCAATGCGTTAATTGCGGAAACGGCGTTGATCTGCCAAAGGTTTTTTGCAATGCGCTCGATGCTCTGCAAATAAACCGTCTGCAAATGGATTGCGTCACGATACAGCTTAACAAGGGCATTTAGCGCATATTGAGAAATGGATTCATCATCACTTTTGATAACAGCCGTAAACGTATCAATAGACAACGATGCAGAAATCAAATCCTGTTTGCTTGTATCATTGATCGAAATGATCTCGTTATCGTTAAATACTCTGTCACCACAAACGATTTTGAAACTCATAAAAACACCTACTGTTCAATCAAGGGAAATGTCAGCCCTGCGTAATACTCAACGCCTTGCCGCGTTATCATCTGATAGTTCATGCCGAAATTGTTGCTATACATCTGTGCCGTAGTGTTCGTGTTCGTAACAGGGTCGGTATATGTCACCATCACCCACTCCGGCTCAATCAGCGTCAAGATCGTGGACATTTGAGCCGCCGTCAGCGGTATGCAAGTGACATCCCATCTTATCTTTGTGGCTTTCCTATCACGAATTAAGTCACCGTCAAGGCTTCTCCCAGCGTTCGGGCCATCCACATCACTACGCTGCCATTTCAAGCCGCCATACGCGATGTAGGGGGTGATATCCGTTCCGCTAATCTGAAATGTCATAGATACCTACCCCCTTATCGTGTGTACTGGACAAGTGACGCGCCGTGAATACTGTCTTGCCGCTTCATCGGGTTATAGAGCGCACTTGCAAGCATATCCATGTCAATGCCACCGCCGTTGCCGCCGCCTTGCTGGATAGCGGAGATAATCTGCGACACGCCGCTGACGATTGCCGTGACAACTTCGGTGTTCGCATCACGCACACCCTCGCTGATGCCCTCGACAATCTGATCGTTGTTGGCAACCGCCGTGTGCCCACCGATACTGCCAACCATTTCCGCTCCGGCTTCGCGCGCAAGGAACAGTTGACCGCTCTGCGGATAGCCGCCGTTTGCGAACGCCGCAAGTGCCAAAGAGCCGCCGCCAGTATAGGGCGCAAGTGCGACAGCCGCCGTGATAGCCGCCGCAGAGATTGCTACAGGCACAATCACAGGAGCAGCCGCGCTAAATGCGTTCTTGATGGATTCGCCTGTTGCCAACGCAAAACTTCTGAAATTCTCCCACGCAGTAGTCAGCGCACTCTTTGCGTTCTCGGCAACGCCTTTCGCCCAACTGCGGAACGCTTCGGAGGACGAAACCGCCCAATCATGGATTCCCGCGCCTGTCTCGTTGATGAATGTAGTCACATTGTTTGCCGCGCTCTGCAAGCCGCTATAAACATTCTGCGCGATATTGGTGAAGCACTCGCTTGCCGCATTAGCCGCATTTGCCGCCCACTCGCCAAACGCCGCACCAGCTTCGGTCACGAATGTCACGATGTTCTGGTAGGCGTTGGACATAGCCATATCAATGCTTGCATCAATGGAGTTGGCGTAGGCGTTCGCGTTGTCTTTCGCAATCGCATAGTTTGCTTGCCACTCTTGGATTGCGCTTGTGATATGCTGATACGCCGTGGTAAAGATGTTCTCTTGCTTTGCGGTCTGCTCTTGAAGCGCGTCCGTGATAGTCTCCACTTGCGGCACAGGACTTTCGACCTCACCGCGTAGAGTGACGATGTACGGAGAGTTTTCAAGCAACTCCATAATCACCGTAGACAACCCCGCAATCTTAGCAAGCGGATTACCAGCCATAGCCAAGCCGATTGTCAAGATGTACGGTGACGCTTGCAACAGCGGTTTGAGAATCGTTCTGACAGCACCGACAGCATCTGCAACGCCGTTCGTAGACACGCCAATCTCGATTTCGGGAGAGGGCATAGCAACAAGTTCCTTTACGAACGCCTTGATAGCATCAAGTGCCGCAGAAATTTTGTCGGTCAGCGTGCCCCACTTGTCGATGAACGGAGACAGCCAATCGGGAATGTTGACCTTTTCTTCATGGAACATCGAGCCGTAGTCGGGCGTGGTTTTGCCGCTACCGCTGTTCGGGTCATTCAAGCGGTTGATTTCGTCAATACCCAACAGCGTTTTCTTGTACGCCTTGGCTTTCTTGTCAGCCTCACCCCAAGCAGTAGCAACCTCGTTCGCCACAAGGTATGTGTCACTACCAGACAGCACCGCAAACAGCCAAGTGAACGCTTGCGCCAGCTTAGTCACCAAATGAATCACTTGGACAAGCAACGGCTCAATCCATTGGAGGAATGTTCCAAACGCCGCGCCCAACTGGTTCTTCATTTGCGCGGACGCTGTTGCGACACGATCTAACGATGCCGCCAACTCGCCGCCCGTCAGCTTGCTATATTCGTAAGCGTTCTCCAATCCCTCTTTGAACGCCTGTGTTACTTCTTTAATGACCGTCCGCAAAATGCGGTACATGGCTATGCGCTTCAAAGAGGTCATAACCTCTGTCAGCTTCGACACCTTTTCGGTTGCCTTGTCAACATCTTTCGTATCGACAGACACCTTGGTTTTCGGGTCTTTCATGCCGCCTGTTGCCGACTTCATGCGATTGAGCGAATTGACAAGCCTGTCAACCTCGTTCGCGGCTTTTCCGGCACTACCCTCAATGTCGATTATCAGCTTATCGGCGGTATATTCAGCCATGAGTTCTCACCACCCTCTAAAATAAAACCCTGTCAGCGTTTCCACCGACAGGGTGCAGTTCGGATTACCCGTCAGCCTTTATAGGCGCGGCGTAGTGCATCGAAATGAGCAACGATTTTCAGCCGCTCTATCTCCGCTTCGCGCTCTTTTTCTTCTTCCGTCTTTTCGTGCTTGACGATTTCGTAAGGCTGTTTGGGGTATGGAGTTGGCTTCTGCCCTTTCGCTCTGAACAACTCGGACACAGACAAAGCAGCCGTTAATGCGTTATACACATACACACCTTGCCACCATGCGGCGGCGTTGTCGCGCTCTTGCCGTATCTTGTCAGCCTCCATGTAGTCATGTATCAGCCGTGTGTCACCGTACCAATACTGTTCATAGGTCATGCCGATAGCCAAGAAATACGGAAAGTCGCGCTCAAAAACCTCGGTTGCTGTCAGCGGGGCATGGGTGGGAGTCAGATTTACTCCAACTCCACACCCAGATTCCCGTTTTTTCCCATGTCCTCATCACTCTCGACCACATTGTTCGCGGTCAAGGCTTGGTTGTAGAGCAAGACGAGCCGCTCCAAGAAATTTGGCGAGAAACCGCCAAGACGCTCAAACAGCCTGTCGGTCTGCGACCTCGCAATGTCGCGGTGGTGCATACGGAAAGCGTAGAAGAAGAACTCCGGGAACTTCGTGACAGGGTACTTCGCCACATCTTCCGGCTCAAATCCCCTCTGCTCCGCAAAACGCACACTCTCGCGGCAGAAATCCAGTTCGTAGACCTTGCCAGTTTCGTTGTCCGTGATCTTGATAGGCTTAACGCGCTCGTCATTTTTCGCCATCTTTCTTTACCCCCTTATAAGGAAATGAGTTGTGTTTGTTAGCCGCTGATAGTCGGCGCAGCGTACCAATCCATGTCACCAGCCGGAGTAATCGGCAGAGTGCATTGATACACGCTGTCAACCTCGGTGGACGGCATACCGATGGGGCAAGGCTTGCCGTTGATGTAGAACGCCTTGCTCATGCCGGGAACAACCGCCACAAACCACATAGCCTTGGGCGGGTTGCTTGCCTGTGCCGTGTTGTAGGCGTTGATGATGGTGTCATTCCACAGCGTCATAAGGCTGTCAGACAGATTCGCCGTCAGCGCAATCGCGCCGCCAACATCGGACAAAGCCGGAATGTAGAGGTGCGACTTTTCCTCCGAAAGCGGAGTGCAATCCAGCGTGTTCGGCGTTTCGTTGATAGCCGGAATGGACACGATTTCGGGAATCTCGGTGTACGCGCTCATAGCGGTCGGGCGCGTACCCGCAGTGGTTTCCGTGGCATAGTAGAACTTAATGCCAGCGGTAGAAATGCGGAGTTCAGCCATTTCTAATCAATCCTTTCTTTTAGTTTGCATATACTCGGTAGGTATCGTTGCCCTCCGGCAGAACCGCCGCCGTGTATCGGGCAACAATGCGATAGATCGTAGCGTCAACCACATTCGGAATGTGGTTCAAGAACGTGCGCGTAAAGCCCATACTGGACATTTGCTCGTCAATCAACGCCATAATCTCTTTGGCTTCGGACTTCTTGCCCTTGGTCTTGTTGGAGTAGACATTGACCTCATACAGCACCGCCGCGCCGTTCTCAATCTTCTGTGCCGTGCGCCTGTTGGTGATAACCGTGTTGCTACTCTCCGTCAGCGTCACGGCGGGGAACTTTGACGGCGTTTCGGTGTATTCTCCCGCCACAAAGATGTTTGCCTGTCCGTATTCATTGCGTAGCGCGGTTGCCACAGTTGCGAACACCACATTCTCAATGTCAACCACTTGCAAACACCTCCTTTGCCACCTTGAGCAAGTCGCGCTTCATGCTCTCGCTTGCCATAGCAAACGGCATACGGGCGGGATAGCCGTAGCTATGCCCCCAACCCTGTCCGTTGCTGTCCGTGCGGACTATCAGCCGCGCATCATCGGTGGGGAACCACCAACCGTTCGGGTCAAGCGCGTGTTTCTGGTTGGGATAAGTTCCAGCACCCATTCCCAACTCAGCACCAAGCGGATTATTACCCGCTCTCGCGCCAACGCCAAATTCCACAAACAGGATAGCTTTGCTCTGCGCGTACAAGATGTACTTGCCCTCGCCTTTGCTCTCCACGGTCAAACTGCCAAAGGTGTCACCGTCAAAGATGTGCTGCGACAAAATGCCAGCGGCTACGGTGTAACCAAGTTCGGCTAAACCGTGTGCTATCGCGTCTGCTTTCTTCGACAGGCTGTCTCGGTAGCTTTCCAACTCACGGATAGCGCGGTCTACGCTCTGCGGATTCAGCGCGATCTTGATGGTCTTAGGCACTTATAACACCTTGCCCTTGATTGCTGACGTTGACCTTAGTGCAACCGATTCGGATTGTGTTCACGGACGGGGAAACACGGCTGACAATGTAATCGTGTGCGCTCCACACGCCATCAAGCCCTTGCGTCGGCGTGGTGTCGATATACAAGACGCTATTCTCGTCAATCGGACACGACATATCGCAAGTCTGGATAACTCGGTCGTACCTCTCGATTGCACCGAAAATGTCAATTACATCCTCGCCACTCGGCGGAGAAATGTTCGCCTTGAACGCAACTGGGGCGGCATAAGTTTTGTAGACCTGCCCCGTTGGATTGCCGTAATCATCGACAATCTCAACCTCCCCCGTGTAAAGCCGATAGTAAAAAGTCCGCGCAATTCGTTGTCTCGTTCTCACGATGTAACCACCGCCCCAACGCGCACAATAGGCAGAACATTGTTGTGGATGTAGTCAAGCATATCGGAGTAGACGAAAGCCGACTTGATGCCGTTCTCGGAGTGGTCGCGGGTTCCCTCTGCGCCAGCTTGCGTGAAACCAGCGACAACCGCATAGACCTGCGTAGGCTCATAGCGGGTGGGAACATCGGTCACATCCTCCGGGATGCCGCCTACAAGGTGGTAAATCCATTCAAGGATTTCCTGCTTTGCAAGCGCAAGATAGGTTTCGATTTTCGTGTCAGAGGGCAAAGCGCCGCCGTCCTCTAACAGCACCTTAACGGTAGCAAGTTTTTCAGCTTCGGTCATAGCACTTTGCCCCCTTAATTACTTAATTCCTATCAGCCAGACACAACAGCGGGAGCGGAAACCAGAATACCGTTCTTCTTCTGGTTCTTAACCCACACGCCATGATACTGCCGGAAGTCGTACATCCACGCGTTCGCCTGCTGATTCTCACGCGGGGAGAAAATGCGCGGCGTAGCAAGCAGATTAGCCTGCATGACAGCGGACGGGTGGACAATCATGTAGTTAATGGTCGCGCCCGTAGCGGTAAAGCCGCCAGCATCATCGTGGGCGCTCGGCTGCGCCAGAGTAACAGCCGTGTTGAAACGACCGCTCGGCACGGTAATGACGCGCATATCGTTGTAGATTTCCACGTTGTAGTCCACATCACGCTCGGCGTTCTCAATCATGCGGGTAATGCCGCCCTTAATCAGCTTATAGGTCGTGGGATTGACGAACAGGATACGACCCTCATACGGAACCTCCGCATCGTCAAGCTGCGCCGTCGCATCGTCGATAGACGCGATAGTTGCCGCCGCGCTGGAAAGCGTCTCGGTGATCTTGTTCGCACTCGCCGCGCCCGTTGCATAAGCCGCAAAGCGGATAGCGTCGGTTTCGGGAATGACCTTAGTGCGCATGAACTCGCCAGCAAGCGTGCCGAACGCCATGTTTGCGCTCTCGCTATCGTCAAGCACATCGACAAGGAACTGTCTGCCGCGGTCATACTGCGGAGCGTAAGCCCTCCAACTCGCGGTCACATCACCGCGAACGTAACCCGCATTGCGGTCGTAGTCGCCAAGACCAACCATATCAGTCTCGAACAGATAGAACGTGTGATACTGCGTGTCGTAGCGGACATTGCCCTCGGCGGTATCGAGGATAGCGGTCTTGCTGCCAGCCTTGTAAATCTCGTCAAGGATAGGCAGATAACGGGAGGCAAGACCAATGCTGTTGGAAACAGCGGGAGTAACAGTAGTAGCCATTGTTACATTCTCCTTTTCATCATGTTATTTTCGCGGCGGCAAACCAGCGTAGCGCCGCATCTTCTCATACTCGGTGTCGTTCGTGCTGTTCGTGGTAGGCGGCACACCCATCGAAAGCGTAGGCTGTTTATTAAGCGCCTCGTTCGTCAGACGGGTTTTCGTAGCCTCCACAAACGATTTAAGGCAATCAAACAGGGATTCCATGTTGCCATCCGCAAGTGCGGTAGCCGTCTGCGCGGCAAGGTCAGCATCAAACTCCAACGCAAGACATTTGTTGGTGTACTCGCTGACCGCCTTTTCCTTGCGGAGCGTTTCAAGTTCCTCACGCATAGCTTTATCAGCTTCGGCGCGTTCGGCTTCTGCACGTTCCGCTTCGGTCTGCTTCTCGCGCAAGGCTTTCTTGTACTCGCTTGCCTCGGAGCAAGCCTTGTTCAGCGCGGCTTTCAGCTTTTCAATTTCGGGGTTCGGCTTTTCGGTCTGCTTCGGCTGTTCGGGCTGTTTCGGCTCAACAGGGGTAACAGGCTCAACGGGCTTCGTTTCCTCAATCGGGGTAGCAACATTCTGATTATCCATGTTCAATTCTCCTTTGCGTTTTTTAACGTGCGTCTCTGCACTATTCTTGCGATATTTATTAAGCGCGTTCTCTCGCGCTGATTTCGTGTTTTTAGCAACCGCCGCGCTTGCCGCCGCTCTTGCTGCCACCAGACTTCTTCTTCGCCATGCTGCACACCCCCCCTTTATCCACGGATTAACTCAACCACACATCGGCAGTTGATATTGTTTTCGGGTTTTGAGAACAGCCCCGGCGCTCTCGCCTTGTCTCCGTCCCAAGAGTAAAAGTCTGCATCATAGGGGACTGTAACTCCCTCTAATGGCGAATGGGTGTCCCGCACCTTATCATCAAGCATCGTGTTCCACCGCTTGTAGGTTGTGCTTTCCGCTCCGTTCGCTCTGACCGTATCAAGTACACCCGTGTTATAAATCCGCGTCATATCCGTTTCCGCTATGCGGTATATGTCAGCGGGTGTACCGCCGTCAGCCTTGTATTTCTTGACGCGCTCTTTCCAAGTCTCGCCAGCTACGGCTTGATAGATTGCCTTGTCAGCATCATCCGCACTCGGAGAAACATCTACGCCCAAGTCCGATTTCGCCGCTTCTACGCCGCTTGCATAAGCCAACAGGAACAAGTCAAGCAGATCGTCAAGCATATCTTCAAGCGAGGGAAGTTTGCCATCGTCCGCCTTGACGCGCTCGTTAAATCCGCTTTCAAACGTATTGAGTTCGTCAATCGGCAAAATGTTCATTTCACACCACTTCCACAACGCCCAGCTTTACTAACTTATCGGCGCGTTCCCACGTTACCGTTTGCATATCGTTCGGGTATTGGTCTGCGTTCAACTCAATGTCGAAATAGTGGCGCTTGCATCGAATGTCCACCAAGCCGCCCTTATCGTCCTCATACGCCGCCTTGCCCTTGACAAGCACCTTTTCGTAGTGGCTCTCTTTCGGCGTGTACTCGAACTTCTTCAAGCCCTTGTAGATACGCTCAACAGGAATGTCGCTCATATCCAACGGGAGGAAGAAACCGTTCTTGCCGTCCTCTACGCCGATTTCGTGAAGCACGGGCAAGTCGGTCACGATAACGGGCGTTCCAACGCATAGCGCTTCGACCGTGCTGTAGGAGTACGCCTCGCTGTCTGAAAGCTGAACCAAGTAATCCGCTCTCGCTACGAAATCGAACACATCAAGGCGGCTCGGCAGAACGCTCACGCTCTTGTTCGGGAAGTCTCTGTGAATGTCCGTGTATACATCCCAATGGAACGGGATTTCGGCTTTATCGAGAGCATCCGCAAGGGCAATCATCC
>Ga0310690_10005259_pt1 | contig 17695 bp, 14 predicted proteins | sample AusTroGonzalo_MG_2_FD_207661 | JGI IMG/M metagenome (GOLD analysis project Ga0310690, IMG submission 207661) | Bovine rumen microbial communities from tropical cattle in Woodstock, Queensland, Australia - Gonzalo_04 (v2) (version 2) | ecosystem: Host-associated > Mammals > Digestive system >...
ACCCTGTTCGTTATAGAATGGGGCCCAGTCATAACCTTCATGATCCATTGCCAGATGTGTGTAACCACCACCAGGGCAACAAACCACTGCCTTCCCGTTTGCTTTCGATTTCTCAGGCAGATAAACACGAATAGAAGGTTTGAAGTTCTGACGCACATCATCGAAAGGCGTCCTATCGATACCGTTGCTGTTGGGCATTCCGTCAGGCCACAAATCGATGTTAATTGGCTCTTGTGCTGTTATCGCAAGGGTGCAACAATAGGCAATGATTGACATAATTACTGATTTCATCATCTTTTTCTTCTATTTTTTTTGCAAAGTAACATAAAACTTTTTAAATTTGCAACAAGAAATACGAAAAATATGAGTCATCAGTATCTAATTGGTGTTGACCTCGGCGGAACAAACACCGTTTTTGGCATCGTTGACAACGAAGGAAACATCGTTTGCGAGAATTCCATCAAGACACAAGCCTATCCCGACATCCACGATTTTGTCGATGCTTGCGTTCAGTGTGTCAGTCCCTTAATTGAACAAGTTGGTGGCAAACAGCTCATAGGAGGGATGGGCATCGGAGCGCCTAATGCGAACTTCTACACAGGCACTATCGAAGAGGCTCCCAACCTTCCGTGGAAAGGCAAAGTGCCTCTGGCACAGATGCTGTCGGAGCGTTTGGGCATGAAGGTCGTTATGACCAACGATGCCAATGCTGCAGCAATGGGCGAGATGGCCTACGGAGCGGCACGTGGCATGCGTCACTTTGTTGTCATCACATTGGGAACAGGTGTAGGAAGCGGCATTGTCATCGATGGACGACTTGTGTATGGCAGCGATGGCTTTGCAGGCGAGTTGGGACACATGATCGTCGACAACTCCCCTACAGCCCGTCAATGTGGCTGTGGACGTCGAGGATGTTTGGAAACCTATTGCAGCGCTCGTGGCATCGTTCGTACGGCACAGGAACTATCCTCAATGGTCAATGGTCAATGGTCAATGGTCAATGGTCAACTTACTGCCCTCGAAATCTACAAAGCAGCAAAGCAAGGTGACGAACTGGCTATTGAGACCTTCAGACGTACGGGTGAAACCCTTGGAGCCGCATGTGCCAACATCACCACCTTCTGCAGCCCCGAAGCCTACATTTTCTTCGGAGGTCCCATGCACTCCCATGAGTTCATCTTCCCGTCCCTCATCGACACTTACAACCGTCAAGTGTTGCCTATATATAGAAATAGGTGTCGGTTCCTCCTATCCGAACTGATGGACCGTAATGCCGCTGTGCTCGGAGCAGCCGCATTAGTTGCATAAAACTTTTGTTCGTGCGTAACGAGTTGCGCATGGCGCTCAAAGGCCTTATAGAAAAGTAAGTGAGTTAAAAAAGAATCTATCAGTTCTATCAGTTATCAGTTTTTATTTGAGGGGTAGTATTATTTCAGGACTACCTATATTATATAATATAACTAATTAATAATCAATAAGTTATATATAGAATAAGAGAGAAGAAAGAAAAAGCACACCCCTTAAGAAATAACTGATAGAACTGTAAGTGATAGATTTTTCTACTAAAGTTTCGTCTAAAAAGCTGTAAGACAACGAATTACGAAATTAGTAAAGCGTCTTGCATAAGATGCCATACCTCGAAAAAGGGACAGAATGTATCAAAATCCTGCTCTTTTAGGCATCAAAAGACATGCATAACCCCTCGTTTCGATGTTTTTCCCTATACTTGGCGCACATATCAGTCGTTCTGAATTTCAGTACTTTGACCTTATTTCGAAGGTATTATGTGACATAATGGCTAATTTGGTTGCAGAAAGTGGGGTAATAAGGGTCACAATAACCCAGCCTTATTCAACAATAACCCTAGGTTATTCGGCGATAAGGGCGGATTATTGAAAAGATGGTTTTTGTTTACTCTTGACTAAGTGGAAGCTGGAAGATGAATCGGGCACCACGTGTATAAGTGGTATCCAACTTCACCACACCATTGAGTTTGGCGGCAATCATGCGGCAAATGCTGAGTCCTAATCCCGTACCTTGTGCAAAGGCATTGAGTTTGGTGAATCGCTCGAATATCTCTTCGGCCTTATCCTCGGGTACTCCTTCACCTGTATCGGCCACGGAATAGGTCAAATAGCCAGGACGCTCCTTGAGCGAGCAATGGATATGGATTTCACCTTCCTTCGTATGCTTACAAGCGTTAGTGATATAGTTGACCAGCACCTGCTGGATACGATGTACATCGGATACAATGGTGAAATCGTCGTCAACCTCAGTGGTATAGTACATATTCACCCCTGCCGGAACTCGCAATTCAGAGGTCTTCATCGCAGCCTCCACAGGAGCATTACACCGGGTAGGAGCCATGGTCACACGATAGTTTCCGCTCTCCACATCGGAAAGATTCAGGATATCATCGACGAGCATGGTCAGCATATTGGAGTTGGTCATGATATACTCACCATATTTGGCCTTCTCTTCTTCGGTCACTACCCCATCAGGCAAAGCCAGCAACTGAGAGAAACCCACGATTGCATTCAACGGAGTACGTATCTCATGACTCATATTCTGCACAAACATGGTCTTCATGTCGCTCACGGTCTGCAAACTGCGATTGCGAGTCACAGCCGAATAGATGATGGACACCAGCAGACCCATAATCATGAGGAAGAAGAGGACCAGCACCACCTGACTACTCTCCGAACGGTCTTTCTGCAAACGCATCTGTCGCTCAGTATTGTTGTCAACATTGATGACCATATCTTTCAGACCCTCCTCGAAAGTAGAGAACACATCACGAGCCTCTGCGACTTTGTTCTGCAAAATCAGCGTATTTGTTATCTTGTCGTAAGCATCGAAAAGCTGTAGAGGGTAATTGTATTTCTGCGCCAACTCCGCTTGATGACGACTGGCATCGATGGCCATATCCTTGAAATCACGGTCGAGATAAATAGACGAGAGAATCTTATAATAATATATTTTTGTCAAAGGATTATTACTTTCATCGGCCACCTGATGCAGTACTTCAGCATAATACATTGACGAGTCATTGTTGAGGTTTGCCACAGCTGCCATAAATTCCTTATACCCAGGATCACCCTCAACTAAATATTGGTTCTTCTCTAAAGCATTATTTAAATTGTCAGATTGAGCGTACAGACACACAGGCATCAGTACTGATAACAACAGCAAAATGCCGCTCATTAGCTTTTCTCTACTCAACTTTATATTCACACTCATTATCACACTAGTTTGATGTCAGTATTAATTAGCAGTGCAAAAATAAGTCTTTTTATCAAGAAAAGCGAATAAAAACGTGAAAAAATGCTGTTTTGGTAAAAAAAAAGCCCATTTTTCTGCAAAATAGCATGTTGAATGACTAATTTCTACGAATTTAAGTGAAGAAATAATACCAAACCGCATCACCAATACACATAACGAGGATGACAATGCAGGTGACAAGTTTAAAGAAAGTGCCGATGAGCATCGAAAAGAAGGTATAGACCGCAACTTTGAATGCCTGATCCATCTTATGGCAATTGAGATACTCTCCGAGTAAAGCACCTAAGAACGGACCAGCTATGAGTCCCAAAGGAGCATAGAACAGACCGACTAGGAGACCCAATGTTGCTCCCCATGTTGCCTTCTTACATCCCCCCACCTTATTGGTGAGCCATCCAGGAATAATAAAGTCGAGAACGGTCACAAGGAGCACAAATAAAAACATCAACACAGTCAATACAATCATAATAGGATGGGGAGCTGCAATACAACACAACACCATACCCACAAAACTGAGAGGCGGACCAGGCAGGGCAGGTACAATGGTACCCACAAGCCCTATAAGGTTTAGAAGAGCAGCGATAATGAATAAGATATCAGCACCCATCAACTTTCTTCTTTAAACTATTAACTTTAAACTTTAATTATCCACCTGACTCATGTAAGAGGCTACCATCTTATTGCGCTTAAACACATCGGGGGCCTGCATATAGATTTCATCGATTTGGGGGGTGGTGGTGACGAAACCATAAAAGTCACGAGCTTCGTAACAGAGACGCAAGAACCATGTAACACCAAGCACATTATAGTAATTGTCCTTCACGAACTGGGTCTCGAGTCGATCCACTTCATGCTGCAACCTCAGTTCTTCCTCACCAAGAATATTGAATATCTCTTGCTGTGAATAGCCATCGAGGTACATCTTGCTCTCACGATTAGGCAATTCGTCATACATAATCTTAAGCGAATCACGCTGTGTGAGGAAAGTATAGAGTCGCTCATTGAGTTCCGTACCTTCAATCTTGACAATGTTATCGGCAATACTGATGCTGACCTTACCAGGCTCCAGCACCATTGGGAAATTATCGGTACCCATGTAGAGACGCACCATCATGACAGAATCGAGCGCTCCAGTCATATCAAACTTGCCATGAAGCACCTCACAAGAATCGATGGCCCGGAAGTCAACATCATCCGAACCTATCTCAAACTGCTTGATATAGGCAACAGTCCCATCAAGGAAATACTGCGACGTAGTTCCTTCAATCACATACTTTTCTGCACACGACATGCATGTGAGCATCACAATGGACAAACCCAATATAGTATATTTTCTATTCATATTCACTCTCAATACTATTGTTCCACGTACCACCACAAAGTATTACCGTAATTGCGGCGAAGTCGATTATTCCGTACAATCTCTTTTTCTTCGGAATTCTTGATGTCGGAGTAGTCGTGATAAGCCGTCAGCATTAATGTATCAGTAAACGCACTGAGAGAATCACGACCAATGGCTTTCGCCTGAAGCAGCAAGGCCTCTCGATAGGCTTTGGGCAATTTCATTACTTTATCGGGAGAGGATAAATCATAATAATTCTTGATATCGCGGGTGAATCCACGCAAGTCTTTCCGAAGTAGATGTCCACACAACACATAATCAGCTAACATAGGATTGTGACGTGTCGACGGGTTGTGCTTCAACAGGTCAATATACTGCTGAAACGTAGTAACTGACGGATTAGCCCAAGCGCCCAAAGACTGTTGGATGTCTTTGCTGGTGAAACGATGCAAATGTGTCAGTGTGTCGTCCATCAACAACAACGACTGGTCTCCATAGGGTTGTGGATAATCAAAGAGACGCTCGCCCAGCAACCCCTGTTGTGCTAACGCATACATACGTAACTCGTTCAAACGCGGAGATGTCGCCAACGACTTTTCCCCCACCCGACTCGCAGCTTCATAGTCCTTCTCAAGCAACAAACGTTCGGTCTTCAACTCATACATGTAGACATCATCAGCTGATGCATTTGCGCCACATAACACCATCATCAAGAACAATGTCAAGAAGTTTGGCCACAAGTAGCGCGAGAGGTGATAATCGCCTTCACTGATACTCTCCCCAGGTCTCTTACGGTGGACGTAAAGAATCACCACAAAAGCCACAATAAGCAATGGAAGTGCCCATGCCCACTGATGCAATGAAAAGTCAGCGATAACTATCCTATTAAGACTTGTGAGGAATGCCAGCAAAAGAAAAGACGGGAAGAAAGTCAACGCATACCATCGGCCTGTCAACTTGGTGAATCGAGCCACTACATACTGCAATCCTATTAAGACCACAGTAATAATTAGTGCACCCCAGAAACGGGAATAGCTCGTCACACCACCAGAGAACACATATTGAGCCTCAGCCAGCACATCACACTGAATGCAGAACAGATAAAGAAAACTGAACAGCGCAAACAGCACAATAGTGAACAATCGGATGATGTTACTAGTGTTTGATGGTATGGGATTGTTATAATTCATTGTTTCTTGAGCACCACAGCAGTACGGGCAGGAATATAAAGTTTCAACCAACCCTTATGCTGCTTGGCATACAAAGGATCAGATGTCGTGAAATGTTCGAGAGAATCGTCAGTCAAGTTGTTGCCTCCAAAAGCATCGGAATCGGTATTGAGCACTACTCGGTACGAGCCTTCCTTGACCAGGAACCCATAGTCTGTAAACGACTTGTCTGGACTGAAATTGAATACAAAGAGTAAATCACCACGTGTATAAGCCAGTACTTGATCACCATCGTTGTGCCATATTTCCTGCACCTTTGTCTTCTGGAAACCTTTCACGCCGCCAATAAGATGAATCATCGCACTATCGAAGTCACCCAAATAGTGATAGCAGAGGTCGTGATTATCGACAAGGTTCCACTGACGACGGGCATATTTATGACTCCAACCGTTTCCTTCACGTGGAAAGTCAATCCACTCTGGATGTCCAAACTCATTACCCATGAAGTTCAAATAGCCACCATTAATAGTAGAAGCCGTCAAAAGTCGTACCATCTTATGCAGAGCAATGCCTCGACTGACAGTGAAGTTCTCACTGCCTTTCTGGAAATGCCAATACATATCAGCATCTATGAGTCGGAAGATGATGGTCTTGTCGCCCACCAATGCCTGGTCATGACTCTCTGCGTATGAGATGGTTTTCTCATCAGCACGACGGTTTGTCAGTTCCCAAAACATTGAAGATGGCTTCCAATCTTCATCTTTAAGTTCCTTGATAGTTTTAATCCAATAATCAGGGATATTCATCGCCATACGATAGTCGAATCCATACCCACCATCTTCGAATGGTGCTGCCAGACCTGGCATACCGCTCACCTCCTCAGCAATAGTGATGGCACCTGGATGCACTTCATGAATCAGCTTATTGGCTAATGTGAGATATGCAATTGCTTCATCATCCTCATGACCATTGTAGTAATCGTCATACCCTCCGAAAGCCTCACCCAATCCATGACTATAATACAGCATCGAGGTAACACCATCGAAGCGGAATCCGTCAAAATGAAACTCCTCGAGCCAGTACTTACAGTTACTCAACAGATAGTGAATCACCTCGTTCTTTCCATAGTCAAAACAAAGGCTATCCCATGCCGGATGTTCGCGTCGACCTCCTTGCATGAAATACTGACAAGGATCGCCAGCAAAGTTACCTAGACCCTCCATCTCATTTTTCACAGCGTGAGAGTGAACGATATCCATGATGACGGTAATGCCATGCTGATGAGCCTCATCAATCAACGCCTTCAGTTCCTCGGGCGTTCCAAAACGGCTCGAAGGAGCGAAGAAGTTGCTGACATGATAACCAAAACTGCCATAATATGGATGCTCAGCTATTGCCATAATCTGTATGCAGTTGTACCCATCCTGAATAATGCGTGGAAGGACATTATCTTTAAATTCAGTATAGGTACCTACCTTCTCGGCATCCTGTGCCATACCGATGTGACACTCATAGATAAGGAGGGGTGAAGTATTAGGTTTGAATTTCTTCACCTTCCATTTATACTCCTCTTCAGGTGCCCACACTTGGGCAGAGAAAATCTTGGTGACTTCATCTTGAACCACACGATTGGTCCATGCAGGAATGCGTTCACCTTCGCCTCCATTCCAATGAATACGCAACTTATACAAGTCACCATGTTTCATGGCCCGATCAGGTAAGTTGATTTCCCACACACCATTTTTCTTTGGTTTCAACTGATAGGGAGCTAACTCCGTCCAACTGTTGAAATCGCCCACAAGATACATCTCTATGGCATTCGGTGCCCACTCGCGGAACACCCATCCCTTGTCGGTGTGATGTAGTCCAAAATAGAGGTAACCAGAAGCAAAGTCTGACAATGACTGTTTGCCGTTATTGGTCAATTCATTTAACTTGTATAATGCATGTTCATGACGACCCACAATAGCGGGCTCGTAAGGTTCAAGCCATGAGTCGTTCTTGACGAGACCTATTCTCTCTGTTGTCTTAACGCTTTTCTTTGGCATAGTCTGATTGGATTTAAATAGCGGTCAGAAGACTGCACACTTAGTATTTTACTTTGAAGATTACTTTCTGGATTTCAGGAGCCTCACTTATGCAAGGTGCATGTGCATCCTGCGGAAAGAAGATGACAAACATACCAGGCTGGATGGTAATATACTGTTGTGCCAATCCATCGTAAAACGTGATGTCCTTCTCTGCGTTATAGGGTTGCTTTGGCAAATCCGCACGAGGCGTATAACCCATTGACTCAGGCACATTGAACGGTATCTGGATGTCTATCATCATATCATGTGACTCCAACTTTGCTTCTGCCTTAGTCTTTCCCTTCGCCACCGTAAAGTTGGCATAGAGATCATCACCCTTGATGAGAATCTTACCACTGGGCATAGATGCTAAATCATTGCTGTTGATATAATCAACCACATCTTGGAACAACGGATTCATTGCCACATACTTTCCAAGATTCGCTAATGTATCAATAATCATTGTTTATTAGTTTGTTACTTCAATTACACCTCGTTTATAATAACCTTTACGGATGACTGCTCCATTGCGGTCTTTCTCCACAAATGCACCATCGCGCAAATCATCGACATAAGTACCTTCAAACCGGACACCATCCTTATCTTCTTCCACACATTTACCGTTTTTCTTTCCATTACTGAAAAGCCCTTTGAACTTAGAGCCGTCCTTCATACGTAGCACTCCTTCGCCATGCATCTCACCAGCCAACCAGCCACCATCATACACGTCTCCGTCTTTGTTGGTATATTTTCCACGACCTTGCTGTTGGTCTTCTGCCCAATAGCCTTCGTAGACAGAACCATCAGCCCAAGTATATGTACCAAAACCTTCCATCATGCCATTCTTGAAAGAACCCATGTAGCGGTTTCCATCCAAATAGGTGAAAATACCCTGACCTTGACGTTTGCCAGCTACATACTCACCCTCGTATTTATCTCCGTTCTTGAAAGTATAGATGCCTTTACCATCCATCATGTCATTCTTCCACTGCCCTTTGTAGACATCACCATTGGCATAATTGTACGAACCATATCCTTCGCGCACATCGTCCTTCATGTCACCATAGTAGGTAGATCCATCGGCCCAATCAAATAATCCTTTACCATTCTTCTTATCGCCTACCCACGAACCACGATAGAAGGCACCATTCGCCCATGTGTAGGTTCCTTCGCCCTCACGCATATCCTGATGCCACTCACCAACATACTTATCACCATTGTGATAGGTCATTGTCCCCTGGCCTTCCTGATAATCGGTATACCACAAACCTTCATACTTGTTTCCATTGGAAAAGACATAAACTCCATGTCCATGCTGATGGTCGTTCACCCAGGAACCCTCATACTTCTCACCATCCACAAACGAATAAGTTCCCTCACCATGCCGTTTGGCTTTCAAGTACTCTCCTTCGTAGGTATCACCTGTGAGGAACACCGTCTTACCACGTCCGTTGGGCTTCCCATTAGTGAGTTGCCCATTGTAGATAGAACCATCCTTGAAGGTATACTGCCCTACTGTGATCTTCTGTGCAAGTGTTAACTGAGCCGCTAACATGAAGCAACAGAATATCATCAATCTATATAGTTGTCTCATAACAATTCGCAATTACATTTGTAATATGTTCGGCAAAAGTACGAATTATTATCGAAACACACAAAGATATTAAGATTATTTATGATTTTTTGCCTTACTTCGTTGCTCTATATAATCAATCAGTTGTCCATAAAGCACATGTTGAGACAACAACTGACGATTGCCAAAAACAAACAATTGCTTACGTGCACGCGTCAAAGCAACATTGAGTTTTCGGTCGATGATACAATCATCAAGTTCCACCAAACTCGAAAGAATATCCAATTGAGATGCCAATGTAATCGTAGTGCCAAAGATGATAACATCACGTTGGCTACCCTGATAGCGTTCCACTGTATCAATCATAATAGAGGATGAATCAGCAATACCAGCATCGTGCAATGCACTACGTACTGCTGCCACCTGACGACGGAACGGAACGATGATGCCCAATTGGGTGACAGGATTAAACGACAGACCGTTTTTCGCTGCTACAGAAATGAGAGAACACACCAATGTTGCTATTTTCTCCGCCTCAAGTCTGTTAACTTTAAACTGGCACTTATCGGCCGGTGGAATAGGCACATCAATAAAGGCAACTCGATGGGTCGCTACCAACTGCTCATCGTCATCATAGGTTGGATAATCAAGTGATGCCGTCTGATGCGCCAAACCCACAGCATGCAGATTCCCTCCATAAAATTGCTTACCGACAAAGTCGGCAATCTCTGGATGCATACGTCCTTGATGGGTCAGCGTAGCTACTATCCCCGATTGATGTGCACACACCGTATAGAGTCGTTCAAACAGTGAGTTGCGACAATTTCTAAGGCCGATGCGATGTAGCTGCTCAGAATGGACTTCCGACTGCTTCACGTCCTGCACCACAACAGCAGGAAGTTGCTTATGGTCACCTATCATGATAAACTTGCGAATGGATAATTCACCATTGACATGATGACACAATAGCGGCAGCATCTGGGGTTCCAAAATCTGGGAAGCCTCATCAAAAATGGCAACATCGAACTGCTTTATACCAAATAGATGGCGTGCAGAAGTCATTGCACTAACAGTTGCAACCACAATATTGGCCACATCTATCATCTGACGCACTGTATCTCGACGCACATCATCGCCTACCATATTATTAATAAGGTGTGAACGAAACTGAGGAGCACACGTCTGCTCACGTCCAATGCGGATATAATCATGGCCGACCAGCATCTCACAAATTTCATCAACTGCTCGATTGGTATAGGCCAACAACAGCAACGACTGGCCTTCCCGACGGAATTCATCCACCATCGACCGCAAGGCTATAGAAGTCTTTCCCGTTCCAGGAGGTCCTACCAAAAGAAAATAATCTTGAGCTTGTTTGGCTTTTAGCACAATGCGGTCTATCTCCTCGTTTAGATAATGCCCTTTCAATTGTAACGTTTTGTCCATCATCGGTTTGCGCTGACACAACAACAACTCCCTACGTTTTGCTAAGGTAGTCAGCAACGCATACAACCCATGATACTGTGCTCGCATGGTAGAATCGATATAATCGGATTCGATGGCAAAACGATTTTGTGAAGCGAATAAGTGCGGATTATGTTGCGGATTCTTTAGATGAAGTACTACACGATGAGTGTCGTAGATGCCCACTGTACAGCGGAACACCTGACGGTTTACTGCAGTATCGTGGTCCGTTTCTCGACGATAGAGTACCACAGAGTCGCCTTCACGAAATGGAAATCCCTCGTCAGGCAATTGCATCTCAATCAGTGACAACTCAACATGAATCGGCCTAAGATCATAGACAATGTCTCCATTCTGCAACTTGGTTTCTGCATCTACATTCCATAAATTCGACATCGCACGGTCAGATTGTGCAGAATCGGCAACTTTCTGCTGATACTGCTCACGTTCTACAAATGTAAAGAACGTATAGAAATAATCGGCTGTCAATGCATCCATTTGTTGAAGTGGACGCAACACCTCTCGCAACTCCGGTAGGTTGTAGTCCGTCCACAATTTACCCTCCACATGATTGACGTTGAGATCTTCTGCTTGTAACTGACTGAGATAGTGAGAAGCCCCACCCTCTTTCAACTGACGTTCCATCATCACCACCTGATTACGCAATTGCATCAACTGATGAATCATCTCCGGTTCTGATCGTTGTTCAATCAAAAGTGGGTATTTTGAATACAAGAGATAGCCCCGTATGTTCTGCTGAGGAATATCGAGATTGTAATAGAGAATCTCCTTGTATAGCAGCATTTGTGCAATATGTTCTCGTTTCGCTGCTTGCAGGAACGTATCCCACTTCCCCGATTTCAACTCAATCAAATTCTTGTAATCAACCTGCAGGAAGTCAAATCGCCCTTGGATTCCCATTGCCTCACAGAAGAACGAAGGTTCGAGTTGGACACCTGTCGCCATACCCATAAAGTTGGGATCAACATGCATCTGGTTCACAATCAGTTGAATATTGCGGAACTGACGCTCACACTCCTTGAAGAAAGCAGCATCTATCCCATCACAAGTAGTAAAACCAATGATGTTCTGACGGAATGCATGACGAATGGATTCCAAATAAGTAATATCAGGATTATTCACACAATCATCGAGAAACTGACCTGCTACATTTCCCAACAAGATATATTTCGTTTGTTCATCAGGACGAATCCGATTGATTAGATAGTTCCAGGGCGAGTCGCCATACGTCTTCATACACCCACAAAGAGCCGTTACATCAATCATCAAATCTGGCTCGACAACAATCATATCAACGTCAACCAAATGCTGATTGGCATCAAACTGGCACAAGAGACCATTCAACTGCATCCCTTCTGTCAACAAACCAGCCGCAGCTTCCGTCTGTGAATTCACATGATAATCCATGCGCCAGACCTCTCCTCCCTTTACAGAAACCACATAGAGATATTGCTCATCCTTCTTACGAAGGACGAACCTCGTGGATTTGATGATTTCTGCTTGTTGCATACTGGGTATATTTTTTGCTATCACTTTGAAAAAGAAAAGGAAGCACTCATGTGTGAGACTTCCTTTCTTATGGGGTGGGCAAGCTGACTACATCGCGCCGCTACAACCTGCTGCCTTTGCTGCGATCAAGCCCTGGAGGATTGACAGGGAGCTGGCCGTATAGGACTTACCCATATTGTGGCTGCAAAGTTATGAATAATTTATGATTTACAATTGCGATTTGACGTTTTTTTTGTGTTTACTCGTAAAAAAACAAAATGATAGTTATATTTTTCACTTTTCACATTTCACTTTTCGCCGAAAATCACTAACTTTGCACTCCGAATTTAGAAATATGGAAGAATTTATACTCAATCTTACGAACGGAGCGCTTGATAATCTCAACTATGGATGGATTATTCTGTTCATGGCAATCGAAAGTTCATTCATCCCGTTCCCATCAGAAGTGGTCATGATTCCTGCAGCATATATGGCTGCCGAAACCGGTGAAATGTCATATCCTATGGTCATTATCTGTGGCTCTGTAGGTGCCATGATAGGTGCACTCATCAATTATCTGCTGGCTATGACTCTGGGTCGTCCGATTGTCTACGCATTTGCAAATAGCCGATTCGGACATATGTGTCTCATCGATGCAGAGAAAGTAGAAAAGGCAGAAAAGTATTTCGATAAGTATGGTGCGGTGTCTACGCTAATTGGGCGTATGATTCCTGCCATCCGCCAACTGATTTCTATCCCTGCAGGCCTTGCCAAGATGCAAATCATTTCTTTCTTGGTCTATACCTGCATTGGTGCAACAGTCTGGAACAGCATTCTGGTAGGCATTGGTTATGCATTCCACAGTACGATGCCAAAGCAACAGCTCATTGACACCATTGCTCACTACAGCCACATCATCGGCATCACAGCCATCATTCTGGTGATTGCCATCATCGCTTTCCTTATTTATAAAGGAGTAAAGAAGTAGTTATATTACATTTGATATTTAACATTTGACATTATATATAACATGTTTGAAAATTTAAGTGAACGATTAGAACGGTCGTTTAAGATACTGAAAGGTGAAGGGAAAATCACCGAAATCAATGTTGCAGAGACCCTCAAGGATGTACGTAAAGCCCTGCTTGAAGCCGATGTCAACTATAAGGTTGCCAAGACATTCACAGATACCGTGAAACAAAAAGCACTGGGTCAGAATGTGTTGACGGCTGTGAAACCAAGTCAGTTGATGGTGAAGATTGTTCACGATGAACTGACAGAACTCATGGGTGGAGAAGCCACTGGGTTGAATCTCACCAATCGTCCTGCGGTCATTCTGATGGCAGGTCTGAATGGTGCAGGTAAGACGACCATGAGTGGAAAGTTGGCACTCCTGCTCAAGAACCAACAGCATCGTAAACCCTTACTTGCAGCCTGCGACACTTTCCGTCCTGCGGCAATGGAACAACTGCGAGTTTTAGCTGAACAGGTCAATGTACCAATCTACATGGAATTAGGTGCAACAGACCCTGTTCTTGTTGCTCAAAAAGCAATTGCTGAAGCAAAAGCGAAAGGATATGATACGGTGATTGTCGATACAGCTGGTCGTCAGTCTATCGATGAGGAATTGATGTTGCAAATCCAACAAATCAAATCGGCCTGCAACCCAGATGAGACACTCCTTGTCGTAGATGCAATGACGGGTCAGGATGCCGTCAACACAGCAAAGATATTCAATGAACGTCTGGAAATTGATGGTGTTATCCTCACCAAACTTGATGGTGACACACGTGGTGGTGCTGCCCTTTCTATCCGCACGGTGGTAGACAAACCTATCAAGTTTGTAGGTACTGGCGAGAAGATGGAAGCTCTGGACGTGTTCCATCCTTCACGTATGGCAGACCGCATTCTTGGCATGGGCGATATCGTCAGTCTGGTTGAGCGCGCTCAACAGCAGTTCGACGAGAAAGAAGCAAAACGTCTGGAACAGCGTATCAAGAAAAACAAATTCGACTATAACGACTTCCTCAGTCAGATTCAGCAAGTCAAGAAGATGGGAAATATCAAAGACTTAGCTTCGATGATTCCTGGAGTCGGCAAACAAATCAAAGATCTGGATATCGACGACGATGCATTCAAGAAGGTAGAAGCAATGATCAGTTCGATGACTCCTTACGAACGAGAGCATCCTGACTGTATCAATCAAAGTCGCCGTACCCGTATTGCCAAAGGTAGTGGAAACAGCATTGATGAAGTGAACCGCATCACCAAACAATTCGAACAGATGCGTAAGATGATGAAGATGATGACAGGAAACAAATTTGGCAACCTCATGCGCAACATGCCAAGAAAATAATAACCCATTAGCCCCATTAGGCCCATTAGCCCCATAAAAACCAAAAGACCCTATGACCATTATTGACGGAAAAGCGGTAGCAACAGCTATCAAACAAGAAATAGCACAGGAAGTAGAACAGATTCTGCATGCAGGAGGCAAGCGCCCTCATCTTGCAGCCATCCTCGTTGGACACGACGGAGGTAGCGAGACGTATGTGCATAACAAGGTACTCTCATGCGAGCAATGTGGCTTCACTTCCACACTGATTCGTTATGAAGACGATGTGACTGAAGCCGAATTGCTAGCACAGGTTGACAAGCTCAACAACGACCCAGATGTCGATGGTTTTATTGTCCAGCTTCCTTTGCCAAAGCATATCTCAGAGCAGAAGATTATCGAAGCAATCGATTATCGCAAGGATGTGGATGGATTCCATCCTATCAACGTAGGTCGTATGGCCATCGGCCTTCCTTGCTATATCAGTGCTACACCCAATGGTATTTTGCAACTCTTCAAGTATTATAACATCGAGACAAGTGGCAAGCATTGTGTCATCTTAGGTCGCTCGAACATCGTAGGCAAGCCAATGGCTCAACTGATGATGCAGAAACGATATCCTGGCGATGCCACCGTTACAGTTTGTCATAGCCATACCGCTAACATCAAGGAAGAATGTCTGAAGGCTGACATCATTATTGCAGCCCTTGGTCAACCTCATTTCGTCACTGCAGATATGGTGAAGGAAGGTGCCGTAATTATCGATGTAGGTACTACTCGGGTTCCTGATACAACCCGTAAGAGTGGATTCCGTCTTTGTGGCGATGTCGACTTCGACAATGTCGCTCCTAAATGCTCATTCATCACCCCCGTTCCAGGCGGTGTAGGTCCAATGACGATTTGTTCACTGATGAAGAACACATTGTCAGCCGGAAAGAAAGAATTCTATAAATAAGAGTGGTTTTCATGGGCAAAGGGATGTTTTTTGATGATTTATAAAAAAAAACGGTTGTTTTTGCAAAAAAATAGTAAATAGTAAATTGCCAAATGGTAATTTTTTACTACCTTTGCACTCGCTTTCAGAAATGAGAGCATTATGGTGGATGTAGTTCAGTTGGTTAGAGCGTCAGATTGTGGTTCTGAATGTCGTGGGTTCGAGTCCCACCCTCCACCCTCTTATAAAAGAAAAAGGTATCGATTTTTTCGATACCTTTTCTTTTATGAATGGATTCTGTTATCGTTTGTTCACATTACCTTCCTTATCAATGCGAAGTTTAATTGGTTGCTTTCCAATATTTGGCAATGTATTGTTCAAATATCTGGAAACTTCATCAGCAGTCATTGTTTTTGCTTCTGTCACAGGATCCGATTTTTCGAAAGCCTTATCCTCTCCTGTTCCATTTGGATAATCGATAAGAGCTGCTTTGCGACTGAAAATACACTCAACCTCATACGTTTTGTTCGGATCAAGCTCCTGACCGTTGTATGACAAAGAGACTGACAATTCAGTATCAATATTTGGTGTATAATACGAGATTGGTAGAACAACTTTAGTTATTTCACCAACTTTCACACTCTTGTATTTCTCCATGTCTTCTGGTGATAAGCCAGCAGGAAGGGTTGGTATATGCTTGATCTCGCCATTCTCTTCATATTCCCAAACACTAACAGTATCAGTAACCAAAGCGCTAGTTACCTCTTCTGATCTATAGAATTTAGTCACAGGATTCTTCTCGCCATCCTTTGTATAATTAACTTCTATATTGACCAGTTCTGCCAAATCTTTTGTCAGATAAACTACATAAGGGATGGTCACATTATACTTCTGAATCACAGTAATGGTCTTGCTTGCAGAAAGATGAGTGTTACCCTCGTCATACTTTGCTGTCAGCGTGAAAGTATACTTTCTGTCACCATAATTAATAGTATATTTGCCATCTTTGTCAATTGTAGTAGGATTACCGTTATCGATACTAACAGAGTAATTGGTAGTAAAGCTCTTCTTATACTTTGGGCTGAACTGAATTTGAAGAACATCACCCTTAAAGATATCGACAGAATTATTCTGCAATTCAATGTTTCTGGTTGTATTAACAATCTTGAACTCACCGGCATTTGAATCTGATGCAGGTACTTCTTCTGAATCATCACTGCTACATGCAGTAAACAAAGCAACGAAGCCAAGGGCAATTGTTGCCAAAATACTTAAACTAGCTTTTCTCATAACTTTATTGATTTTAAATTAATAATGTTCACACTTCGAGTTGCAAAGATATGGCTTTTTTGTTATATCACAAAATTTTTTGAGCAAAAAACTAAAAAAGCACGTTATTTACAACACCTTTTTATATTTTATAGACGTTAACACTACGCCATCTTTCACCAATCAACGACAAGTTACCTTGTTATTCCCTTCGAAAATGCCTTGATGTCTGTTCTCAATAAATTGCCCATATTGGCCTGTTTTCTTGAAAGGGAACACATGGTGACAGGTCTCAGTCGGCAAAGTCTTCACTCGCACTTCTTCCAGCAGATAACACTCTGCAAAAGCGCCAGCTTCGATTTCCTTCACCGATGCAGGCAGATCCACAGTCGTCAAGGCATTGCACCATTGAAAGGCACACCCCATAATCGCCTTGGTATTGCTTGGCAAGATGATGTCTTGCAGGTTCTGGCAATCAAAAAACATCATGGGAGTAACTGTCCGAGGCAACAGGTAGAACTCCATACAGCGCTCTCCTGCATATTCCACATAGCTGTAACCATCTCCATGGCCCACGTAACGTTTGATGAACTTGCGATATTCTGCATCACTCATTTCGTCAACCACATAGTCCTTGAGTTGCCAGTTGAATCGTCCTTCCTTGGCCTTGATACGAAGATACGGCAGTTTATCATCCTTCACAAATGTGGCTTCTGAGAGATCCAGATAAGCTAATTGTCCTGTCCATC
>Ga0310690_10005260_pt1 | contig 17693 bp, 8 predicted proteins | sample AusTroGonzalo_MG_2_FD_207661 | JGI IMG/M metagenome (GOLD analysis project Ga0310690, IMG submission 207661) | Bovine rumen microbial communities from tropical cattle in Woodstock, Queensland, Australia - Gonzalo_04 (v2) (version 2) | ecosystem: Host-associated > Mammals > Digestive system >...
CCAAAATATAATGTTCTAGGGTTTTGAACGTTGATTGGTTTATATTGCATTGTTAATAATCCTTCGCTTAAATCGAGGGAATATCTTCCGTTTCCAAAATTCTCCGCTTCTGGAGATAAGACAACGTTCCACTTATAAGAATTGCTATAGGAGGATTTACCAGGTCTCACTTCTAAAGAAGATTTGGATTTTTTACCATATGTCACTTGATTGTTGAAACCGTAGTAACAATTCTCCATTCCAGCATCGTGTTCCAGGTTTTCTAATCCATCATTGATAGTTTCTTTACTGACTCTCGTTTTTAAAATATGAGTGTCATATGAGATATCATCTAAAAGGATATAAGCAGATGACTTATTATTCTCATTAATTCCAGTCGCAGCGATGTTTAAACGAATGATTGAATTATTACCGTTAAATTGAAGATGAGAAAAATCAAAATTAAATGTATACCATCCATCAATCTCATTAAATGAGCGATTCATCGGTAAATAACCAGGGTGCGCCCAAGTGGATCCGACAGGACAGACATTCAATCCATAGTCGCTGATATTATTTGAGAATTTTGCCTTTAAGGATAAAATCGCTCTACTGAAATCAGGATTATTATCCGCTAATCCGCTTGCGGTATTTTGTTCAAAGTTTAATGAAACAAGATTATTAGCGGTGTTATTAAATTGTAGCTTTAGCGCTCTTTTACTATTTGAAGAGACATTACCTTCACCAGTGACATAACTAGTGGTGGCGTATGTCAATAACGCTCCTGGATCGATATATGAATTCTCTAATCCATCATTAATGGTTTCTAGATTTACATCTCCTTCCGCTGATTCACAATCAAATCTAATAGTGATTGAGTTTATAACTGTATCAGCGTTAGCAAATAATCTAATTCGATTTGGGAGAACATCATCAAATGTATATGTTCCAGATGCATTAAAGGTTTGACCTGTTTCATACATCGGATTCATTAATTCAATTGACTCAGTCCATGATTTATATAAAGACAATGAACCAGAGACCATATCCACTGATATTTGATTAATACCATGGATGATGGTGTTGGTTTGAATATAACCACCTCTGGAAATAAATACTTTATTTTGGCCATTATTCCATGTCACACCAGAATCCGCATCACCTTTCGCCCAAATTACATTCCCTTTTGTCGTTCTCACTTGTGCGTTGACGATTGGATTACTTGATGAAAGGACTAATGCATTCTCATTAGATCCTCCTAATCTAATAGCTCCAGAAAATAATGATGCTGGTTGGTTTCCCGATATAACGGTGGTAATCGTTAACAATATGCCTATTACAGCGGCAAAAAATAAAGTTTTTTTCGTTTTCATACTTGTCTTTATTTTATGCATTGAGAAATATTAATTCAATAATTTATTCAACCGGGTTTAAAATATATGGAAAACTACATATTCCTTATTTATAATTTAGGTGTATATGGTGCACATGGACCGGAATAATAATAGCGATAATATTAAGAAACCATCATGCATATTTTTGATAATAAATGAGAGTTTATGATTTTTAGATATTTGAGGAGTTGAAATATGAAAAAACTAAAATATTTATTGTTTGCTGGATTTGCGCTCACAACTCTAGTTTTGTCTGGATGTGACATAACTGAACCAACCATCGAATATACGATTGATTTTAATTCGATGGGTGGCAGTGTCGTTGAATCAATCAAAGTGAAAAAAGGCGAAAAAGCCACTAAACCGAATGATCCAACAAAAGATGACGCTACTTTTGCGGGATGGTATGAACAAGAAGAATTAGATGTCAAATTTGATTTTAATCAACCAATTCTTAAAGACTACACCTTATATGCTGCTTGGAATGACATTACATTTACCATCACTTTTGATTCTCAAGGTGGTAGTGAAGTCGCTCCAATCACTGTGAAAAAGGGTGGAACTATTAGTAAGCCTACTGATCCAATAAAAGAAAACGCTACATTTGCGGGATGGTATGAACAAGAAGAATTAGATGTCAAATTTGATTTTAATCAACCAATCTTTAAAGACTATACCTTATATGCTGCTTGGAATGACATTACATTTACCGTCACTTTTGATTCTCAAGGTGGTAGTGAAGTCGCTCCAATCACTGTGAAAAAAGGTGGAACTATTAGTAAGCCTACCGATCCAACTAGAGATGAATATAATTTTACTGGTTGGTTTGAAGATAATAATCTAACCACTTTATTTGATTTCACAAAAGCAATTGAAAAAAATTATACGTTATACGCAGGATGGGAAGAGATTCCAGTTATTTTTGAATTAAAAACTGCAGTATTTGCTGATGTCCAATTATGCGCGAAAGAATATGGCGACGGATTTGCTGCTAATTACGGCACTACATCTCACGCTTATATCGCTTTAAAGAATAACTTTGCCTTAGCAAAAGAAAAGAATGTTGACGTTATTGTTATGGATGGTGACATCGTCAATAACGCAGTCGAAGAATATTACAAATTATTTGAACATGCTTTTACTAGCGTTTATGGAAATAATGAAAACCAATACCCAGAATTCGTTTGGACGATGGGTAATCATGAGTGGTGGGGATTAGATGAAAGAGAAGATGCTAATGCAATCGCTTTATTCAAACAACACGCGAGAATTGAAACCGTTAATTTAGTGAGAAAATCAAATGTCAAATTCTCTTTAGATAATAACGAGACTTTACCAACATATTACAAAGTAATTAATGGCGTTCCTTTCGTCTCTATTTCGGGTGAGGATGCTGATGGTTTAATTGGCGAAACATTGAAACAAGAAATCGCTTCTTGGCTCAATGAAATCGCTGACTTACCATATGTGAGAAAAGGCGGAAATATTTATATTTCTTATCACTACCCTCTTTCTAATTCTATGACGCATGGACATGGATCACATCAAAATGCGAGTGTTTTAGAAGACTTATTAAAAGATTATCCGCAAGCTGTCGTCTTTACAGGACACACTCATTATCCAGCAGTCAACGAAAGAGCAATTGATCAAAAAGATTTCACAACCATTAATATTGGTACCTCTTCATATTCTGTTTTAGATAATAGAAGCGCCACAATGGCGGATTACGAGAGTTATTATAACGTCGACAATGCCGATGGCAAAGAAGGTATGTTAGATAACCTCGCCTTTAAATGCGGATATACACCAACTATTCAATTTGTTGATACATTGAGTAGTCGCGATACGATTATCGATAGATATTTCTCTAGTGATGATGTTAAAGATGCGACGAAGATCAATGGTTCATGGACATTACCATCAAACATTAATAAAGACAAATTCGAATACACAAATGAACGTTTTGAAAACGCTAATTACGCTCAAACATTATATGGTGCTAATGGATTAAGTTGGGATGAAAATGCCGAAGTTCAATTCGGTATTAATAACGATATGATGACCATCAAATTCCCAGATGTCATTAATTATCATTACGCCGAACACTTTAAAATTGAAGTGACTGGTGAAACGAGCAAGACATATGATGTTGTCAGCAATTATTATAAATATAATAAAACAGCGGAAAACTTATATTTCTTCTTAAAGGATTTACCCGCTGGAGATAACTATTCAGTGAAAGTGACCGCTTATGATTATTTCGATAATCCAAGTTTGAATTATCTTCAATCTGATGTAAGAGATGACACTCAATGCGTTGATAATATCGATTATGCTTTATCTAAGACATATACCGATATTTCCACTCGTGTGAATTTTGATGATGTCGCTTTAAATAGCGGTTCATCTCTTGAATATTACTATAACGGTGTCGCTCGTATGGCGAGTGGTGCAACACTTAATAAAATCGTCCTCGATGGTGATAAAGACGCCAGTGAATTTATTACCATTGGTGATTTAAGTGCTGTTGAAGTCATTGTAAAAGCAAAAGTGAAAAATTTAACAAATGATACATTGACCTTTGGTCTCACTGTTGTTGATAATACGGGTGATTGGAGATCTGATTTCTCTAAACCAACTATACAAACTGTTTCCACAAATAATGAATGGGTTTCTTTAGAATGGAATTTAACCGAATTATATGGACTTGCCGGGAGAAAATCCATTACCCATGTGGGCTTAAAAGTTGCTTCTGATGCATATAATAACGAAGGATATACAATGCATTTCTTATTAGACGATGTTGATATCGCCGCAGGAAATGAAGTTGATACCAATCGTGGCGCTATCTTCTCAGCGGATAGTGATTATACCATCTACGTCGATATCGCTTTAAACCAAACCATTAATATTGATTTCAAATTCACAAGTGCATCCGACACATATCTCAGTTTCATGTTAGGTCATGGTTGGGGAGATTGGCTCGGTTATTATAAAGTCTATGCGAATGGAGCATTAGACAATAATTATAACGGCGTTTCTATCATCGCCTTAGATGATGGATATTTCCGCGTCACTGTCGTTCCAAGTCAATTAGATAAACTCGGTGACGGAAGTCTTGAAAATATCGATTCCATCACTTTGTTCTACATTAGAAGTGACTATACCACAGCCTCTGGCTATGTTGATTTTGATTCCAATGCTGATGCTGGCGTATTACGTGGACAAACTTTCAGTGCTGGTGTAGATACCACAATCAATGCTGTTGGTATTACCGATTTAAATACATCATTAGTCTTTGATGTCAAATTCACTAGTGGAGAAGGAACATATCTCAATGTTTGCTTGCTTGATGAAAGTTGGGCGAATTACCTCGGCTATTTTGAAATTTATAGCGAAGGTAATCTCACTGAAAATTATGATGGAGTGAGTATTCAAACGTTATCTGATGGTTATTATCGTATAACGATAAATCTAGCACAAGTGACAAAGAAAGTAGGAGATCCTGCTACCATTGATATTTTATACATTAGAGGTGGCTATACCACAGCCTCTGGATATATTGATTTCAATCCTGCTATTTAATCAATATTATTCCTTTTGCTTTGGCAAAAACGCGGTTATAGGAAAATATGATAGAGTAGAGTGTATAAATTCTTATTTAGATAAGATGATGTTTTGATTATGAAATCATTAAAAATGGGTTTTGTTGGTTTAGGGCAAAGAGGAGGCATGATGATTAATGATTTTTTGGCCCATCCGCAAGTTGATATTGTTGCCCTTTGTGATGTTTATCCTGATTGAGTTGAAAAGTCCTCTACTTTAGATCAATTAAGCGAAATAATAAAAATATAAACCATTTCTTAAACCGGGTTAAAAAATCTTTATACTTTGTATAAAATATTTTATAATCTAATTGAAAAGTATTTTTAAGTGAGGGTTTAACTATATGACAAGAAAAAGATTGTGTATTATTGGTTCTCTTTTAACCGGTGTGACTGCTTTATTTGTTGGCTTATCTTCTTTTGGAAGAGTGTCTTTATTATCGTTTGCTAATAATGAACAATATCAAATGACTTTAAATAGTTCAAATAAAGTCACCTCAGAAGAAGCAAGCGCTAATCTAGCGACAAAAAATACCGCACTTGGAAATCCAATTCAATTTGCCTTAAATAACACTTATTACACTAGTGGAAGTAATTTCGCGAGAGTAAATGAGAACGGATATATTAGAAATCAAACACCTATAAATGGTATTCAACATATCTCGATTACCATTGCTTATTGCGATTTTGATATTTCTTTTAGCAATGTATACGGAACTTATTCCATTCATACTGAAACCGCCTATGTTGCCGATGGAGAAACAAAATCATTTGAATTTGATGTCGATGGATATAGCTATTTCTCCATTAATTCATTATCGAGCAGATCGATGTATGTCAAAACTGTGAATATCAGCTTTTCTTGCATCGAACCTGCCGTGCCTGAAGATGATTATGTAGAATATACATTCTTAGGAGAAGAGAAAAACGATCCTGGCTTTGGTGAAGGAATGATTGTCGCCCATAAGGATGATGGGTTTATGACAAACGATATCGTCTCCTTCTATTGGGGCAATAGCGGTGGTAAATTCGATAATTACTATCCTTTAGGCGAAGTGGAAGTTGAAAGCTCAACCACTGATGTAGCGATTAATATCGATGAGAATGTTGCGATTCCTGCTAATGCGACAAAAGTAATCGTGGAATTGAATAATTCTAACTTTGCTTCATATGATATTCCAAATAGCAAGAGAAATAATGATACTTTATTACATAAATACGCGACTATAAGTGACGCTCATTTAAATTATACAAACGGACAAAAACACGTCGAAGAAGCATTAAATAGATTCGCTCAAGATGATGTTGAATACGTTATTTCTTCTGGAGATACCGGAAGAGATAGTAGCGATTTCGCTAAGTATGAAAACGCTTGTAGAGATAGCAATTTCACCGGTTTAATCTTTGCTTCAATTGGCAATCATGAATATACCGAAACCGGTCCTGAAATCTATAAACAACACGCGATATATGATGGTTCAACTAAAACCTTTGTTTCGTTAGAAGACGCTCACGACTATTTCGAAAATACATATAATAATCCTAATTTACCAGTATCAGTTTTCTATCAAGATTATGAAGGCGAAGGGAATACGCATTATTACTATGCGACTATCGCTAATAATTTATATATTTTCATGGATCAAATTCTAGAAAATGAAGGCGGAACTGGTACTAGAGATAACTTTAGTGAAAAGCAAATCGATTGGTTAGAAGATGTCATCTCATATTATGCTGGTGATCATACTGGCGATGTTAATTTTGCCTATGCAAAATATAATTTAAATATCATTGAACATGCACCACTTGAACAATTTAAAGAAGGGGATGTTTTCCCAGCTAAATATGGTGGAGCAATGATGATTAGTGTGATGTATCCAAACATCAATCGCTTTGTCGAAGTGTTAAAAGAATATACAGAAGCGATGTTCTTTAATGGACACACACACTTAATGTTCGATGTTGGCATTAATCACATGGATAATTACTGCAACGAATATTATCAAGAAACCAATATTCCAATGGCCCATAATATCCACGTTCCATCAGTTACTCAACCAAGATGGTATAAACCGAGCGGATCAATGGGTATGCCAAACGATTTCTCTAATGGCTCTGACGCCTATTATTGTTATCAATATGAAAATAGCGTTGTCTTAGAAGCGCATCGCTTAAAAGAATATAACGAATCTAAAACAACATATGACCATAACGACTATATCAACAAGATATTTGGTCAATATTCATTAATCATCAAATCAGAAACTAAAGAACATAGTCCTTTAACTCCAACATTTACTGACTACGCAAAAGCGGAAAATGGCGTTGTTAGAGCGGGTTCCGTTTCTTTTGAAGACACAAGTAATGGTTTGCAAGTGACGTTTGCTGCTAGTGGCAATAGATTTGAAATCAAAACCGGTGATCATTCTAGTGAAATTGGATTAGATTATGATATTAACTTCTTATTTAAATCCGATAGTATGACAAGCATCACCCTTGGCGGCTGTAACTATACTGGTGGAAGATACACAACAATTAGTGTTAATTTAACGCAAAGCGGCGCTAAATATACCGTCAGTGATGCGGGAGATGGATGGAAGAAAGTCCAAATCTCTTTAGATGATTTATATAACAATAATTGCGGAGAGACATTTGCCATTAGATTCTATGACGCAAGTACAGCAGGCACGTTCTTTATTAAAAATCTCTATATTTCTAATATTGAAGTAGCGCCAACAAACAATTATCGTGGTGAACAGTTCTATTATAATAGAACCTTCAACAAAACTGTTTCCGAAGCGGGTTATAAGATTGTTGAATTTGATTATTTAATATTGAACGATCAATCCTTTAGTCTTTCCCTTATTTCTAGCGACTGGAGTAAATACTATGGCTATTTTACCTTTAATAATAATGGTCCAGTTTCTAGCTATGATGGCATTCAATATGAGCATTTAAGTGATGGATATGTCCATATCACTATGATTTGTGCTCAACTCAACATCACAAACAATGAATCTAATCGAAATAAAGCCCCTGACGCTTTTGATAAATTTTATATTAGAGGCGGTTCTGGAATTGGATTAGTCGATAATTTCAATTTCTCAATGGATGATAGCCATATCGTCTCTTATCGAGGACAAAGATTCGATATCGGAATTGATCATAATGACGAGAGCTTTAATATACCATTAAGCGGCACTCTTAATATTGATTTCCATTTCTTAAGTGGTAGTGATACATATGTCGAATTCGTCATCGGATTAAATTGGACCAATTGGTTTGGTTATTATCGCGTTTATGGTGATGGACATCTAGGTGATAATTATTCGGGTGTTTCCACGGGTACTTGCTCCGATGGATATCATCGCGTCAGCTTTGATTTAACTAATTTAGGTTCTTTTGGAGAAAATACAGGTAATGTGACAAGTCTAAAACTATTCTATATCTCGTCAAGTAGATCCACAGGAGAAGGGTTTGTTGATTTCAATTCGACAGAAGAAGCTATCGTATATCGTGGTCAAATGTTTTCTTCAGGGAATGATTTAACTATTAACGAACAAAATCCAGTTAGTTGTACAACGATAGAATTTGATTATTATCTATTAGATGATGGATGTTTCAATATCAGCTTTATGGATTCAAGTTGGGCGAATTTTTACGGCAATTATGAATTTAATAAAACCGGCGCTGCCTCAAGTTATGCAGGAATCACCACACAAGTCTTATCGGATGGATATATTCATGTTGTTATGACATGTTCTCAACTAGGGATAACTGGTAATGAAAACAACAGAAATAAGGTCCCTGGAACAATTTCTATTATTTTTATTAGAGGCAGCTGGACTACAGGAAACGGCTATCTTGATAACATCACATTTCACTAGAACTATTTAAAAACAGACATGAATGTTTGTTATATTAAAGTGATTGATTATGTCATATAAGAATAAAAGCTTACCAATTAATGATTATCAAAAAGTAGTTCTTTATTTTGTGGATAGATAATTCAATATTTTAATATTTATTTTTACAAGCAAAATCAAATTATAATACGCAAAACTTTCACTTTGATAATGTCCCATAGGGACACATCTAGTTCTTTTAAATTTGCTTATTAAAAAGACCCATCCTTATTTGATTTATTGACTTATAAATAAAAAAAGATAAAAATATATATGGAAACGTTTCCATAAGTCAAAAAAGGAATATAATATGGCATCTATTTCACTTCGCCACATCTATAAGGTGTACCCTCGTAGTAAAGCCGAAAAAAGAAAAGAAGAGGAACAAAACATCTCTTCTTTCGCGGTGCGAGATTTTAATTTAGAAATTAAGGATGGTGAATTCATCGTTTTAGTAGGACCATCCGGTTGTGGTAAATCAACCACTTTAAGAATGATAGCAGGATTAGAAGATATATCAGGTGGAGAATTATATATCGATGATATTTTTTCTAATAATGTTGACGCTTCAAAAAGAAACATTGCCATGGTGTTTCAAAATTATGCCTTATATCCTCATATGACTTCTTACCAAAATATGGCGTATGGTCTTAAACTTAGAAAAATCCCAAAACCAGTTTTTGATAAAGATGGAAACCCTGTATTTGTAGTAGATAAAAAACGTATTAAAGAGCTAGAAAAGCGAAAGAAAGTCGCTGAATCTGGTGAAGAAATAAGAAAAATCCAAGAAGAAATTGATGAATTAAAAAATAAACCAAGCCTACAAAAAGTAGTGATGGTGCATTATACAAAAGAACAAATTAATGAAAAAGTGCAAAAAGCTGCACAAGTATTAGATATCACCCATTTACTCGATAGAAAACCAAGCGAAATGAGTGGTGGTCAAAGACAAAGAGTAGCTCTTGGTAGAGCGTTAGTAAGAGACCCTAAAGTCTTCCTTTTAGATGAACCTCTTAGCAATTTAGACGCAAAATTACGCGCATCGATGAGAAATGAAATCGTTAAGCTTCATAAAAGAGTAAAGACTACTTTCGTTTATGTCACTCACGATCAAATCGAAGCGATGACGATGGGCGATAGGATTGTAGTTATGAAAGACGGGGTTATCCAACAAGTTGGTTCTCCTAGCGAGATTTATGATAATCCAAGAAATCTATTTGTGGCGGGATTTATTGGTACCCCGCAAATGAATTTCTTTAATGTGAACTTAAAAGCTGCCACTAAGACAGTTGATATCACTTTACCAAATCAAGAAGTAGTAAGGTATGGATTAGCTGATTTTAAAGATATCCAAGATCAATATATCGACACCAATAATCATGATGTTATTTTAGGCGTAAGAAGTGAACATATCGAAATTAGCAAAAAAGGCATCAAAGCCCTCGTTAATTTTGTGGAAATATTAGGAAATACCACCAATATCCTTTGCAAACTTGATAATAGTGACACTGAATTCTGTATTAGTGTGCAGGAAAGATCATCTTTACAAGTTGGTGACACAATTAATATTTCATTTAAAGCGAAAGATATCCATCTCTTTGATTTAGAGACTGGTGACACGATATATAAATACGACTTAGATGATATAGGAGAGAATGAATAATGAAAAAATATCGCCTCCCTTTATTAATGTTTTTATCCTCTTTATTAGCTTTTTCTTTTGCTAATACTTCTAAAAATGAAGTAGAAGAAGTTAAAGCTTATGAGGACCTATCTTTAGCGAGTAATATTGACGCTTTTAAATTGTTAGATAAAGAATTTGCTGAAGATGAAAGCTTTGTTTATACCGCTGATTTACATTTTAGAAGTGGACAAGCTGGTGGTTTAGCTTTTGGTTCTAAAGAAGATGAATATTATTACGTTATTAACATGGATAGATTCGAAAACCGTGTTAAATTACTATATTTTGCTTCTAACGGTGAAGGTGGATATAACGTAAAAGAAATCGAAAATGACTATTTTATCGGTAATAGTAAGATTACTAGTTCAGAATTATTTATCGTTAATCCTAGTGTTGCGGGTATTGAAAACGTTAATTTAAAAATCGTTTTAACTAGAGAAGATGAACACGCTTATGTTGAATTCTTTGTTGAAGGTATTAAGCGTTTTGGTGTAGATACTATCATCGATCTTAATGATTTAGAAACTCCAGCCTATCAGGGTGGATATTTAGGAATGAACTGTTTTAACGCTGATGTTTATATTACAAATATTGAAATTGGCAAATCCGATTATTCTTATTTTTCTGAACCATATCGTAATCAATATCATCTACAACCATTCTCTAAATGGAGTAATGATCCAAACGCTTTATGTTACTATAACGGCTGGTATCATGTCTTTTATCAAACTCACCCCTTTGGTTTATATTGGGGAGATATGTATTGGGGACATGCAAGAAGTAGAGATTTAATTCACTTTGAGTTTTTACCAATTTGTTTATTCCCAGAAACAGATGCCATGGGTTTTGGACCTGGTAATGGTTTTATGTGGAGCGGTTGTGCGATTACTTATACATACGGTATGAGCCAAGATATTGATGATATGAACTGGTTCCCTAACGGAGAAGGAAATGGTTTACTTGCTATTTATACCCGTGCTGGTGGATTACAAGACCAAGTCGTTATTTCTAGTGATGATGAAGGTTTAACCTGGACTAAAAGAGTAAGAATCCCACAAAACATCACTGGTTATAATGATTTTATTGATTTAAGAGACCCTAAAGTCTTCCCACTTAAGAGTGATGCAATTACTGGCAAAGTTTTAGTGTGGGGCATGACTTTAAGTTCATATAATTTGAATAAAGGCTGGTTCTTAAGCTCAAATAACCTCTTAAATTGGTCTATCGCTGGTAGTTTTGCGCTTCCTACTCCAGAATGTATTGGAATTGGAATTTTAAAAGATGATGAAGACCAAACCCATGCTTATTTAACAAATAAATCACGCACATATATCTTAGGTACTCTTTCTTATAACGAAGGCACTAATAAAGTGACTTTCTATGATGAAACTAATGTTGATATTTCTACTTATTCTTTAGAAGAAATGAATGCAAGACTAAAACCACTTGATTATGGTCCTGATTCTTATGCTTCTCAAAGTTTTTATATCACTGACCCTAATAGTGAATTTTATGGAAAAGACATCGTTTTAAACTGGTTTTCTGGTGATTTAAACGCTAGTTATTGCACTGGACCAGGCGAATATGCTTCTTTAAGAGAGAGATGGAATGGTGGATTTACTATTCCTGTAGAATATGGGGTTAAAAAGGTTAACGGACAATATTTATTAAGTCAAAAACCTATTACTGTTGATAATCCTAATTTAGAAAAAACAGAAATCATAAATATCTCTAATCAAGATATAAATAGTGATAGTGATAATTTATTGAAAGATGTTCATACACACATATTCGAATTAGAAGCTTCAATTGAAGTTAATGATAATAGTCCAATCGTCTTTAGAGTGGATGTGGGCGATAACGAATATATGCAATTTGGTTGGAATGAAACCGATGGATATTATGTTGATCGTACTTATTTAGATGATAAAGGGATTGCCACTAATGTTGATTGGCACGCAAAATACGCGACTAATATTTTAGGTAATAGCAATTTAAAAACCTTCTATGTCTTAAGTGATAACGGAGGACTTGAAGTATTTTGTGAAGATTACGCTATTAGTTTCTATTTTGTTACTACCGCTAGTATTTACTCAACAGGTGCCTATTTAAAGGCGGATTCCGCGCATATTAACACTTTAAAATTAAACGAAGTAAAAACCATTTATCGTAAAGATATCGCTCCAGGCGAAGGTAAATTATATGTTTCTAGTAACGATGCTGCTTTAGATAACTTATTAACAAAAGCGAAATTTATTACTTGCTGGTTTAGCGGTAATGAAGATTTAGTGTGGGAAGTGATTGAAAATGATGATGTGGTTTCTTATACATCTAGTAACCAAGGCATCAATTTCGTGGCTTTAAAAGAAGGAACTGCTTCCTTTAAAGTTAGTGCTGGTAATCAAGAACAAGTGATTAATGTTACTGTTCATTCTTCAACCTTCACTTCTGATTTAACTTTTGAAAGTAACAATGTTATTTCTGGTCAATGGTTAATGGCGGAAGACACAGTTATTGGTGAAATGCCTTCTGGGAATGCCTTCTTATTAGCAAAAGAAAGTGGCAGCGATTTTACATATACCGGACAATTTGACATTATTTCTGGTCAAGCCGCTTCTTTAGTCTTTAGAGCGTCATCTGATATGTCTACTTTCTTAGTCGCTAATTATGACGCAAATGAAAAGGTTGTTAAATTATGGTCAAAAAAGCATGGAGAACTTAAAAGAAGTGAACATATTGATGTTTCTTTAACTGATATCACTTTGTCAGTTAAGGCTAGTGTTAAGGATGTACAAGTCACAATTAACGGGGTTCTTGCTGTTTCTCATGTCTTAAATGATGATGAACCATTATCTGGACAATTCGGTTTAAATGTCTTCTCAGGAAGCGCAAGATTTAAATCATTATCAATCTTAAAAGAGAATTATGAATATTCTAGCGGAGAGTTAATGATTCCTCTTGCAATTGAGCAATTTATTACCTCAATTAACAACGTGACTTTAGGCAATGTCAAACTCGAACCAGGCTTCTATTATCAATCAAATGGAGCCTTATATATCAAAGAATCATATTTTGATTTATTACCAAATAACGGCAGATATCAATTTAGAGTGATTGGTTCCTCTTATGCCTTCACTATCAATGTTGATGTCGATATTATTCATACTTTCTATATCGATGATATGAGCATTGAAAGCGGCAATAACGCGGTTATTTATATCGGTAATAACGTTATTACTTCTGTAGAAGTTAATGGCGTTACTCTAAATGAAGAACAATATGAAGTTAAAGATTATACTTTAATTATTTATAAAGAAAACTTATTAGAAGAATATAATCAAGTGACTTTAAATGACTCTATTAGCTTTGAAATTGAAGTTAACAATAGACAAAGCGAAATCATTCATAAAGTTACAACAATAGATTATACTCCAATCATTTTAATCATTGCTATTGGTGGTGGAGTGGTTTTATTTAGTGGGGCGGCTTTACTTATATTCTTAATTAAAAGAAAAAAGGAGAAATAAATAATATGTCAGCACACACAATCAAAGAAGTAGCAAAACTAAGTGGAGTCGGTATCGCTACTGTATCAAGAGTATTAAACAATTCCCCTCAAATCAGCGAAGAAACTAGAAAGAAAGTAATGAAAGCAGTTGAGGAGCTTGGTTATGTTCCTAACTCGATTGGGAAAAGATTACAGCAAAAAAGAAGTTATGTTCTAGCGATTATTATTCCGGTTATTAATCATCCATATTTTTCTAGATTGATTTCTGAAATTGAGTTAGCTGCGGATAAAAGAGGCTACTCCCTACTTGTTGCGTCTAGTCAACATCGTATTGAGAAAGAAAAAGAAATCATCAAAAAATTAGCGCAAAACGAAGCAGATGGTGCCTTATTTGTCACTCACTATGAACACGATGAAAAAGAATTTCAAAACTTAGCCATCGTCACTATTGATCGACATCTAGGAGAAAACATTCCAATTGTGACCACTAATAACTATGAAGCCACAAAACAAGGAGTGGAATATCTATTAGAAAAAGGATGCAAGAAAGTCGCTTTTATCGGTACTAAACCAAGTCAAACTAGTGAAGTATCTTTAAGAGAAAAAGCTTATCTAGACGTGATGGAAGAACATCAACTTAATCCAATTGTCATTAATGAAAATGTCAATCACGGCGAAGAAGAGTCCTTAATTGATAAGTTATTTGCAAATTATCAGGATGTTGATGGCGTATTCGTTTCTGGCATTATCCTTGCTAATTTGTTAACTAAAAAGATTGAAAAATTAAAATTAAATATGCCAAACGACATTCAAGTTGTCTCATATGATGGAGAATTCTTTGGCGATGAAAAACCATATATCACCACAATGGAACAACCACTTAACCTTATGGCGGAAAAGTGTGTGGATCTATTAATAAAAATTATTAATAAAGAAGAAAATATTGATAAATTTAGTAAATTTGATTGTCGCTTTGTGATTGGTGACACGACCAAATAGGGGGTAAAACATTATGAAAAAATCTTTATTAGCGTTACTAAGCCTATCCTTATTCCTTACTGGATGTGGAATTACAGAAGGTGAAGGAGATGGAGGCGGAGGAAGTGGTGGAGAAAACACCAAATTAAAAATTCGTTTCCATGTTGATAGCAAATCTTCAGAAGGCATTGCCTATAAGAAACTCGTTGATAGTTTTAATACTGAGTTTTCTTCGCAAGGCATTAAAGTAACCGCTTCTTTTGTCGCAAGAACCGCAGGTGAATCCGCTTATGAAAGACAGCTCGCTACTGATATGTTAGAAGGTACACTTCCAGATATTATTACTTTTGATGCTCCTAACTGCGCTGCTTACGCTGAAGCTGGTTATCTATATGATTTTTCTAGCGCACTTTCTAACGCCGAAAAAGAACAATTCATCACTTTAAATACTTATAAAGGAAAGGTATACGGCATCCCTATTCAAGAAAGTAGTGCGGGATTTTACTATAATAAGGCTCTTTTTGCTCAAGCCGGAATCGATGTATCTAATATTACTGTTGATAATCCTTGGGATTTTAACACCTTTAAGAGTGCCTGCGCAAAATTAGCGAGTCTTGACGGCATTACTCCTGTGGATATGAGATTAGACGCTACTAAAGATGAAACCGCCACTTACTTACTCTATCCATTTATTTATGCTGCTGGTGGCTCTTTTGTGGATGAAACCGGTTTAATTGCTACTGGATACTTCAATAGTGCTGAAAGTAAAAGAGGTTTCCAATTCTTAAAAGATTTAGTAACCGCTAATTACACAAACTATGGTATTGGTGCTACTGATTTCTTCACTGGCAAAGTTGGTATGTATTTATCTAGTGGATGGACTATCCCAGATTTAGATAATAAATATCCTGCCACTTTTAAAGATCGTGGTTCTTGGGGTTTATTACCTTATCCAAAAGATGTTAAAGCCGCTTCCGCTAATGGTTCATGGTCATTTGCAATTGGTAACAATGCTCGTAAAGATAAATCTCCAGTTGTGAAATTATTAAAATATTTAACTAATGCTGCATCTTCTAAAACTATTACTGATGCCACTAAGATGATTCCTGCTAATAAAAATGTAGAAACTCATTACGAAGCAAATTCTCCAGAAGATGTCTTATATCAACAACTCCAAAAGACTAGTATTGCTCGTCCTAGCACTGTTGGTTATCCTCAATTTTCTTCCGCTTTCTCACAAGTTATTTCTGGCTTAAGAGAAGGTGATGTTTCCACTTTAGTGGATAACAAGGCAAATGTCTTGCAAAACAACTTAAATAAATTATAGAAATAAGGTTTAAAGATTTAGGGGGTTCTATGATAATTGTTGCTCTACTTATCTTATTAGGTTTATTCGTGGTTTTCATGGGCACTTTTATCGTGGACATAATTAAACGAATTCATAGTGAAAAGAAATATCATGTTAGAGAAATAATCACTGGATATATGTTGCTTATCCCTGCAGTGGTGCTCGCTTTCTTCTTTGTGGTACTTCCAATCTTCTTCTCTTTAGGCTATGCCTTTACTGATTTTGATTTATTACACCCAAATTTAAGTGATATTCATTATATTGGTTTTGAAAACTTTATAGCCTTAATTGAAGAGTTTAAAAATCATGGTGAAATTTATTATTCCTTAAGAAATACCGCTTTATTTGTGGTTTTAGTTGTTCCACTTCAAATTGGAATGGCGTTATTGCTCGCTCTTTTCTGCAACAATAAACGTCCAGGAACGACTATCTTTAAGATTTGTTTCTTTGCCCCAGTTGCTATTTCTTTAAGCGTTACCGCTTTCTTATGGCTAGTGATTTTATCACCAAACCCAAACGGCATTATGAATGCGATTTTAGGTAATTTTGGTATAGACGCTCAAGACTTTTTAGGTAACAAAGACACAGTTATTTTATGGATGGTAGTCATTTCCGCTTGGCAGGGATGTGGCTATCAAATGCTTATCTTCTTATCAGCGTTAGGCAATGTTAGAAAAGATTTATATGAAGCCGCTAGAGTAGATGGGGCAAATGTTTTCCAACGCTTCTTTACCGTTACTGTTCCTGGATTAAGACCTACTTTCTTATATATTTTAATCACAGTCTTTATTGGTGCTTGTAGGGTGATGATTCAACCGATGTTATTAACCGGTTATCAAGATCGTAGTATGACTTTATCATACTATATCTACACTCAAGGCTTTACTTATCGACATGTCGGTTATTCATGTGCAGTAGCTTTAATGATGACAATTATCATGGGCACTATTACTTTTGTACAAAGAAAATTATTAGGGGAGAAAAAGAAATAATGACTAATCGTGATTTGATGAGACTTGAACCTAATTTCACTCCTTGTAAGAAGAGCACTAAAAAGATAGTGTTCTCCATTATTTATTATGTTATTGGCGCCACGATTTCCTTATTCTTTATTTTGCCTTTACTTTATATGATTGCGGCTTCTACTAAAAGCGAACAATCGATTGCTTTTTCTAATGGCACTATTATGATGTTCATCCCTGATTTTACTGATTTAGGGCACTTCTTTACTAATTATCGCGTGATATTTGGGGATTATGATATTTGGAAATATGCGATTAATAGCTTAATTTATG
>Ga0310690_10005263_pt1 | contig 17691 bp, 10 predicted proteins | sample AusTroGonzalo_MG_2_FD_207661 | JGI IMG/M metagenome (GOLD analysis project Ga0310690, IMG submission 207661) | Bovine rumen microbial communities from tropical cattle in Woodstock, Queensland, Australia - Gonzalo_04 (v2) (version 2) | ecosystem: Host-associated > Mammals > Digestive system >...
ACTGCAGAACAGTTGGCCACCTACACTTTCACGTACAAGTACCTGGCCTGCTCCTACAATCCTTATTATATGAGGGGCTCCGGTGACAGTATTCCGCTATTGATAGACCCTAACCAGGAGGTCTACGCCGGCGGGTACAGTACGGCCGACGACATGCTGGTTTCCCGTTTTGCCGAGTACAGCGCCCGGCCTGCCGAGATTGCCTTCAACTTCGCCCGCCTGGGAACGGTGGTGAAGATCACCCTGAAGGGGCTGCAGGAAGGCGACATCATCAAGTCCGGCACGTGGTTCACCGGCGACCATCTGATGGCCGCCATCAGACTTGAAGATGTTGTCTCTTACTTCCCGGAAACCGGCAAGTACTTATATGAGGTTCCTGCTTTTATGGAAGATATGCTGGATGATTGCTATCACGTGAATTTCACCGGTTCCGACCCCCAGAGGCCCATAGTTGCCGACGAGAGCGGTGAAGCAGTGCTGTATCTCCGCGTACTCCCCGGCGTGTGCGACGACTGGTTCGGCATTGTTTGCACCGTTGACCGGGGCGACAGCGAGGTGCAATACTCAAAACTGGCGGACCTTGCCTCCGCGGGCCGCAGCCTGACCTTCAAGGACGGCGGGCTCACGATGTTCTCCGTGGATATGAAACCCGCCGTCGTCGGCCTTCCGGGCCCGGTCGTGTACATCTCTCCCAAGCCCCGCACGGGCTTCACCGCTGCCTGGCCCGCCGATATCCACGCTTCAGGATATGAATGCTATTATCAGCGGTACGGAGATTATTGGGACGACGAAAAGGAAGAATACGTCGACTATGAAAAAGTGGCCCTTACGCCTGTAGCCGGTACGGGCGAGATGGAAGGAATGTATTTGGTGGAAGTACCTTCCGGTCTGGCCGCAGACAAGTATACCCTATATGTCAAGGCCATCCCGGACGCCGACAGCGGCCTTGCCGACTTCGGCTTCGCGGAAAAGGAAATGTATATCGGAATACCAAGGGAAATGACCTGGCCCGATGTGGACTCCTATCACAGCGACACCCATTTAATGAGTATGGGCTCTATCTGGAAGGTGACAGAGGACGGAGAGGAATTGTTCCCCTGGTACTTCGATGTGGACAACCTCCAGACCCACTGGGGACAGTTGTCATCGGCCGATAACAGCACTGCCTGGACGCTTTCGACCAAGGCCGAACCCACTTTCCAACACGACGGCGAGATGGATTACATCACGCTGAAGATGTACAAATCGACTGATAATACGACTACTGTCTATGGCATAGCCAAAGACGGCACGGCCACGGTCATCCCCCAGCCGGAACCCGGTTCGTGGTCCAATGATGAAAAATACTATGACTACGACTTCACCGGGGGCTCCTACAACGGCTTCCGCATCGAAAGCGGCGGAAAACTGACTGTGACCATGCTCCGCGTTTACTACTACGCCCCGGAAGGGGAATAGCCTATCCCAGCACGACATCCAGCACCATCATCAAGGCGAAGCCCAGGGCGAAGCCGATGGTGCCGATGTTGGAGTGCGGGCCCTGGGAATAATCCGGTACCAGTTCCTCCACGACGACATACAGCATGGCGCCGGCGGCAAAAGCCAGCATATAGGGCATAATGCCCAGGATGGAGGTGGCCAGCAACAAGACCAGCGCGCCGCCAAGGGGCTCCACGATACCACTCAGTGCGCCGATGCCAAAGGCCTTCCAGCGGGAATTGCCCGCGGCGCGGAGCGGCATGGAGATGATAGCCCCTTCCGGGACGTTCTGGATGGCGATTCCCAGGGAAAGCGCCAGGGCGCCGGCCATATTGAAGTCGGCCGTCAGGGCGCCCGCGATGGCCACGCCTACCGCCATCCCTTCCGGGAAATTGTGAATGGTGACCGCCAGGGCCAGTTTTGCGGTGCGGGACAGGGTGCTCCGCGGGCCTTCGGCTTCCCCGCTGACGTGGATGTGCGGCGTGATGTAGTCGATGAGCAGCAGGAAGGCGAAACCGGCCAGCAGGCCGACGGTCGGCGGTACGATGGCCGATGCCCCGCTTCCCATCTCAATAGCAGGGATGATCAGCGACCAGACGGACGCCGCCACCATAACGCCGGATGCGAAGCCCAACAGGACTTTCTGCAACATCGCGGGCATATCCCGCTTCATAAAGAACACAAAAGCCGATCCCAGGGCCGTGCCCAGGAACGGAATCATCAATGCTGTAAGGACAGGGCTCATCATTTCTATTCCATTGCTGCGCAAAGATACGGAGTTTTTCGTTATATTATCAGTGTCAATACCAGACCGACTTCACTATGGATGTACAAGAAGTATTAGCAGCGCTCAAGGGCCGCGATGTGGTCCTGTTTGTCGCCGATGAGGGCGAAATCTCCCAGGCCGATGTCCCCTTCCCTGTCGTATACACCGGGATGGGCAAGATGCGTATGTTCAGCGCTCTCGTCAAATGGCACGAATGCCGTACGGAAGGCGCCAGCCCCATCATCCTGAACATCGGGAGTGCGGGATCGGCCCGCTTCCCCATTGGCGATATTGTGCCCGTGACCCATTTTGTCAACGGCGGGTCCGAACTGATTTATGAGCGCATCGACCTTCCGGGAGAAGGATGCTCCGTGTTTTCCGGTGACTATTTCATGAGCACGCAGACCTTCAGCCCGGAACAGGTGAAGGCCCTGTCGCAGCAGTACGACCTGTTCGATATGGAGGCCTATGCCGCCGCCCTGTTCTGCCGCATGCACGACCTCCCCTTCTATTGCCTCAAGGCCGTTTCCGACAACCTGGACGGAAACCTGAAAGACTGGCGTTCCATCCTGGGGGACATCCGGACCCGCTTCACAAGCCTGCTGCAGACGCTGCGATAGGTTTTTTCCGCTTCTTTACATTTATTTCAGCACTTTTTTGCACTTTTTTCAAAAATATCGCTTGCGATATAAAAAGAAGTCGTAAATTTTTATCGCGAACGATATAAATAAACTGCATATGGAAAAGATTTACGACTACTAAGCGCTCAACAACAAAGGAGCGGAGATGGATTTCTCCCAATACGAAGGCCTGAAGGCCAAGGCTACCCGGGTCATGCCGAAAGGGATCAGCAAGAGCGTGGAAAAGGAGAGCGATATCCTCTGGAACGTCACCAAGTTCCTCATCAACCGGGACGGGACCGTCATCAAGCGCTTCGCTCCCGTCGCCGAAACCGCCGCTGGCCGTACACGGCCTTACCTATCCGCAGTATCTGGTACTTCTGGTCCTTTGGGAAAAAGATGCACATCAGATGATCGTAGCACTGACCCGGAAAAGAAGGGACCTCCAGAAGAAACTGTCCCCCAACTGTTCACGATGCTGGACGACGTCATACGGCAACTGGCCGCCAACAAATAATCCGAATGCCGAAAACCGGCGCCCACAAGGCCGGTCATCCCGCGGGGATGGCCGGCCTTTTTCTATCCACTCAATGCGGCAAAAAGTCCACTTTAGGCCATGCCGCACAAGTCAACATATAATTGATATTCAGCCTCTTAATAAACCAACAGCATAAAGATGGTCCACTTTCACGAATTGCATGGCGTCTTTTCGCGGTTCTTTTCCCTACTTTTGCGACACCATATTATTGTAAACGGGCACTAAACAACCAACAATACAACTGTTTCTATGAAAAGATTCCTCGTTTTCGTGATGATGCTTCTGGGCGTGACCGCCTATGCACAGAAGCGTACCGTTACGGGCACGGTAGCAGACGGGACTGGCTATCCGGTCATCGGCATGATGGTCCTGGAGCAAGGTACCCAGAACGGTTCCGTGACCGATGAGAACGGTCAGTACTCCATTACGGTGAGCGGCCCTTCGTCCGTACTGGTCTTCGACGCGCTGGGGTATTCCACCCAGACGGAGACCGTCGGCTCCCGTTCTGTCATCGATGTGACGGCCCTGGAAGAGTCATTAACCCTGGACGCAGTGGTAGCGATCGGCTACGGCTCCGTGCGGAAGAAGGACCTGACCACCGCCGTCTCCATCGTCTCTACTGAAGATGTGAACTTCAGGCCCGTCACCGAGGCCTCGGGACTTATCCAGGGCAAGGTGGCCGGCGTCCAGGTCCAGCAGACCTCCGGCCAGCCCGGTTCCGGCATGACCGTGCGCGTGCGCGGCGCCAGTTCTATCTCTTCCTCCAACGACCCGCTCTATGTGGTGGACGGCGTTCCCGTGGGCGAAGGCGGCTATGCCATCGCCTATCTCTCCCCCAACGACATCGAGAGCATGCAGATCCTCAAGGACGCCTCTTCGGCCGCCATCTACGGATCACGTGCCGCCAATGGCGTCGTGCTCATCACCACCAAGCAGGGCTCCAAGAACCAGGCGCCCCGCATCAGCTTCTCCAGCTTCGTGGGCCTGAACTCCGTTCCCAAGACCTTCAAGGTTATGAACACAGCCGAATACCGCGAATATGCCAAGGAGTTCAATATCAACATCCCCGAAACTGAGACCGACAAGCACGACTGGGCGGAAGAGACCTATAAACTGGGGGTCAACCAAAACTACCAGGTGGGTGTCTCGGGCGGTTCCGAGAAAATGCGATACTACCTGGGGGCCGGTTACAACAACGAAACCGGCGTACTCCCCGTCTCCTACTCCCGCCGTATCAACACCCGCGCCAGTTTCGATGTGGACATGTACAAGTGGCTCACCGTGGGCGTGAACATCGCATACTCCAACTACCGGAGCAACGGCATCATCTCCGGGACGGGCGCCAACCGCGCCGGTGTCGTGCTTTCCGTCGTGAACACCCCCACCTACCTGGAAATCTGGGCCGACGACGCCCATACCATGTATAATAGCAACTTCTACGGCCTGGGCGGCTATACCCATCCGTTGGAGAACCTGGCCCGCAGCGAGAACAATTTCTCCAGCACGGACCGCGCCATCATGAGCGCCTATGCGCAGATCAACTTCACACAGCACCTTAACTTCAAGAGTACGGTTTCCATGGACCGCCGCTGGGTGCATAGTTACTCCTTCCTGGACCCTCTGAAGACCCAGTATGGCCGCACGCAGCACGGAGAAGCCTCCGACAGCCGCAGCGACGACATCCGGATGGTTTACGACAACATCCTCACCTATCAGAATACTTTCTCCGGGAAACACAACCTGGAAGTGATGGGCGGTACTTCCGCCACCACTTCCGACTGGCAGCAGCTCTCCGGTTCCCGCAGCCACTTCTCCCCGGACTATAACAACGCCATTTGGGGCCTTAGCGGTGGTAACAAGGGCGGTCTCCGCGGGCAGGATACCGGCTGGTCCAAATGGACCATCCTCTCTTTCCTGGGCCGAGCCGCTTACAACTTCGACAGCAAGTATTACCTCACGGTGAATTTCCGTGCCGATGGTTCCTCTAAGCTGGCCCCGGGCCACAAATGGGGTTTCTTCCCTTCGGCTTCGGCCGCCTGGCGCCTCACCGGTGAAGAGTTCCTGAGCGGAGTGGAATGGCTCAATGACCTCAAGCTCCGCGTGGGCTGGGGCCAGCAGGGCAACCAGTCCGGCCTGGGGGACTACGCGTGGGTCCAGACTTACGGGACCAACTACTTCGACTGGACCAAAACCGAATACGCCGACGCCGTCCCTACAATCGGCGGAATCACCGGCATGGGGAACAAGGACCTGACCTGGGAGACCACCACCCAGACCAACCTGGGTGTGGACTATTCCCTGTTCGGCGGACGCCTCTCCGGAAGCTTGGACGCCTACTACAAGAAGACCGACAACCTGCTGATGTGGGTGCCGATGCCCTCTCCCTACCCTTCCCTGTACAGAAACGAAGGCTCGATGAGCAACTGGGGCGTCGAGTTCACCGTCTCCGCCGCCCCGGTGGTGAAAAACGGCTTCGAATGGCGTACGGACTTCAATATATCCCTCAACCGCAACCGCCTGGAGAAACTCACCATCCGTCCCGTCTATACCTACGGCTATGTAGGAGACCAGTTGGGCGACTCTGTCATCCGCCTGGAAGAGGGACGTCCTCTCTCCAACTTCTACGGATACAAGACCCACGGCGTGGATCCGGAGACCGGTCTGGTCATCTACGAGGACCTGGACAATAACGCCGTCATCAACGACTCCGACAAGACCTGGATCGGCAGCGCCAACCCCGATTTCATCTTCGGCTGGACGCACAACCTGTCCTATAAGGGTCTGAACCTGAGCTTCCTGTTCACCGGCAGCGTCGGTAACAAGATTTTCAATGTATCCAAGATTGACATGATCGGCATGCGCAACGGCGCCAACCAGCTGCACGACGCCGTGCGACGCTGGAGGATTCCCGGCCAGATCACGGACATCCCCAAGGCCGGCGAGCCGGACAACATCAAAGCCTCCGATATGTGGGTAGAAGACGGTTCATACCTGAAACTCAAGAACATCACCCTCTCCTACGACATCCATTCGGCCTGGCTCAAGAAGGCGAACATCGCCCGTGTCCAGCCCTATGTCACCTTGGCCAACTTTGTCACCTTCACCAAATACAGCGGCTACGATCCGGAAGTGAGCCAGAATTCCGACGCCACCACCATGGGCCTGGATTTCGGCACTTATCCCAACATCCGCACGGTTACCTTTGGCGTGAATGTGGACTTTTAATCTTCGCTAGTTTATGAAAAAGATATTTGTATTCGCTGCAGCAGCGCTCGTTATCACCTCCTGCACGCTGGACCTCGCCCCCATCACCGGCTACAATGAGCTGAACGTGGAGCTTTCCGGTGACGAGGAGGGACAGGCCTCCCAGTACAACACCCGCACCGACATGGAGGGCCTCCGCAATTCCCTTTACAACTCGTGGGTGAAGGACATCCAGGAGATGGGACTGGAGGACTGGCTCGTATACTCCGAGACCCGTGCCGACAACGCCTATTGCGGAACCTCCACGCCTGAGATTATGGCGCTGGAAGGCAACAAGCAGGACGGCTCCAACAACAACATCACCCGCGACTGGAACTGGTACCAGAGGCAGGTGTCCAACGCCAACCAGATCATCTGCAACATCGACCGCATCGCAGAGAGCGACCCCACCCTCTCCCCGGCAGAAAGGGACCAGTGGAAGGCTGAGGCCATGATCTGGCGCGCCTTCTGTTTCTTCCGCCTCACCCTCCTTTGGGGGGACGCCCCGATGGTGCTCAGCATCCCTCCGGCACTAAACGCCGAGAATGTGGAGGAGGTCTATCCCCTCTACTTCCCCGACCGCGTTCCGTTGGAGCAGGTGTATGAGAAGTTGGTGGAAGACCTCAGCTGGGCCGCACAATATGCCCCCGATGTGAATCCCGGGAACAAGATGCTCATGTCCAAGGCTTTCGCCAAGGGTCTGCTGGCCCGCGTCTATGCCGAGAACACACCTTTCCGCGACTGGGGCAAAGTGGCCGCTTATTGCCAGGAAGTGGAATCCATGGGATTCTCCCTGGAGCCTGATTATGCCGACCTATGGGCCTATGCCGAGGGCGATGACGGTGATGCCCGCCGCAATAGCGTAGAATCCATCTTCGAGGTCCAGTGGACTTCCAGGAGTGCAGGCAATTGGGTGTACATGATGTATCACCGCAACGCCTATAACCCCAACGACAGTTATTCCTGGGCCAAGTGGACCACCCCGTCCCGCAACATCATCAAAGCCTATCAGGACGAAGGCGATGAGGTCCGCATGAACGCCTCCATCGTGTGGGACAAGTGCGACTGGAGCAACTACTACAACTCCGACAACTACGCCTTCATGCACAAGATGCCCACCAATGTGAGCAGCATCCTCGTGATGCGCCTGGCAGAGATTTATCTGCTTCACGCTGAAGCGCTTGCCTGCACGAACGACTATTCCGGTGCCATTTCCTATGTGAACCGGGTGCGCGAGCGCGCCCATCTGGCCCCCGTAACCGTCCCTGCATCCATGGATGCCGCCATCGATGTGATCCTGCATGAGCGCAGGCTTGAACTGGCCTTCGAGGGCTTCCGTTTCTTCGACCTGGTCCGGCACTCCACTCCGGAGAATGACCGCGTCAAGAAAGTCCATGACGCCATGAATGCCGAAGACTCTTACTGGCAGACCCGCATTCCCATGGATCCCACCCACTACCTGCTTCCGGTTCCTTCCGAAGCTCTGAACAACAACCCCAATCTGAAACAAAATCCGGGATATTGATGAAAAGAATCGCATTATTTACCCTCGCCAGCATGCTGGTACTCTGTTCTTGCGCCTGCGAGAACAAGGCGGTTCCTGAGAAACCTGAGGACAAGGAAGAGACCCAGGATTCGGTCGAAACCGTCGAAGGCGCGACGGTCTTCACCACGACCTTCGACAAATCACAGGACTTCGCCAAGGCCCGTGTAGCCTTCGGCAAGGCCTCCACCATGTCCCCTAATGTGGTCCGCCTCACCGACGAGCGCTTCCAAAGCATCGACGGCTTCGGCCTGGCCATCACCCAGGCGTCGTGCTACAACCTCCTCAAGATGAGCACAAACGACCGCAGCGCCCTGTTGAAGGAACTGTTCAGTCCCACGGAAGGGGCCGGTTCCTCCCTCATCCGCGTATGCATCGGAGGCTCCGATTTCTCCATGGATGAGTACACCTGGTGCGACACCAAGGGTATGGAGCACTTCGCCATCCACCCTTCCGAGGAGCAGTACCTGTTCCCCATCCTGGACGAAATCTACAGGATCAACCCCGACGTCCGGATCATCGGATCCCCCTGGAGTTGTCCCCGCTGGATGAAGATGAAGGTTGATAGCGGCGCCGCCTTTGACAGCTGGACTTCCGGACGCCTGAACCCCGTCTATTACGCCGACTATGCCGCTTACTTCGTGAAGTGGATCCAGGCCATGGAGCAGCGGGGCTACAAGATTATGGGCGTCACGCTCCAGAACGAGCCGCTCAACCATGGCAATTCCATGAGCCTGTACATGCCCTGGGACGACCAGATGGAGTTCCTGAAAGTCGTCGGACCGGCCTTTGAAGCCGCCGGACTCTCCCAGGTTAAGATCATGCTCTTCGACCACAATTACAACTATGACAACCAGGAAGACCAGCGCAGATATCCGCTCAAGGTCTATTCCGACCCCGTCGCCGCCCGGTATGCCGCCGGCTCGGCCTGGCACAACTACGGCGGATCCGTAAGCGAACTGGACGCCATCCACACCGCGGCGCCCGACAAGGGCATCTGGTTCACGGAAGCCTCCATCGGCGAATGGAACTACAAGAGCCATGGTTTCGGCGGACAATTCCAGGAGGATTTCCGCGAGATTGTGATGGGGACGCTCAAGCGCTATGGCAAGGGTATCACCCTCTGGAACATGATGCTGGACGATGAAGGGAAGCCTTACCGTCCGGGCGGATGCAGCACCTGCTACGGCGCCGTCTCCGTCAGCCACAGCACCTACGCCCTCAGCAGCGTGGACCGCAAGAGCCACTGGTACGATGTCCTGCATACCTCGGCCGTAATCAAGCCCGGGGCCGTGCGGGTGGGCACGAAAGGTTACACCGCTTCCGGTGTCACCTACCTTGCCTTCAGCAATCCCGACGCCTCCACAGGCGTGATTTTCCTGAACGAAAGCAGCCAGGACCAGCAATTTGTCTTTGCCTCCAGCGAGCGGTCCGTTTCCGTTAAAGTTCCGGCAAAGTCCGTAGTTTCAGTAATTTGGAAAGAATAATAACATGAAAAGATTTGTATACTCCCTGGCGGCCCTCCTTATCATCGCCGCCTGCGAAAAGGAAAAGGAACTGGTGATCGCCGACCACGGCCCTTCCCAGGATGTCACTTACTCGCAAAACGCCCTGATGGGTTCTACGGTAGACTTTTCCGTCAAGCTCTCGGACCCGGTCGCCCTGTCCACCCTCAAGGTGAGCCTGCTCTTCGACCAGACGGTGGTGGCGGATACTACCATCCGCACAAAGACGGAGGGCGTGTATGAAGGACAACTGAAAGTCCCCTTCCTCAAGGACATCCCCGACGGAGAGGCAACGCTCCGCGTGGTTTCCCAGAATATCCAGTTCGGCACCACGTCCGAGGAATATGCCGTGGCGGTGAGCCGTCCCGACTTTGCTTACCTCACCCTCCTTTCCAACGGCAAACAGTATCGGATGGAAAGGACCGGCCGCAACCAGTATGCCACCGAAAAGGTCCTCAACGGCCAGGCCGACGCCACCATCGTGACGGCGCCCATCGACGCGGCGGGCCGCACCATCACCTTTGGTTTCAGCGGCAATACCGGCATTTCACCAGAAGCGACGGGCCTGATCCCCTTCTCCTCGACGGAAGCCAATTATTCGGCCAGTTTCAACACCCTGGACTGGACCGGCGAGCCCTTCGTAACCATCAAGTTCAACGGCGTCCAGGCCAATATGGCCGATGCTACCTCCTATGTCGCCGTGCTGAACATATCCAAGGGCGCCGACATTACGCTGGAAGGGGCGCCCTTCGGCCTGGAGGATGTGGAAATGGATCCCGACTTCTTTACCGTAGACGGCAAGTTCGCCGCCGTTGACGGCCTGTATAAGGTGACCATCCTGCTGGACAAGGCCTACTTCCTGGTGGAGCGTATGGTTTCCGCCACCGAATATGCCAACATCGATGCCGGTGCCATCTGGATGATCGGCGAGGCAGGCCATTACGGAAAACCCGAAGCTTTCACTGCCGGATGGAGCCCCGAAAAGGGTGGCCTATGCCTGGCCGAAGTGGAGAACGGTGTGTTCCAGCTTACCCTGGAAGCCGGCGTCCAACTGGCCCTGAGCAACCTCAACGTCAAGCTCTTCCACCAGAAAGGCTGGGGTGGTGAATTCGGCGGCGGCAGCTATGCCTCCGTTGAAAGCGACCTCATCTACGCAGGTGAGAGCGACGGCAACATCCACCTGGTGGAAGGCAAGACCCTGGAGATGGGTGGCATCTACCGCTTTACCGTAGATCTGCGCAATGGCTCCGCCAATGCAGTGCTCAAGTTCGAGAAAGTGGGACAGAAGGAGATCGAGGCGGAAGCCATCGCCTTCAACGGCGTGGAGGCCGTACTGGTAGGCGCCGACCTCTATGCCGCCAACGTAAGCCTCACCCAAGGACAGGCCGTGAACGTGAGCGGCGTCGCAGACCTCGCCGACTGGACGCTCGATCCCGACTTCTTCACCGAAGACAGGGTCTTTGTCCCCGTGAGCGGGAACTACAAGATTACCGCCCGGATGGCCGACAAGTTCTTCCTGGTCGAGCGCCTGAATGCGGAAGGCGGCTATGCCAGCCTGGCTGATGACAACACCGGCGCCGTCTGGATGATCGGCGACAGCTGCTTCGGCAAGCCCGCCATCTTCTCTGCCGGCTGGAACACCGACCTGGGCCTGTGCCTGGCCGAGGTTTCCCCCTCCGTATTCCAACTCACCCTGGAGGCGGGCACCCAACTGAACGCCGGCAGCTTCAACGTCAAGCTCTTCCACCAGAAAGGCTGGGGCGGCGAATTCGGCGGCGGCAGCTATGCCTCCGTTGAAAGCAACCTCATCTACGCAGGCGAGAGCGATGGCAACATCCACCTTTCCGATGGAGTTTCCCTGGAGATCGGCGCCGCCTATCGCTTTACGCTGGACCTGACCGGCGGACGCGAAGCCGCCGTGCTCAAGTTCGAGAAGGTGGGCGAAAGTTCCATCGTTCCCGACCAGATCGCCGTCAACGGCACCGAAGCCTTGATGACCGGCGCCGATACCTATACCGCCACCGTGGCCCTTGCCCAGGGTGACGCCGTGACCATCACCGGCGTCGAGGGCATCGCCGGGTACTGGTGGGATCCTGATTTCTTCGTGGAAGGCCGCTTCAACGCCGTCCAGGGCCGCTATACCGTCACCATCGACCAGAGCCACGGGGTGGTCATGGCCCGCCGCGTGAACGAGGATGGTTCGGCACCCGACCTGGGACAGGGAGGCCTGTACGTGCAAGGCTGGGGCATCGCCGCCTTCATGATGGACAACGGTCAGGTAGGCTGGCCCGGAAGCGGTGCCTACCAGATGGCCCAGGTTGCCGACGGGGTCTTCCAGATGACCGGAAAGGCCGTCACCGAACACGATCCGCAGATCGGAGGACGCTTCCGCACCGATTATTGGAGCGTGAAGTACTTCTTCCAGGACGGCTGGGGCGGCGAAGCCACCAAGGGCGTCACCATCTCAGGCAACGCCGCCTCTCATCTGACCCAGGGGGATGACGGGAACCTTGGTCTCGCGTCCAACCTGGAGGAAGGCGCCGTCTACCGCCTTACCGTCGACTTCAGCGGGACAAGCGTCAGCGGCAACACCGTCGAAGGCGCCGAGACCGTCATCTTCGAAAAACTCTAAGGACCTGCTATGAAAGAGATTCCGGGCCTTCTCCGCAAGGACGGCCCGGACTTTTTCTTATATTTGCAGAATGACACGTAAACTGATCCTTTTCTGCCTGACGGGCTTGCTGTCGGCAAGCTGCATACCATCGGGCGACAGCACCGAAGGCGTCCTCCGGGAGTTGGACCGCGCCCTGGCGATGGAACAAACCTATGAGGATTATTTCCGGCAAAGGACCGACGCGCTCAGGGACCTGATCAAGGGTCGTGTATCCCCGGAACAGGAGTATGAGATCCGCCGGCGCCTGGCCGATGAATTCAGTTGCTACAACCTGGACTCCACCTTGAGCCAGTTGAACCGCAACCGGGAGCTTGCCCGGCGGATGGGAGATGACGTCCGCATGGCCCAGACGGACCTGGCCCTTGTGAAGGAGTACGCTCTGGCGGGTTACCACTCCGACGCCTTCGAGATCCTGCAGCGCTACCCGGAAGAGTCGGTACCGGAGGCGGTGAAGAGACAGTATTACGACACCGCGGGCTATCTTTACGGGGAGCTGGGAGCGTACTCCTCCAACAACGGCGATTATTGGAAGAAAAAGAACCATTGCCTCACGGCCCTGATGGATTATCTGGAAGAAGGCAGTTACGAATGGTACGACCTGCAACGTACCCAGGCGGAATCCAGGGGAAACAAGGAAGCCGCGTACACCTTCGCCCAAAAAGCGGTGGAAGTATCGCCCGTCAACTCCCGGCAATACGCCAGCGCCGCCTTTTTCTTCTCCACCTACCAGGAAGACATTTCGGACAAGTTGTTCTGGCTGGCCCGTTCCGCTATCGCCGATGTGATGGGAGCGGCCAAGGACTATGCCTCGCTGAACGACCTGGCGCAAGCCCTCTACGAAGAAGGAGACATTGAAAGGGCCTTCAAGTACGTGGCCGACCATTGCATGAGGGACGCCTTATTCTTCAACGGGAAGCTACGTCCCTGGCAAATCACCCAGTTCTTCCCCGCCCTGGAGTCGGCATATGAGGCGAAGAACGAGGAGAACCGGCGCCTGCTGGTCGTTTCCATGCTGGTAGCCGTCTTCCTTCTGCTCGCCCTGGGGGTTCTGCTCCTGAACCTTTCCAAAAGGAAAAAGGCCCTGGAAGAGATGAGCCGGGACCTGGAGGCGGAAAAGAACCGGGTAGAACGGAGAAACACGTCCCTGCAGGATATCAACCGGCAACTCAGCATCGTGAACGCCGAACTCCAGGAAGCCAACAAGGTGAGGCAGGAGTATATCGGACTCTTCCTCCAGAACCTTTCGGAGAACATCTCTACCAGCCGGAAATACAAGAACCATGTACTCACGTACATCCGGAGGGGAAACAACAAGTACCTCGTTGAGGAGATCATGGCGCTGCCGCCCATCGAGGAGGACATCTCCCAGTTCAACAGGATGTTCGATGAGACCTTCATCAACCTGTACCCGGATTTTGTGGAGAAGTTCAACAAACTCCTGGTGGAAGGGGAAGAGATCAAGCCCAAGGGAGATGACATCCTCACCCCCGAGCTCCGTGTTTTCGCCCTCATCAAGCTAGGCATCGTGGAGTCATCCAGGATTGCATCGCTCCTGCACTACTCAGCCAATACTGTCTATAACTACCGGGCCAAGATCAAGAACAAGAGCCGTGGCGACAGGGAACAGTTCGAGGCCGCCGTACAATCCATAGAATAAAAGACACTAATATGAAAATCAAATACTTACTCATTGTGACAACGATCGTTGCCACGCTGGCTTGCACGCAGAAAAACAACGGTATTCCTGTCTATAAGGACCTGTCCGCCCCGCTGGAGGAGCGCGTCCTGGACGCCCTCTCACGCATGACGACGGAAGAGAAAGTGGCCCTCACACACGCCCAGTCCAAGTTCTCCAGCGCGGGTGTGCCCCGCCTGGGCATCCCGGAACTCTGGCACACGGACGGGCCCCACGGCATCCGTCCGGAGGTCCTCTGGGACGAATGGGACCAGGCCGGCTGGACCAACGATTCCTGCACGGCCTTCCCGGCCCTGGTGAACCTGGCGGCCACCTGGGACAGGGAACTGTCCCTGCTATATGGCAGGAGCATCGGGGAAGAGGCCCGCTACAGGGAGAAAGACATCCTGCTGGGCCCCGGCATCAATATGGGCCGGACGCCCCTTAACGGTCGTACCTTCGAGTATATGGGAGAGGACCCCTTCCTGGCCTCCCGGCTGGTCGTCCCCTATGTCAAGGGTGTCCAGGAGAACGGTGTTGCGGCCTGTGTCAAGCATTTTGCTGTGAACAACCAGGAAGTGCGCCGCACGGCCACTTCCTCCAACGTAGACGACAGGACCCTCTACGAAATCTACCTGCCGGCTTTCAAGGCCGCCGTCCAGGAAGGCGGTGCCTGGGCCATCATGGGCTCCTACAACCTGTACAACGGTCAGTTCAACTGCCACAACAAAAAGCTGCTGTGTGACATCCTCAAAGACGAATGGGGCTTTGACGGCGTGGTAATCAGCGACTGGGGCGGCTGCCGGGACTACGACGAGGCCGTGGAGAACGGCCTGGATATCGAGATGGGAACCTGGACCAACGGACTCAGCGGGGCGGCTTCCGACAGTTATGCCAACTACCACCTGGCCCAACCCTACCTGGAGCGGCTTCGCGATGGCCGTGCCACCCGCGAAGTCCTGGATGACAAAGCCGCCCGCGTCCTCCGGACCATTTTCAGGACGTCCATGGGCAAGCCGCATTTTGGCAGTTTCCATTCACCGGAACACTATGCCGCGGCCCGCAGAATCGCAGCGGAAGGCATCGTACTGCTCCAGAACGACGGCACGCTGCCCCTCCGAATTCCGGAAGGCGGGAAGTTGCTGGTCGTGGGTGAGAACGCCTATAAGATGATGGTGGTGGGCGGAGGCAGTTCCAACCTCAAGGCCCAATATGAGATCACGCCCCTGTCCGCCCTGCAGGAAGCTTATGACGGCCAGGCGCAGGTGGTTTGGGAACGCGGATACGTGGGAGATACCACCACGGTCTACAACAAAGTGGTTACCGGACAGGACCTGGGTGAAAGCCGGGACGAAGGGACCCTGCTCAGGGATGCCCTGGTCGCCGCAAAGGATGCGGACTGCGTACTGTATATCGGAGGCCTGAACAAGAGCGACGGACAGGACAACGAAGGCACGGACCGCGAAGACATCGTACTCCCCTATGGACAGGACTCACTCATTGAAGCGCTCGCCGCCGTGGCAAAAAAAATGGTAGTCGTGAATATCTCCGGTTCCCCCGTAGCCATGCCTTGGGCTCCCCGTGCCAATGCCATCGTCCAAAGCTGGTACGGCGGTTCCGAGAGCGGACATGCCCTTGCGGACGTCCTTACAGGGGAGGTCAATCCCTCCGGGAAACTGCCCTTTACCATGCCCTTCTCCCTGGCGGACGGCCCCCTCAAGACCCCGCGCCAATACCCCGGCATCCAGGAGGAAGGCCAGGAGTGGTGGCAGGAATACTATGACGAAGGTGTATTCATCGGCTATCGCTGGTATGCCAGCAAGGATATCCCCGTGCAATTCCCCTTCGGGCACGGGCTTAGCTACACAAACTTCTCTATTTCAAACGCTTCCATCAAACAACGCGGAAAGGACGGCTTCCAACTAACCGCCACGCTCACCAACATCGGCGAAGTGGCGGGCGCAGAGGTGGTCCAACTGTATATCTCGGACCGGGAAGCGTCCGTGGATCGTCCCGTAAAAGAGTTGAAGGGCTTCGAGAAAGTCTTTCTTCAGCCAGGAGAAAGCCGGAAAGTCCGTTTCACCATCACGCGCGACGACCTCAGTTTCTTTGATGCCGACCGGCATGGATGGGTGGCCGAACCCGGTGCTTTCCAAGCTCTCGTCGGGACCTCTTCCGAGGACATCGCCGCCTGCCTGGATTTCCGGCTTAAATAAGCGTCAGACGCCCCACTCGGGGAGTTCTTTCTCCGGTACGCAACGCAAGGAGGAGCGCAGGATCACTTCCCGCGCTTCTTCCGCTTTATCCGCCCGGATGATCAGGAGCCCCTTCCCGTGAATGAAGAAGGAATACATATAGACGATGCCGATGTTGGCCTCGCTCAGGCCGCGGACCACCTCCGCGATCTGGCCCGGGCGCTCGTCCAGTTCCACGGCAAAGACGTCCGACAAGGCCACTGCCACACCGGCGCGCTCCAGTTCCAGATATGCGCGCTGCGGTTCCGTGCAGATGATACGCAGCAGGCCGTACTGGGCCGTATCGGCGATGGAAGAAGCCAGAATGTGGAGGCCGGCCTCCTTGAACAGGTCCAGCACCTTGGTCAGGGTACCGGAGCGGTTCTCCAGGAAAATGGAAAGTTGATTGATGGTCATAGTGCGGGTGTTATTATTTCAGTTTACGGTTGTCGATGACACGGACGCTCTTGCCCTGGCTGCGCTCGATGGCGCCCGGGGCCTTGAGGGAAACCTTGGCGCTGATGGAGAGCACGCTGCGCAGTTTGTCGGCCATGCGCTTCTTCAGTTCGTCGATGGCGGCCGGGGTGTCGAAGGTGGCCGTGAAGTATTCCTGGCGCAGTTCCACCTGCACTTCCAGGGTGTCCAGGTTGTTGACGCGGTCCACCACCAGCATGTAGCGCGGGGCGAACTCCGGCATGCTGAGGACCACGCTCTCCACCTGGGACGGGAACACGTTGATGCCCCGGATGATGAGCATGTCGTCGCTGCGGCCCGTGATGGGGGTCATGCGCACGTTGGTGCGGCCGCAGCTGCACTCCCCGGGCATCAGGGAGCAAAGGTCGCGGGTCCGGTAGCGGAGCACCGGCATCCCCTCCTTGGTGAGGGTGGTGAACACCAGTTCGCCGGGCTGTCCCAGCGGCAGGGGTTCCAGGGTAACCGGGTTGATGATTTCGGGATAGAAATGGTCCTCGTTGATGTGGGAGCCGTCCTGCGCCTGGCATTCGTAGCTCACGCTGGGCCCCATGATTTCACTGAGACCATAGATGTTGAAGCCCTTCAGGCCCAGGCGTTCCTGGATTTCCTCGCGCATGCTCTCCGTCCAGGGCTCGGCCCCGAAGGCCCCCACGCGCAGCTTGATCTGTTCCTTGGTGATGCCCATGCTTTCCATGGTCTCCGCCAGATAAAGCGCATAGGACGGCGTACAGGCGATGCCGGTGATGCCCAGGTCGCGGATCAGCTTCGCGTGCTTCTCCGTATTGCCGGTGGAGGCGGGAACGACGGAAGCGCCCACCATCTCCACCCCGTTGTGGGCCCCCAGGCCGCCGGTGAAGAGGCCGTAACCATAGGCCACGGAAAAGATGTCGTTGCGGGTCACGCCGAAGGCCGTGAGGCAGCGGGCCATGCACTCGCTCCA
>Ga0310690_10005264_pt1 | contig 17686 bp, 28 predicted proteins | sample AusTroGonzalo_MG_2_FD_207661 | JGI IMG/M metagenome (GOLD analysis project Ga0310690, IMG submission 207661) | Bovine rumen microbial communities from tropical cattle in Woodstock, Queensland, Australia - Gonzalo_04 (v2) (version 2) | ecosystem: Host-associated > Mammals > Digestive system >...
GACGGCAACAAGAACAACGTGCAGTCGGGCGACCCGTTCATCGACGTGATCAAGCCGAAGACGGGCGACAGGCTGACCTTCGAGTTCAACCATGCACTGTCGCAGCTGAACGTGCAGATCGATACGGACGTGGACGTGGAGAGCCATGCTACCAGTTCTCTCGCTCCGGAGACGAGGATCTATGTGCGTTCGGTCTCGTTCACGGGTTTCACGACGCGTGGTTCGCTGAACCTGAACAGCAAGCGTGGGAATCCGGCGTGGTTCGACATTTCGGGGACGGGACGACTCCGTCGTGACCCGGTGACGATCTATGACGGCAGAAGCGATGGCCTGGAGGGCGTATCCACGGCAGCTGATGTCAATGAGACGCCTGCTACACTCAGTCCGAAGATCATACAGTCATCTCCTTTTGATGCCCAGAACCGGGACGGTGTAACGAATACGCCGGTGAACTTGTTCTCGTTTGCAGATCCCGTTAATTCCGTAGCCGATGTCAACGCTCCGATCATGGTGATTCCGATCGTCGGTGTCCCGGTAACGGTGACCATCGTGTACGACGTCGAGACGGCAGACCCCAATCTGGCGAGCTTCCTGAGCGACGGCGAGACGCGCGGTGTCAGCACGGAGAACAAGATTACGAAGACGGTGCAGATGGACGGCAAGAACATGACGCTGGAACCTGGCAAGCGCTACGTGATCGGATTGCATCTGGGGCTGACGAGCGTGAAGTTCGCCGCCGAGGTGGCGCCTTGGGACGACACGGAATACAAGGGCAAGGCCGACTTGCCGGAGAATGTACCAGGACTGGGGAGCATATCAATAACCGATCCGACGAGCGGAGCCGATAGGGCGGATACCACTGTCTGGAGAAATGTTTCTTCTCTTGCTGCGCCGACTGTCAAGGTGACGGCCCCCGACGGTACGACCGATATAACCAGTAGCGTAACTCTCACCTGGAAGTCGAGTGCCGAAGATGTCGCCACCGTTCAGAATGATGGCGCCGTGTCCCTGACTGGAAAAGCCGGCGAGGCCCGGATTTCGGTTTTAGCAGAAAAAGACGATAAAACCGCTTCCAAGAGTTATTGGGTCTATGTCAATGAAGTGACAGGGATATCTTCTATAACGACCGATCCCGCAAGTGCCAAGACTGCCTCCGGATCGACCATTGTGTTGGAGGCAATACTGGAGTATACAGCATTCGGTAACATCACCACTTGGCCGACCGTCGCCTGGGTTTCTGGCACGCCGGCAGCATTTACTGTTTCGCCTGGATCCAGCGAGGCGACCAACGGTGTCGCGACGGCCACTGCTTCTGCTGTTGCAGACGGTACCTCCACGATTACCGCTACGGTGGATGAGGCCTTCACCTCCTCGCCGGTCTCCCTGACGAAAGAACTGACATGTGAGCCCGCCACCGTTGTTCACAGTTTCCGGGGATATCAAATTTCAAAAGGGGTCTTGAAGCGAGATGCAGAACGCAAATACAGCCTCACAAGTGGAACCGACCCGCTCGAAACAATCTTGGATTTCTATGGCAATGCTGCCAGTATTGATGTTTACTACCACTTGTGGGGTAATCTGAGGGATGAGTTGGGAAGCGACGGAGCCAATATCAGTCAAACGGGCGCCAACTGTATAGAATTCCCTACTGGGTGGATGCTTCCCTCTGAAACAGATTGGAGCACGATCATCAAAGGCGCTTCGTCGGGTATTGTTGTCAACGGGACGGCTGTTACCCGCGCTGGCTACGCTTTTGCGCAGGTTGCTGTCGATGCCAGCAAAACGGTTTATGGACTCTTGTTAATTCCCGACAAGACGAGCATCAGCTGCGAGCATATTAATGTTGCAACAGTGGGACTCTTTATTTCGGATTATTCCGTTAACCCGCTGACCCTCTCTGATCTTTCCGGATTGACGGATAACGGCTGTATATTTGTTCCCTCTGCGGGTTTTGTGGATTCGGGTTCTTTCCAGTATGGAGATTACAGCGTACCTGGTTATTATCCGGATGGCTTTTATCTTACAAGTACGTCTGAAACGTTTTTGGAGTTTATATATCGGGGTATTTCATTTGCCCAGGATGATATAGGACACAGAAAAATGCCTGTCCGTCTGGTAAAGAAGCTTTAAAGACATCAACAACATGATAGCAACGGCAACTCCCAGGTCCCGCCCTGTCAGTTGCCGTTGCTGCTTAGAACGAGATGCTTAATAGCTGTTGGCCAAGTTGGTGGACGGCGTTTTCAATTTTGTCTACCTGTGCTTTTCGTGGTTTTGACCTGCCGTGCATATAAGACCACAACTGCTTCGGGTGGATACCGGAGAGCTTTCCAAGGGCGGTTGGCGTGATAATGCCCGAATAGTATCGGAGCATCGTCTCCACATCCCAGTGAACCTGGAAGGTGTACTCGTCGTCCAGCCAGTCCGGATAGAGCATGGCCGTTTCTTTGCCATCTTCTTTGACAAGCCGAAGGGTTTCCTTCAGCTCTTCAATGGCGGAATCGGGCGTATCCCCTCCGCCGAACAATGCAGGACAATCCTGGCAACTGGCACAGAAGAATCCGTCTTTTGCGATGCTGATGGTAATGTCAACCGTCGTCATAATTCAATCCCTAAGATGACTCCGTCCTTGGTATACCTCATATGGCTGCCCTTTCCTTTCTTGGGAAGGGCTTTCCAACCATTACGTCGGATGATCCGATGGAATTCTCTAAACTTCATATCCAACCTCCTCACCTTCCACGGTGATGCAAAGATAGACTATTTTCTATTATTTCAAAACATGTTCTTTGCAACTATACACCCGCCTTACCCACAAATAAAAACTCGGATGTGAAGTTTTTAGATTCTCGAAGTTCGCGCGGGAAATACAACTTTTCGGCGTCTTTCGTTCCGTCGCATTGACGGCGCAGTCCACTACTCCCCGGGCCACAGAATGACGCTACGGCGTGATACGGACATTCTATGGTCGGAAATCCGGCGATTTCGTCCAAAATGTGGACGCAGAATGGCTTTGTGCTACGTCAGCATCATTCTGTGTCCGGATTGCTGTTGTAAGGTGTTGCGTTTTTCGCTTTATAGCGTTTCGATTTCTTCGGGGGAGAGTTTTGTGATTTCCTCAATCACCGATAGGGCCATGCCTTGGTCTTTCATCGCTTTCGCGATCTCTCTTTGCGTGTTTTTACGTCCTTCTTCCTGTCCTTCTTCCTTCCCGCGGTCATACCCTTTTTCTTCCGCCGTCTTCATGCCGGCATAGTAGTCACGGTAACGTTTCAAGGCATAATCGTATGCCACCCGGTCTTCGGGTGAGAGCGAAGCTTTGTCAGCCGTCTGTGCCACCCGGCGGAGCATCGCCTTGACTTCTTCGGAACAGGTTTCTGCCTCGATGTCGGTCAGAATGTCTTCGATTGTTTTCATGCCTTCTTTCATTGTGACGAGTAAAAATAGCAAATTTTCGTAAGATTCCTTGCATTCTTCCAGACTTCTTGCCTGAATACACGGAACCTGCAGGGTAATCACATTGAGCCTGTCCGAAAAGATACGCCCATCTCGGATATCCCGTAGCAGGTAATTGCTTCGAAGCACGGGGTCCTTCTCATAAATGAAGTCCATCAGGCAGATGGCGTAAACCCGGTCCAGTTCGTAATTCCAGTCTTCGCCACGCTGGCCCATCTCGTTGATGAGGCGGCAGGCGTAGTAAAGCAAGCGTTCGCGGATGTTCGTTTTTTCCACGTACTGCATCTCCACCAGGAATCGGTTGCCGAGATTGTCTTTGCAGATGACGTCAAACACGCATTCCCTCATGTCGGGCCGTTCCGGGAGACGTTCGTTGTTGAGGTACGTGATGTCGGCTATGGGATTCTCCGGCATCAGCAGTTCATTGAGAAATCCGATCAGAAGATCTTTCGTCTCCTCCCGCCCGAATAGAAACTTAAAGCTCCAGTCAATGAACGGATTGATAACACCGCTCTTTCCGCGCTCTTTTTCTTTTTCCTTGTCTTTCATGGATTGGTGTATTTAATTGGTTTACCCCAACAAATATACACCCGCCGGACCCACAAATAAAAACTCGGATGTGAAGTTTTTAGATTCTCGAAGTTTCTGCGGAAAATACAACTTTATCGGGCGGCGGTAGGCTCGTTGGCGGTGACATCAGATGCCCGGTCGGGGCCGGGCATGACGGAGATGTCGGGGTCGGGCATGACGGAATCCTCGATCAAGTCGGGGATGACGAGCTGTCGTGGTCGGATGAGAGCGATTCGATAGTCCGCCTTACGACCAGGCTAATGCCGGTGGTGTTGCCGGGCTCGGTTCAGGCGTCGGGCTGGGAAGCGGGGAGAAGTGAAGTTCGGGTTTAAGGCCGATAGCCAGAGACAGTTCAACTATCTTGCTGATCTTGCTGTCGAAAGTTCCCGACAGCAGTTGGGTGATATACCCTCTGCTGTATCCCAGATAATCGGCCAGTTGTGACCGACTCATCCCATTGGCTTCCATAAAAGATTCCATTTCGTGGATGAGGTCGGATTGCATCTTCACCATCCAGTATTCCTTGCTGCTTAGCAGTTCTTCTCTTTCAATCGGTTTCATTCTCCAGCAAAAATTTGATGAATTGTTTTTTCAGTTCTCGGAGCCGTATAATATCACGTCGTTGCGTTTTCTTATTACCTCCCATCACAACTATTTTTCCATTAGGTTTGGTAATGGCATAGACCCTCAAGTGCTTTGATTTGAACTCATATTCTCTTATGCCATCTTTCCCATCGCTAATGGGATGAAATACCGTTCCAGGAACAGGCCTCAGATCTGCAACCATCTGCATCCAAGCGTAGATAGTTCTCATCTCAGAACGGTATCGTTCTTCGAGTGATCGTTCAAATTCTTCGAGCAGATCACTTCCTTCAACAATCAGTTTCTCGAAAGATTGCTTGCCATTGATTATATCAAGGTGCCTTAATTCAAACCGCTCCATATTCTCTCCTCCTGCCGAATTGTCTCCTTAAGACTGAGCAAATGTAATGATTTAGCTTAAACTAAACAAACAATTCGTCTTTTTTTGAGAACTAATATACACCCGCCGAACCCACAAATAAAAACTCGGATATGAAGTTTTTAGATTCTCGAAGTTCGCGCGGGAAATACAACTTTTTCGGACTGTCAATAGTCGCTGTTGACGAGACGATGGTTCCAAATTGCGAAACATTATTTTGATTTTCGGATTTTTGTGGTTATCTTTGTGCATGCGGATATTTACAGAACAGCGATTGAGTGAGTATATCCAGCAGCATCCGGAGACGAAGACGGCGCTGCAGGAGTGGAAGTATGTGGTGCGGCACAGCCAGTGGCGGAACTTCGCTGACATCAAGCTGACTTTCAATTCTGTAGATGCGGTGGGGAACCAGCGCTATGTATTCAATATCATGGGCAATAACCATCGCCTTGTCGTTGTCATCAAGTTTACCATCTACTTTGTATATATCCGATTTATAGGTACGCACGAAGAGTACGACCATATGAACAAAACCATAGGAGCCAAAAACATCTGATCATGTCAAGAGTACTTACACGGGAACAATACGATTGGGCGGTGGCACGTGTGGAGGAGCTGCTACCGCAGGTCGGGGAAGACACGCCAACCAGTGATCCGGCCAGTATCGAACTCGAAATCCTGTCGAACCTGGTAGCGGACTATTCCGACGAGAACTTTGCTATCGGAGATCCGGACCTGGCGTCCGTCATGCGGGAACACATGCATGAGCAAGGGTTATCTCAAAAGGAGCTGGCGGAGAGACTCGGTGTCAGTCCTTCCCGCGTCAGCGAATATCTGAACGGCAAAACCCATCCCACTCTCCCGGTCGCCCGCCGCATCCACGAAGTCCTCCACATAGACGCCGGCATCATCCTCGGCGTCGCATGAGCGCGGAAATGCGAGAAATTTTGTACCTTTAGACCATGAAACGACTTCTCCGATGGGCGCTGGCGGTGGTGGTGGCCGCGGCGCCGCAGGCCATGATGGCGCAGGATGACGCGGCGCTGCTGAAGCGGGCGCAGCGGCTGCATGACCGCATTATTTCGATTGATACGCATACGGATACGGCGCTGGAGCTGATCAGGGAGGATGTGGATTTGACGAAGGTGCAGGCGGACTTTGCCAAGCTCAGGGAAGGCCGGATTGACTGCTGCTTCTATCCGATCTTCACGGGGCAGGGGCCGCTGGAGGAGGCGGATGAGCAACAAGCTTTCGAGAAGGCGCGCGGCCAGATGGAGGCCATCCGTGCGTACATCGAGGCCCGCCCCCGGGAAGCCCGCATCGCGCTGACCGCGAAAGATATAGAAAAGAACAAGAAACGCCATAAACTGAGTCTGGTGATGGGCCTGGAGAACGCCTATCCCATCGGCCGCGACCTGAGCCGCCTCCAGACCTTCTACGATCTGGGCACGCGCATCATTACCCTTTGCCACAACTACGACAACGACGTGTGCGACGCCTCGCGCTACCCCGAGAAGACTTGGGGCGGCCTGTCTCCTTTCGGCCGGGAACTCGTGAAAGAGATGAACCGGATGGGCATTGTCGTGGACTGCTCGCACGCCTCCACGCAGACCCTCTATGACTGCCTGGAACTCAGCACGGCACCTGTTATATGCTCGCACTCGTGCGTGTACGCGATCAAGGACCATCCGCGCAACCTGACGGACGACGAGATCCGCGCCATCGCGGCGAAGGGCGGCGTGATCCAGGTGACGACGGGCCGCTGGGCGCTGTCGTGGCTGCCGCATGCCGAAGTGAATATCAGCACCTTCTGCGACCACGTGGAATACATCCGCCGTCTGGTGGGGGTGGAGTACGTGGGCATCGGCACCGACTTCGACGGAGGTGGCGGCATGAACGGCCTGGAGGATGCCTCCAAAATGAAGGACATCACCGTCGAACTCCTGCGCCGCGGCTGGACCGACCACGAGCTCGAACTCTTCTGGGGCGGCAACTTCCTCCGCGTTTTGCGCGCGGTCGAAAATGCTCGGAACCGATAAGTTTTCATTTCACGTAACATCCTGCTTTTTCAAGAAGTTAAGTACCAAAAAATTTTGTCGAAAATTTCGAAAAAACTTTTGGTATTTCAATTTTTTGTGTACCTTTGCAACCCTGTGTCTTATGCCCGAAGTGTGCTAAGACGCTGACAAACAGAAGTTTAAGGTATAATTAAAGTAATAAGGCTATGTTACAACCTAAGAAAACCAAGTTCAGAAGGCAGCAGAAAGGCCGCATGAAAGGTCTTGCGCAGCGTGGAAGCCAGTTGGCTTTCGGTTCCTTCGGTATCAAGACCATGGAGAGCTGCTGGCTCACCGGTCAGCAGATCGAGGCCGCCCGTCAGGCTGTCGTCCGTTACATGAAGCGTGAAGGTAAGATCTGGATCCGCGTATTCCCTGACAAGCCCTATACCAAGAAGCCGGCTGAGGTCCGTATGGGTAAGGGTAAAGGTAATCCGGAAGGCTTCGTGGCCCCCATCACCCCGGGTCGCATGCTGATCGAAGCCGAAGGTGTTCCGATGGAGATCGCCAAGGAAGCGCTCCGCCTCGGTGCCCAGAAGCTCCCTATCACCACCAAGTTCGTCGTTCGCCGCGACTATGTAGAATAATCTTTTAGCAGAGCAGATTATGAAAAGAAAAGAAATCGACGAGATGGCAGTGAAAGACCTGCGCGAGCGTCTCGAGGTTGAGAAGCAGAATCTCAACAAACTGAAGATGAACCACGTGATCTCTCCGCTGGAAGACACTTCCGTCATCAAGAAAGCCAAGGCAGACATTGCCCGCATGATGATGATTCTGGCAGAAAAAGAGAAACAGAACTAAATAGAAATGTCCCATGGAAAGAAATCTTCGTAAAGAAAGAATCGGCATCGTGGTCAGCAACAAGATGGATAAATCTATTGTAGTTGCTGTCAAGACGAAGGAGAAGCATCCGATCTACGGCAAGTTCGTGAACAAGACCACGAAGTTCGTCGCCCAGGATGACAAGAACGAGTGCAGCGAAGGCGATACGGTCCGCATCATGGAAACCCGCCCGCTGAGCAAGACCAAACGCTGGAGATTAGTAGAAATCGTAGAAAAAGTCAAATAACATGATACAGCAAGAATCACGTTTGTTGGTGGCTGACAACTCGGGTGCGAAAGAGGTTCTCTGCATCCGCGTGCTCGGTGGTACCCGCCACCGCTATGCCACTGTCGGCGACAAGATCGTCGTCGCCGTCAAGAGCGCCATTCCGGGCGGCAACGCCAAGAAGGGCTCCGTTTCCAATGCAGTCGTCGTCCGTACGAAGAAGGAGATCCGCCGCGCTGACGGTTCCTATATCCGCTTCGACGACAACGCTTGCGTGCTGCTGACCAAGCAGGACGAGGTCGTGGGTACCCGTATCTTCGGCCCCGTGGCCCGCGAGCTCCGCGACAACTATATGAAAATCGTTTCACTGGCCCCTGAAGTATTATAAGGAGGTAGAACCATGGCAAAATTGCACATCAAGAAAGGCGATATGGTCTATGTGAACGCAGGCAACGACAAGGGTAAGACCGGTAAAGTCCTGGCAGTTGACACGGAGAACAATCGCGCCATCGTTGAGGGAGTCAACATGGTCAGCAAGCACACCAAACCCAATTCCAAGAACCCGCAGGGCGGTATTGTCAAGCAGGAAGCCGGCGTGCACGTCTCGAATCTCCAGGTGGTCGACCCTGTGAAGGGCGGCGCCACGAAGATCGGCCGTCGTCTGAACGACAAGGGCAAACTGGTCCGTTACGCGAAAAAATCAGGTGAGGAGGTCAAATAATGGCAAAGAAACAGAAAGAAGCAGCAGCACCGCAGGGTCCTACCATGGCCCAGATCGGTTACGTCCCCACCCTCCAGAAGAAGTACAAGGAGGAGATCGTGGACAAGTTGATGAAAGAGTTCAAGTACTCCACCGTGATGCAGGTGCCGAAACTCACCAAGATTACCGTCAACCAGGGCATCGGCAGCGCCACCCAGGACAAGAAACTGGTCGAGGTCGCGCAGCAGGAGCTTACCACCATCACCGGACAGAAGGCGGTCCAGACCGTCTCCCGCAAGGACATCTCGAACTTCAAGCTCCGTAAGGGCATGCCCATCGGCGTGAAGGTCACCCTCCGCGGCGTCCGCATGTACGAATTCCTCGAGCGTCTCGTCGCCGTGTCCCTGCCGCGTATCCGCGACTTCAAGGGCGTGAGCGAGAACTTCGACGGCCGCGGCAACTACACCCTCGGCGTGAAGGAGCAGATCATCTTCCCGGAGATCGACATCGACAAGATCACGAAAGTGATGGGTATGGAGATCACCTTCGTCACCACCGCCAGCAAGGACGAAGAGGCGTTCGCGCTTCTCCGCGAATTCGGCATTCCCTTCAAGAACATCAAACACAATAACTAAATAGAGGTATGGCAAAAGAATCGATGAAGGCACGTGAAGTCAAACGTGCGAAGATGTGCGCCAAGTATGCCGAGAAACGCAAGGCCCTCAAAGAGGCCGGCGACTGGGCCGCCCTCGACAAGCTCCCGAAGAACAGCTCCCCGTGCCGCCAGCACAACCGCTGCTCGATCACCGGACGTCCGAAAGGGTACATGCGCTACTTCGGCATCAGCCGTATTCAGTTCCGCGAGATGGCTTCCAAGGGCCTGATCCCGGGTGTCAAGAAGGCAAGCTGGTAGAAACTATCATTCACTAATTAATAACACATTGGATATCGGGCGTCGCGCCAAGGCTTTTTCCGAGTGACGCCGGGATTCATTAAAAATCAGAAACAATGACTGATCCAATTGCAGACTATCTGACAAGAGTCAGGAATGCCTATCTCGCGGGCCACAAGACCGTCGAGGTGCCGGCATCCAAAATGAAGGTCGAGATTACCCGCATTCTCCACGAGAAGGGGTACATCCTCGCGTACAAGGTGGTTGAGGGGAAACCCTGCAACACCATCAAGATGGCGCTCAAGTACCATCCGGAGACCAAGAAGGCGGCTGTCAAGAAGCTCATCCGCGTCAGCTCCCCGGGTCTGCGTACTTACACTGACGTCGAGAACATGCCCCGCGTGCTCAACGGCCTCGGCATCGCCATCCTCTCTACTTCCAAAGGTATTATCACGGACAAGGAGGCCAAGACCCTCAACGTCGGTGGTGAAGTGCTTTGCTACGTTTATTAGTAACTATTAAAATTTGAAGAATAATGTCAAGAATCGGTAAATTACCTGTAAACCTGCCCAATGGCGTTGCTGTCTCTGTCAGCGACGACCACGTCGTCAAGGTGAAAGGCCCGCTCGGAGAACTGTCCCAGAAGATTGATCCGGACATCGAAGTCTCCGTTGACGGGGGAGTTCTTACTGTTAAGCGTCCGACAGACCAGCCTCGCCACCGTTCGATGCACGGCCTCTACCGTGCCCTGATCCATAACATGGTCGTGGGTGTCTCTGAAGGTTATACTGTCAAGCAGGAGCTCGTCGGTGTCGGTTACCGCGTGGAGGTCAACGGCCAGATCGTGATCTTCAGCCTCGGCTACTCGCACGACATCCAGTTCCAGCTTCCGAAAGAGGTGAAGGCCGAGGCCGAACCTGTGAAGAAGGGTCAGAACCCTGTGTTGGTCCTCAAGAGCGCTGACAAGCAGTTGCTCGGCATGGTGGCCGCGAAAGTCCGCTCGCTCCGCAAGCCTGAGCCGTACAAGGGCAAGGGTATCAAGTTCGTCGGCGAACAGCTCCGTCGCAAGGCCGGCAAGAGTGCATCTGCTAAATAATAGGAGATCAAGTTATGGCATTGACTAAATCAGAAAGAAGAGAAAGAATCCACCACCGCATCCGCAAGATCGTCAGCGGTACCGCAGAGCGTCCCCGCATGGTGGTGTACAGAAGCAATAAGCAGATCTATGTCCAGGTCGTGGACGACACCAAGGGCGTGACCCTGGCGTCGGCTTCGTCCAACGACAAGGCGCTCGTCGCTGCCTGCAAGGGCAAGACCGGCGTCGAGGCTGCCGCCGTCGTCGGCAAGGCGATCGCGGAGCGTTCCCTCGAGAAGGGCATCTCCACCGTCGCTTTCGACCGCGGAGGTTACCTCTATCACGGAAGAGTTAAAAGTTTGGCAGACGCTGCCCGTGAGGGTGGCCTTAAATTCTAAGCGCTATGGCAGATATCAATGTTAAGAAAGTAAAGACTACGGACCTGGAGCTCAAAGACCGCCTCGTGGCCGTCCAGCGAGTCACCAAGGTCACCAAAGGTGGCCGTCACTTCAGCTTTGCTGCCATCGTGGTCGTCGGCGACGAAAACGGCGTCGTAGGCTACGGCCTTGGAAAGGCAAACGAAGTCACCACCGCCATCTCCAAGGGTATTGAAGATGCAAAGAAGAACCTGGTCCGCATCCCGCTGAGCAAGCAGACCATTCCGCACGAGCAGGCCGCCAAGTTCGGCGGTGCCCGCGTGTTCATGAAGCCCGCAGCGCCCGGTACCGGTGTGAAGGCCGGTGGTGCTATGCGTGCCGTGTTCGAGTCGGTGGGCATCCACGACGTCCTGGCCAAGAGCAAGGGCAGTTCCAACCCGCACAACCTCGTCAAGGCGACCGTCGCCGCTCTCACCGAGATGCGTGACGCCTACACCGTGGCAGGTCTCCGCGGCATTCCTATGAACAGAGTATTTAACGGTTAAGGAGGGTGAAGCAATGGCAAAGGTCAAACTTACGCAGATCAAGAGCAAGAGCGGCGCAACGAAGCGCCAGATTGCGAACCTTACCTCGCTCGGCATCCACAGGATGCACCAGAGCGTCATCGTGGAACTCACTCCGGTCACCGAAGGGATGATCGAGCGTGTGTCCCACCTGGTCACCGTCGAACCCGTCAATGAATAGGAGGAATAACAGATGAAATTGCATAACCTTACCCCTGCAAAGGGTTCCGTGAAATCTGAGAAACGCGTCGGTCGCGGCCCGGGTTCGGGTCTCGGCAAGACCGCCGGTCGCGGTAGCAACGGTGCGAAATCCCGTTCCGGCTACTCCCGCAAGATCGGTTTCGAAGGTGGTCAGATGCCTATCCAGCGCCGCCTTCCGAAGTTCGGTTTCAAGAACCACAACAGAGTTGAATACAAGGCAGTCAACCTCTCCGCCCTGCAGACCATCAGCGAGCGCTACGGCCTGACCGCCATCGACGTGGATGTGATCCGCAACGCCGGCTTCGCAGCCAAGGGCGACCTGGTCAAGATCCTCGGCAACGGCGAACTGACGGCGAAACTCGAGGTCACCGCCGATGCATTCTCGGCAACGGCCATCAAGAAGATCGAAGAGAAAGGCGGTACCGTCACGAAACTCTAATCCCCGGAGGACCCTATGAAGAGATTTTTTCAAACCATAGTCAACATGTTCAAGATCGAAGATCTCCGGAAACGGTTGATCTATACGTTCTTGCTGATTGTTGTCTACCGTCTCGGCAGCTACGTCGTGATCCCTGGCATCGACGCCACCCAGATCGCGGCCCTGCAGGCCAAGAGCTCGGAAGGACTGGTCGGCCTGTTGAACATGTTCTCCGGCGGTGCGTTCGGTAACGCATCGATCTTCGCACTGGGCGTGATGCCCTACATCTCCGCTTCCATCGTGATCCAGCTCCTGGGCGTCTTCCTTCCGTCCTTCCAGCGCCTCCAGCGCGAAGGCGAGAGCGGACGTCGCAAGATGAATCAATACACGCGCTACCTCACCATCGTGATCCTGGCGATCCAGGGCCCGGCCTATGTGGCCTCCCTGCGTTCGACCCTTCCCGCCGAGGCGTTCGTCACTACGATGAACGGCTGGTGGTACGGCGTCTTCGCCACGATCATCCTGATCGGTGGTACGATGTTCGTCATGTGGTTGGGTGAAAGAATTACAGACCGCGGCATTGGTAATGGTATTTCCCTGATCATCATGATCGGTATCATCGCCCGTCTCCCGCAGGCCCTTTGGATCGAAATCACTGAGAAATGGACCACCAGCCTCGGCGGCATGCTTGTGCTCGTCATCGAACTGGTCATCCTCTTCCTGGTGTTCGTCGGTACCATCGCGCTTGTCCAGGCGGTGCGCAAGATCCCCGTGCAGTATGCAAAACGTATCGTGGGTAACAAACAGTATGGCGGTGTCCGTCAGTACATCCCGTTGAAGCTGAATGCGGCAGGTGTGATGCCGATCATCTTCGCGCAGGCACTGATGCTCTTCCCGCTCATCTTCCAAGGTTTCAACGCTACGAAAGGTCTTGCTGCAGTGATGGGCAACACCAACGGTTTCTGGTACAACTTCGTTTATTTCCTCATGGTGATCCTGTTCACGTATTTCTACACCGCTATTACTGTGAACCCGACCAACATGGCTGAGGAAATGAAGAAGAACGGCGGCTTCATCCCGGGCTGCAAGCCTGGCAAGAAGACGGCCGAGTACATCGACACCATCATGTCGCGCATCACCCTTCCCGGTTCCATCCTGCTGGCCTTTGTCGCCATCCTGCCTGCGTTCGCACGCATGCTCGGTGTCAACAGCCAGTTCGCACCCTTCTACGGCGGCACCTCGCTGCTGATCCTCGTGGGTGTGATCCTGGATACCCTCCAGCAGATCGAGAACCACTTGCTCATGCGTCACTACGACGGTCTGATGAAGACGGGACGTCTCAAGGGCCGCTCTGGTATGTAAACGAGTGTATGTAATTTTGATAGATTCTTTCACATGATCAGACTCAAATCCGAACAAGAGATCGACCTGCTGCGGGAGAACGCCCTGATGGTGTCGAAGACACTGGCAGAGGTAGGCCGTCACATCGAGCCGGGTATCACTACCAAGGAGCTCGACGTGATCGCCGAGAAGTTCATCCGTTCCCTCGGAGCAGTCCCCGGTTTCCTCGGATACGACGGGTTCCCCGCCACTCTGTGCATGTCGGTCAACGACGTGGTGGTGCACGGCTTCCCCTCCGGCTACAAGCTGCAGGAAGGCGACATCGTCTCGGTCGACTGCGGCACGGTCTACGGGGGCTTCTACGGCGACTCCGCCTATACCTTCCCGGTAGGAAAGGTGGACGCACACACGCAGCAGCTGCTCGATGCCACCAAGCAGGCGCTTGAGCTGGGCATCGCGCAGGCTGTGGCGGGCGGCCGCACGGGCGACATCGGCGAAGCGGTCCAGTCGTATTGCGAAGGTCTCGGATTCTCCGTCGTCAGGGAGCTGGTCGGCCACGGACTCGGTCGCGACATGCACGAGAGCCCGGAGGTCCCCAACTACGGACGGCGCGGCCACGGAGTGAAGCTCCGCGAAGGCATGGTCATCTGCATCGAGCCGATGATCAATGCGGGCCGGAAAGAGGTCTATCTCGACGAGAACGGATGGGCGGTCCACACGGCCGACGGCGCCAAGTCTGCTCACTTTGAGAAGACGGTCGTCGTCCGCCAGGGACAGCCGGAAGTACTGACGACTTTTGAATTTATTGAAAAAAAGTAAAGTTAAACCATACGATTTTTATATATGCCGAAACAATCAGCGATAGAAAAAGAAGGTACCATTATCGAGGCCCTGTCGAATGCGATGTTCCGCGTCGAGCTGGACAACGGCCACGTGATCATCGCCCACATCTCGGGCAAGATGCGCATGCATTACATCCGGATCCTGCCCGGCGACAAGGTGAGAGTCGAAATGTCCCCGTATGATTTGACCAAAGGAAGAATATCTTTCAGATACAAATAAAAACTTACAACAATGAAAGTCAAGACATCCATTAAGAAGCGTAGTGAGGATTGCAAGATCGTAAAGCGCAAAGGCCGCTTGTATGTCATCTGCAAGAAGAATCCGAAATTCAAGATGCGCCAGGGATAATCTTATAGTTTGTAAACAATAAAGTAAAAAATAGATTATGGCACGTATAGCCGGAGTAGATTTACCCAACAACAAGCGTGGAGTCATCGGTCTGACCTATATCTACGGTATCGGCCGGAGCTCTTCTGAGAAGATCCTCAAGACGCTCGACATCAATCCCGACATCAAGGTCAAGGATTGGAACGACGAGCAGATTGCGGCAATCCGTACGATGATTGCCAATGAATTCAAGATTGAGGGCGAACTTCGTTCCGCCACTCAGCTCAACATCAAGCGACTGATGGATATCGGCTGCTACCGCGGCATCCGTCACCGTCTCGGCCTCCCTGTCCGCGGACAGAGCACCAAGAACAATGCCCGTACGCGCAAGGGCCGCAAGAAGACCGTCGCCAACAAGAAGAAAGCAACGAAATAAGGTTTAGATTATGGCAAAGAAAACTACAACAAGCAAGAAACGGGTTGTCAAGGTTGACGCTTATGGTCAGGCCCATATTTCGTCTACTTTCAACAACGTCATCGTCACGCTGACCAACAGCACGGGTCAGGTAATCAGCTGGTCGAGCGCCGGCAAGATGGGCTTCCGCGGTTCCAAGAAGAACACGCCGTATGCCGCCCAGGTCGCCGCTCAGGATTGCGCGAAGGTCGCCTACGACCTCGGTCTGCGCAAGATCAAAGCATACGTCAAGGGTCCGGGTGCCGGTCGCGAGTCCGCTATCCGCACGCTCCATGGCGCCGGCATCGAAGTGACCGAGATCATCGACGTCACCCCGCTGCCGCACAATGGCTGCCGTCCGAAAGGCCGTCGTAGAGTCTAACGTTTAAAAGTTTTGAGATTATGGCAAGATACACTGGTCCGAAAACCAAGATAGCCCGTAAGTTCGGTGAGCCGATCTACGGTCCTGACAAGTATTTTGAAAAGAAGAACTACCCTCCGGGACAGCACGGCATGGCCAAGAAGCGCAAGAAGACCTCGGAGTACGGCATCCAGCTCGCTGAGAAGCAGAAGGTGAAATACACCTACGGCGTTCTCGAGCGTCAGTTCCGCAACCTCTACGGCAAGGCCAACCGCATGAAGGGCCGCACGGGTGAGAACCTGCTCATGCTGCTCGAATCCCGTCTGGACAACCTGGTCTACCGCATGGGTATCGCTCCCTCCCGCCCGGCTGCACGCCAGCTGGTCACCCACTGCCACATCACCGTCGACGGCGCTGTCTGCAACATCCCTTCGACCATCGTGAAGACTGGCAGCATCGTGGGTGTCCGCGAGCGTTCCAAGAGCCTGGAGGTGATTCAGGACAGCCTCAACGCCTCGGCTGGCAAGTATCCCTGGTTGGAATGGGATGCCGCCAAGTGTGCCGGCAAGTTCGCCAGCATGCCCGAGCGCAGCGAGATTCCGGAAACCATCAATGAACAGTTGATCGTCGAGTTGTACTCCAAGTAATCATTGACTATGGCCATTTTAGCATTCCAGAAACCGGACAAGGTGATCATGCTCGATGCAACCGATACCTTTGGTCGTTTCGAATTCCGGCCGCTCGAGCCGGGCTACGGAATCACCATCGGCAACGCGCTGCGCCGCATCCTGCTCTCCTCGCTGGAGGGTTTCGCCATCACTTCGATCCGCATCGACGGTGTCGCCCATGAGTTCGACACCATCCCGGGCGTCATCGAGAGTGTCATCGACATCGTGCTCAACCTCAAGCAGGTCCGCTTCAAGAGGATGATCGAGGATGTCGACGGCGAAAGCGCCACCATCGAAGTGACCGGCAAGCAGGAGTTCACCGCTGAAGACATCTCCAAGAATCTCTCGTCCTTCAAGGTCCTGAACCCCGAGCTTCACATCTGCTCCATGGAGCCTGACGTGAAGATCAGGATGGATATCCGGATCGGAAAGGGCCGGGGATATGTCCCTGCCGACGAGAACAAGGTGGAACTCGCTCCCGTCGATACCATCGCCATCGACTCGATCTTCACCCCGATCAAGAACGTGAAGTACACCGTCGAACCTTGGCGTGTCGAGCAGAAGACCGACTACGACAAGCTGAACCTCGAGATCACCACCGACGGATCGATCCATCCGAAGGAGGCCCTCAAGGAAGCCGCCAAGATCCTGATTTACCACTTCATGCTTTTCTCCGACGAGAAGATCACCCCGGAGACCCCGGTGGAGGTCGACAGCAAGGAGCTGGACGAGGAGGCGCTGCGCATGCGTCACCTCCTGCTGACCAAGCTCTCCGACATGGAACTCTCCGTTCGGGCGCTCAACTGCTTGAAGGCGGCCAATATCGACACCTTCGCCGACCTGGTGTCCCACCAGCGCGGTGAGTTGATGAAGTTCCGCAACTTCGGCAAGAAGTCGATGAACGAGATCGAAATGCTCATCGACAAGGTGAAACTGGGCTTCGGCATGGATGTCACCAAGTATGGCATCGAGCCGAAACCGCAGGTCCAGGAGCCGGAGGCAGACCCTGACAATGAAAAAGAAACTGAAACCACTGAAACTGAATTAGAAGATTATGAGGCATAATAGGGCTATTAATCATTTGGGTCGTCAGAGCGGTCACCGCAAGGCGATGCTCGCCAACATGGCTTCCTCGCTGATCCTGCACAAGGCCATCGAGACCACCGTCGAGAAGGCAAAGGCACTGCGTATGTATGTGGAGCCGCTGATTACCAAATCGAAAGAAGATACCACGCATTCCCGCCGCGTCGTGTTCAGCTACCTCAAGCAGAAAGAGGCTGTGAGCGAGCTGTTCCGCGTCGTTGCGCCGAAGATCGCCGACCGTCCGGGTGGATACACCCGCATCGTCCGCACGGGCTTCCGCGTGGGTGACGC
>Ga0310690_10005265_pt1 | contig 17680 bp, 20 predicted proteins | sample AusTroGonzalo_MG_2_FD_207661 | JGI IMG/M metagenome (GOLD analysis project Ga0310690, IMG submission 207661) | Bovine rumen microbial communities from tropical cattle in Woodstock, Queensland, Australia - Gonzalo_04 (v2) (version 2) | ecosystem: Host-associated > Mammals > Digestive system >...
CAGTGGCGCCAAGCCATGATGTATGCCACCCAGTATCGCGAAAGCTACCCCTACTACCAGCACGAGCACATAGGCTACAACTACCGCATGAGCAACATCTGCGCCGGCATCGGCCGCGGCCAGATGAGGGAAGATGTAAGAGGTAAGAAGGAAGAAGTAAGATGTAAGATGGCAGCGTAGAACGGTTTTCGTTTTCGTTTTCGTTTTGGTTGAAAACACATCTAACGGACATCTCACGGACATCTCACGGAGATCTCACGGACATCTACGCTCCCCGGAGCGTGAAACCGACCTGAAACAAAAAATTGAACTTCTTGAAAACTGAAACTTGAAACCTGGAACTTGAAACCTGAAACCAGGAACTTGAACCCTTGAATAAGTAAAAAATAAACCCAACTATAAATACAAATAGGAGAAATGCACATAATTTCCGTTATCAACTATAAAGGCGGCGTGGGCAAAACCACTCTCACCGCCAATATCGCTGCCGAACTGGCCTACCGCGGGCATGATGTGCTCATGGTAGACCTCGACCCCCAGGCAAGTCTCACCTTCTCCTTCATTGAACCCGAATGGTGGCGCAAGGAAATTGCCGTCAACAAAACCATCAAAAACTGGTTCTCTACCAAGAAGCGTGAGCGCTGCAAGAATTTCAACCAGCTCATCCTCTCGCCTGAAGCCGTGAACGATGCCCTCGACGGACGTGGACGGCTTGACCTCGTGTCGTCGCATCTCGACCTCATTAATGTCGATCTCGAATTGGCCACCGAGCTGGGAGGGGTTGACATGAAGCAGATTGGCGAGAAGTTCGTCAAGGTTCACCGTCGCCTCAAGGAGGGTCTCGACCAGATTCCTGACGAGGCCTACGACTTCGTCATCATCGACTGCCCGCCCAATTTCAACATCGTCACCAAGTGCGCCATCGTGGCCAGCCAGTATGTGCTCATCCCCGCCAAGGCCGACTACCTCTCCACCATGGGCATCGACTACCTCAAAACCAGTGTCCAGAAACTGGTGAAAGACTATAACGATTTCTGTGCCAAGGCCGATGACGATGACGACGAATTCCTGCCCATCAACCCCGAACTTCTGGGCGTGGTGTTCACCATGGTGCAGTATTATGGCGGCCTGCCCATCAACGCCTGCCGCCAGTATATCGACCAGACCCGCGAGCTGGGCAACTCGGTGTTCGACAGCTATATGCGCGAAAACAAGACTCTCTATGCCGATGCGCCGCGCTCGGGTGTGCCCGTGGTGCTGGGCTTCAAGCGCAACCGTGCCGACGTGGTGCGCGAAATTGAGAATATTGTCGATGAACTGGAGGTTAAACTATAATTGCAGCCGTTATGCTTTACGATTTGAATAATTTCTATCTTATTGAGATTGAACGATATATAAAGTTTTTAAAGAGCCTTACACCTGCCCAGCTTGCCAAGCTCGACATTGGCGATGCACAGATAAGTTTCATTTTTGACGAAATTGCCTGCTGCGACGTTTTCCCGGTGAACCACGCTGACAATAATTTGGTGATGGAAAGCATCCTCGAAAGCATCAGCCAGCTGGAAAGCAAGGCCGAGTTCGACCAGTATTTCAAGTCGCTGGGCCTCAAGCGCAAAGATCTCGAAGCCCTCTGCCGTGCAAAGGACATCCCATACACCAAGCGCGACAATATGTCCGCCCTCAAAGACAAGCTCTACGAGCGTCTGGTGGGTTTCAAACTCCGCTCGCGTGCCATACAGAACGACAACTAGTAACCCCTCAGCCATTTACCACACTATGGACGACATTACCAACCCCTTTGTAAAAGCCAACTGGGAGAGCCTGAGCACCTTCATTGAGAATATCAACGGACTCTACGAATCGTTCGATTATAGCGAAAACACCCTTCGCAGCCAGAAGATTGATGCCCAGCGCGAGTACAACACCTTCATGAAGCCCTTTCTCACCAAGGCGGGCGACGGCGCTCTGAAGGCGATTATTCCTCCCGATAAGGAGAAGCAGTTTCTGCATCTCGACCGCAAGCTCAAGCGTAGCCAGGAGTCGTCAAAGCTGCTGTTGCGCAGCTACATTGTCTCCATGGTGTCGCAGTTCGATGCCTTTGTGGCCGACCTTTTGCGCAACATCTACGCCATTAACCCCGACAAGTTGAAGCAGTCGGAACACAAGTTCACCTACTCCGACCTGCAAGACATCGGCTCCATCGAGGCGGCCAAAGAGCATATCATCGAGTCGAAAATCGAGAGCGTGTTGCGCGATTCGCATCAGGATCAGTTCAAGGAGTTGGCCTCCTCCATTGGGGTCGAAACACTGAAGAAGTTTGACAACTGGCGCGCTTTTGTTGAAATCACCCAGCGGCGCAACCTCTTTGTCCATTCCAACGGGGTGGTGTCGAGCCAGTATCTCAGCGTGTGCGCCAACGAGGAGGTGGAACTGGGAGACCTCAAGAAGGGCGACCAGCTGGAGGTTGACCGTGCCTATTTCAATAAAGCCTTCGAGGTTTTCTATGAAGTGGCGGTCAAGCTGTCGCAGATGGTGCTTCGGGTGCTGCTCTTCAAGAAAGACAAAACCTGTTTGGAAGAGGTTGACAAATGCCTTATCACCTGCACCTTCGACCTCATCGTCGACAAGCGCTACGATGTGGCCATCGAGTTGGCCAACTTCGCTTTGTCGCCGCAGTTCAACCACAACGACAAAGACCGCATCTACATCCTCCTCAACCGGGCGCAGGCCTATAAGTGGAAGGGCGACGATGCCAAGTGCCGCCAGCTGCTCTCTTCCGAAGATTGCTCGGCGTGGAACAACGAGTTGAAATGCCCCAAATATGCCTTGGAGGATAATATCGACCGTGTGTGCGAGCTTATGCGCTCCACCGGTCGCAATGGCGAGATCCTCAAGGCCGAACAATACCGCAGTTGGCCCATTTTCCAAGGCGTGCGTTCCGAGCCCAAGTTTCTTGATGCTTTCAAAAGCATCTTTGGCGAAGAGCTTGAGCCCGAGGTGAAACCCGACGACGAAAAAGCATTCAAAGGCGCAAAACGTAGTAAAAGAAAGAAACAGGAATAATTTTGATGAGATGTGAAGTATTTGGGATGGATACAATAATGGTTGCAATTACATTAGATATCGCAAAAGATTATTATAAAGAAACAAAAGAATATTATATATGACAGGAAGAATTTTCGATATAACCATTGAAAACGTGTTTTCCTTTGGCGAAAAGGCAACGCTATCTATGCAGGGCGTTGACTTAGATTCCAAATCGGGGAATTACGATTTTATCAATGACAATATAGTTTTGCGTACTGCAGTAATCTATGGTGCTAATGGCTCTGGTAAAACAAATTTCATCAAGTTTTTGGATTTCTTCCTTTCCAAACTAAGGGAGTCTATGGATTCAGATAAGAATTCAGGATATTTTGGTTTTTATGAGCCCTTTTTGCTTGATAAGTTGAAGTCTCGTAAAGATGCTGAGTCTAGTGTCGTCTTTCGTTTTTATGTACAGATTGGTGATGTGCAACGCCTCTACACCTATGCAGTGTCCTTCAATCGCCAGAGTTTCTTGAAAGAGATCTTGTCATATAAGATTGATGGAGCAGAAATCCCATTATATACAAGACGTACTGATAGGCGTTCTGGTGATTCCTCTGTTGAATACTCTTTCTCCGAACCGTCTTTCTCTGCGGGTAGTGTTACATCTACGAGACTGGTATTAAATCTGTTCTTGAGTAATCACAACGATGATGTAAGTCCTGCAGCAGAGTTTTTGGCAGGAATTGAGTTTGCCAATGGTTACAATCGGAACATGTTTGAACGTATGTGGGCCGACACTAAGCCTTGGCTTAACAGTTCACCAAAGCATTTACTTAAATTGGAGGAATTCTTGAAACATGTTGATGTACAGTTTCAGAGTATCACGGTACCTGAAGGACCTAATGCCCGTATAGAAGATTTGACATTCCAACATGCAGTGTACAAGGATAATGATTTGGCGGGCTCCACCACATTCCCTTATATCAAGGAGTCAGTAGGAACATCTTCGCTGTTTCTGCTCGGTTCAAAAGTGTTACAAGCCCTTGAAAAAGGTTGTCCACTTCTTGTTGACGAGATGGATTCTAACTTCCATGGTTTTGTCACAAAATTCATTGTGCAGATGTTCCAGGACAAACGGATTAATCACAATGGTTCGCAGCTCATTCTTACCACTCATAATATCAGTCTGATGGATGAGAAGCTGTTGCGTAAGGATCAAGTTTGGTTCACCAACAAGAATAAGAAGGGATCTTCAGAGTTATATTCTTTAGCTGACTTTGATGAAGTACGAGAAGACAGCAAGTTTGTTGATTGGTATATGGCAAGCCGTTTCGGTGGCGTGCCTATAATTGATTTTTCTATGATTAATCTCTTTCAAGATGGGCAGACAAATCACTAATCCCAGGAAGTGCCCTTATACCATCTGTTTGGTATGCGAAGGAGAAAAAACCGAGCCTTGTTTCTTTCTTAAACTTGTCAACGACTTGGGCTCTGTTTCGTATGAGCTTCATACTGACCCTCAAGTTATTCTGGGAGAAAGTGCAGGGGTTAGTGGACGTGCTGTTCGACATTTGCCTTTACAGGGTAGTAATGTTGTTGCTGATGAGGTTCATTTGCCATATCCTCTCAATTTTGTAGAGGTGGGAAAACGATATTTGGACAGCCAAATTTATAATGAAGTTTGGGTGGTATATGATAAGGATAATCATCCCGCTCATGCTGAAGCTTGGGCCAGTGTGATAAACTATCGACGTGACGTAAGTCGAAAGTTGAATCTGGTTTTCTCCAGTCGCTGCATAGAATATTATTTTCTTGAGCATTTTGCTTATATCGAGCGGCCGTTCGAACAGTGTGAATGTAAGGCGTTAGACCCCAAAAAGAATAAACTTGTAGTACAAAATTGCTGCCGTTCCGACCGTCATCATCTTCCTTTGGATAATGCATGCGATGGCATAAATGATCCTATTTGCATTAATGGTTATGCTCGTCGACGTGGATATTGGTCAGGTGGTGTTGGCAAAAGCAGTGATGCCTACGATTGTATTGGTAACCTTTGGGTTGGCATTATCAATGCTCATCGTTTAAAGTGGCATAGTCTCTGTTCTGTTTCGGCAACGCTCCCTATTTATGAACGCAACCCATACCTCAATACTTATCGCCTGACACTTAGACTCCATGAAATGGCATCTTTGGAACATGGTGATGTTATAGAAGATAAGCGGGTTGATGGAACCGTTGTATTAGAAAGAAATGACGATATCCTGACTTTAAAGAACCAACTTAACAATACAGTACTATTTAATGCTAATGATGTTAAGAAGTATAGTAGGCCGGCAGTGGTTAGCGAAAAATGGTGTAGAGGAACAGAATTGCCTATTACACTTCAGTGCGTGCTCGAACCTGGTGAAGAAAAGAGAATCGATCTCACACAGATAATTGGTGAGGATGAATATTTGATTATCCGCTTCGGAAGATACGAATATTTCTGCGCACTTGAAGGTACCGTTTCTGTTAGTATCGATATGGAGAGTGTAGAACCATCCTCTTATAAGTGATGATGTAAGAAGATCCAAAATGCCGTAACCTTGAACTTTGAACCTTGAACTAAATTGTTCTTCCAACCAAAATAATTCGTACCTTTGCCGCGCAGGAACTGGCATCAGCTTCCTGTAAGGTGGTGGGTAAATGCCGCTGGGGCAGAGGGCGACCCTTGGTTCCACTAAGTGTTACTTCTTGGAACTCCCTTTCAGGTTCCTTCTTGCGGAGGTAGGGAGGAATATAAGATTTGAGGTTACATCCTATCTAGTGTAAACACGTTTTATGGGAAAATTTAATATTGTAATTAATCGGTTGCAGGTAACATCAAAGCGAGATGTCGAGAGTTTCGCTTTAGAGTTATTAGCTCATTCCTATTCCGAAGAGGAAGGATGGGGATATAATGATGTTGTGCGTAAAGATAACGTGATTTATGCTGTTTTGCAGAAGAGAACCCCCGTTTACTATTCTGTATGGAATGAAGAACAGCAGCAGTTGGAAAGACAACTTATTCAGGTTATACGTGAGGTTCCTTTTGAATTGGATTTTGCTAAAGGGTTTCTTGTTGCCGAAGGCACAAATACGCAACTGAATTTAGTTAAACAATGTTTCCGGCAGTCTTTCTGGGGTGAACTGGTATATGATTCATTGGACTTTATACCCTATGATTATGTGTCACTGTTTTCAAAAGATGGCATACTAAGCTCTATTAAGGAGATTACAATTAATGATTTTCAATATGAAGGGATTTTGTTAGGGCGCTACATAGCTCGAATGACAAGTCCTGTGAATATTGAAGAAAAACTGGCAGAGCATTCAAAGAATATTATTCGTGCACGAGTGTCTTTTATCATGGGTGGAGAACAGTGTGAACTCTCTGTAAACAACCATAATGTAATGTCCGTTATGTGTTCTGATAGTTCCAAGGCTGAGTTTGTAGATTATCTGAAACGTAGTTTTAAATAATTATGGGAGAGTTACCTGCGAAATTAGGAAATAAATGGAATGACAACGTAAATGCTCTTCTTGAAGCGTTGGGTTGGGAACACATCGGTGACAAGGATATGGATTTACCTGGAACCGATGATAAAGATCATGGAATTGATGCGCTGCTAATCTATGAAAATCCAGGCAAGACGGTTTGCCAAACTGTTCTCGTGGAATCTAAGCATTATGCAAAAGGTAGCCTGTCGCCATCTAAATTAAAGGAATGGATAGAGTTACTCCGCAAAAAACAAAATCAACTTCGTGCTTCAAGTGATTTGCAAAAGGAGTTTCCTGTTCTAGCTGAATGTTCGGAAACAAATTTGGGTGTCATCATGTGCTGGGTGCATGATGCTGACGAAGAGTATCTTTCTGAGACTTTTCAAAACTACCTTGAAAATGCAATTATACCAAGTGCCCCTCGAACTGGTTTATATTCTCGGATAATGGTTCTTGACAACCGGCGTATTGTGCGATTGGTTTCAATGCTCCAAGTGTTGGTGAAAGCAAAATCTTTTTGCTTTGTTTATCCGGCAGGAATAAATGACAATGTCCAGACAGAAAGAAGCAAAGTCTTAACTGTTGAATATATGATGTCAAACATCATTATTGCAGAATGTCAGGGTACAAAAGAGAAAAACACCACTGTGTTTTATTTTGGTGAGATGGAGATTCCTGCTGTGGAAACATTGTTGTCGTTTCTTAGCAAATACCAACGATTGGATAAAGATCGTAGTGTCAAAATATATCACTATGAAAATGATGAAGATACAGATAATGTAACAAAACATTTCAAGGGCAAAGACTATACAAATATTAAATTTGTTCGTATGCAGCAATTGTCTTTGAACTCTGAGCCATCACTTAATTTGGAAGAAGATGAGTAAAGAAGAGCAATACCCTTATAGCAGTGAGATACGCGATATTATAATAGATTGCATAAAGAATAGCGATTTGCTTGATTTCCTAAGGAGTAAGGGAATATACTACTTCAATGCTTCACAAGAGGATGCAGCTGAGTTGACATCCCGGTTATTGTTAGACGGTCAAGACTTGGATGTTTTGCGAGGGTATGCTTATAAGAGTACTCAAAAGAGTATTCTCACTGGTTTTACACTAGTTTCTGAATCATTTTTTGATTTGTCGTCACTTTACAACACCATTCGTACAAAAGAGACACTGGTTAAGGATGGATATACGCTAAAATCCCTAACCAAAAAAGGAGATAATGAATTCAGTGGAGAAATTGTGTACCATAAGCGCCGTCCGAGTAGGACCGCCTTTTTGAAATATGACAAAAGGGATATATCATTTGCGATAAAGTCACTTTCAAAAAAAGAGTGGCAAGTTGAAGTAGATGGTGAGAAGTCCAGTGATGGTAAGGTCGTACAACAACTTTTTGAAAAAGCGGCAGAAGGTAAGTCCATTTCTCGTGACGAACTACTCCTTGATAATCTTACAACAGAGAATACTATCACCTTTTTTGATGAATTACGCACAGGAGGCTTGGATAAGCAATGGCAGGTGAATGATATTCTTCGCATCACATTGCGCAAACCAGTCTTGACTGAAAAAGAAGAGGAAGATGATGGGGTTGAGGTTGCAGATGAAGCAAAAAAGACGGAAGAAGTAACTATAGGTGATGAACATCTTTCTGGTATTAGGCAAGCTATACTCGAAGGAAAGAATTTACGGGATAATTCGTTTGTACATAGTGCTCAAAAGTCGGGTTATATCTTTACTTCAATGACCTATCTGTTCCAGCATAAAAAAAATGGAACTTTTATGCAGTTGAGAGCTGAGTTTAAGGGAAATCCGAAAATTTTTGAAGTCTGTTTGGAAGATTATGGTCGTAATGCGGAAAAAGAAAGTGAAAAAGATAAAGAAAGTCTGACTAAACTATCTGAAACTGAAAACATGAAATATCGCTCCCTGTTTTGGAATGCCGCAAAGGATATTTACAATAAACTGAGAAGTAAAGCCAAGTAGTACGCCAAAAGATGATTACACCCGAACAAAAAGAACAGATAAAGTCCCATAACTAAGACATTTTTATTGCTATGACCATCAAGAAGACTCGGAAGTTTGAAACTTCTCCTTTTTTCCTTCAAAGTATCGGTTAATCCCGCCAGGATTATAACAAACTTAAAAACATCATACATCTTATGAACCCTATATCAGTCAACTATAGCGATCAAGAATTACGCATTCTCGTCGAAGAATTCATCGCCAAGCAACGTTCAGAGTTCTCCTTTAAAGGCATCTGCTCCTACATTCTTTATCGTGCCATGGAAGAGGGCAGAACGGCAAACAACGGTATATATGAGAGCGATCAACTGGAACACAAAGATAGCGAAAAAGTAGGCGTTATTCTGGATAAGATTGTCGCTGAAGGCAGAATCGCTTGCTCGGCTGACAACTCTCAATTCGTGAAATTTGACAAATAAAAAATAATTCAAACATAAATCCTACGATAATGAAAAAAGTAATGCTTGTGTTCGGCACTCGTCCGGAGGCAATTAAGATGTGTCCGTTGGTAAAAGAATTTCAGAAGTATCCTAATGATTTTGAAACCATCGTATGCGTCACCGGTCAGCATCGCGAAATGCTTGACCAAGTACTTACTATATTCGATGTGAAGCCCGACTTCGACCTCAATATAATGAAGCAGGGACAGGACCTCTACGACGTGACCGCTCGAGTACTTACTGGAATGCGTGACGTGTTCAAAGAATGCAAGCCTGAGGTAGTATTAGTGCATGGTGACACCACCACCTCGACAGCAGCTGCCCTTGCTGCCTTTTATCAGCAGATACCTGTTGGCCATGTTGAAGCTGGTTTGCGCACTCACAATATATACAGCCCTTGGCCGGAGGAGATGAACCGTCAAATCACTGGAAGAATAGCTACGTATAATTTCTCACCAACACCACTCAGCGAGAGTAATCTGATTGAAGAAAAAGCCCAAGGTCAAATCTTTGTGACTGGTAACACGGTTATTGATGCCCTCCACATGGTGGTTTCTAAGCTGAAGAGTGATAAGGCGTTGGCTGACGAGCAGATTAACGTACTGAAGAACGCCGGATACGATGTTACCCGCCTTGATGGTGGCAAAAAGCTGGTACTGATTACAGGTCACCGCCGTGAGAATTTTGGTGATGGTTTTATCAGCATGGTAACAGCTATGAAAGACCTCAGCGAGAAGTATCCAGAGGTGGATTTTGTTTACCCCATGCACCTGAATCCCAATGTTCGCAAACCCATCCACGAAGTGTTTGGCGATGATCTGACCCGCCCCAATTTCTTCTTCATCGAGCCGCTGCAGTATCTTGAGTTTGTTTACCTCATGGAGAAGAGTACCGTGGTGCTGACAGATAGTGGTGGCATACAGGAGGAAGCCCCCGGTTTGGGCAAGCCCGTGCTGGTGATGCGCGATACCACGGAGCGCCCTGAAGCCCTCAAGAGTGGCACCGTTCACCTGGTGGGCACCAACCACGACCTCATTGTAAATGAAGTGAGTACGCTGCTTGATGATGCTGAAGCTTATGAAAAGATGAGCAAAGCCGTTAACCCTTACGGCGACGGCAAGGCCTGCAACCGCATTGTGAGGGCACTCAAAGGGGAAGTGGTTGACCGTTACGAATTATAATATAAAATAGTATGATTTACGACCAAATTTCCAATATTGCCCTATATCGCAACCTCTCCCCAAACATCGCTTTGGCCCTGGACTTCCTCAAGCAGATGAAGCCGGACACTCCCGTTGGTACATATCAAATCAACCATCGGGTAAAAGCCATTGTTTCCGAATACGAGACAAAACTTGAGAACGAAAGCGGCTACGAAGCACACAGGAAGAATATTGACATACAGTATCTGCTGTCAGGTGAAGAACGTATAGCCAGCTTGCCGATTGAAAGGCTGAAAGAAACGAAGCCTTATAATGAGGAAAAAGATGCAGCTTTTTATGCTGCCGATACCAGCCTTCAGCCCTCATATCTCAGCCTTCTACCTGGATTTTTCGCCATTTTCTTCCCCCAAGATGGCCACATGCCTCAGTTGTGTGTGGATAATCCGATGAAAGTAAAGAAAGTGGTTGTAAAAATAGAAGTATAGAATCTAAAACATCAACAAAACAAAATAGAACACCGTTATGAAAGTTTTACGAACCATGAAATCAATGTTAATTGTTATGCTGAGCTTTATGGCGCTGCCCCTAATGTCTCAGACAAACAAAGGGCCTCAAGTGATTAAAGAAACGCCCAAAGGAAAAGTTGTAATAGAAAAAGGGAAAACGAAACTCGTCTTGAAAACTGGGTTAGAGAAGAATGATATTGAGATTAGTGTAGATAACAATACATGGCGAGTGTTGGACAGTATCGTAACCGCACCTTACGGTAGTCCTTTCCAAGTTAAAAGTACCAAAGGGCATAATGTTGATATTCAGCGTGCAAATGTCAGCTCAAATAACGGATTGTTTATTACTTCTGGTTCCAGATTTGTCGCTATTACAGAAGATGATTTGAAAAAACTAAGAAATTAGAATAGTGGCCAACTGGTCTTTACGCGCAACCAGGGCTGCTTTGGGGCAGGAGGGTCTTCCGCACAGCTCACACCGCCCCACAATATTAGGAAGTGGATAAGTCCGCTGGTCTCTCAAAATGGTTCAATATCCAGCGGACTCCACAACCTTCTTAAACAAAAGGATATGTTTACTTTACTATATATCAAAGATCAGTTTAATAGGCCGGACACTTTGTCTAACTTTTTGGAAGCACATATAGAGGAAAGTCCATTGCTTCAAATTGATTGCATTAGCCCATATAAAGGCACTGAGCAAGATTTAGTTGCTGAAGCGTGTGACTACTTGAGTGGTATAAATCCACAGATTCAAGTTTCATGTTGTATGACACAGAATGTTAGCATTGAAACAACTAAAGACGGGTGTTTGGTGGATTTTCTTGTGATACAAATTCAAATTACATCAAATAAACACATTTAAGTTTTATTACGATGAATATATTAGTCACCGGCGGAGCAGGGTTTATTGGTTCCCACACGTTAGTTGAACTATGCAGAGTTGGTCATAAGGCTGTCGTTATTGATAATCTGAGCAATAGTAATCCTGTTGCTTTGCAACGTGTGGCAGAGATTATCGGTGTCTCCGAAATACCGTTTTATCAAGTTGATATTCGCGATCGAGAAGGACTTGAAAAGGTCTTTGTCGAACACAAACTTGATGCTTGTATACATTTTGCGGGTTTAAAAGCAGTAGGCGAAAGCGTAGAAAAGCCATGGGAATATTATGAGAATAATATTGGAGGTACTCTTACGCTTGTTGATGTGATGCGTAAGCATGGTTGTAAAAATATTATTTTCTCATCCAGTGCAACCGTCTATGCTGACCCTGTTGAAATTCCCATTACTGAGAATTGCCCAAAGGGGCAATGCACCAATCCGTATGGATGGACAAAGAGCATGTTGGAACAAGTGCTAATGGATATTCAGAAAGCTGATCCTGAATGGAACGTGGTGTTGCTCCGTTATTTCAACCCTGTTGGCGCACATCCAAGTGGACGTATCGGTGAGAATCCTAATGGTATTCCAAACAACCTAATGCCATACATAACTCAAGTCGCTGTGGGTAAACGTCAAGAACTTGGTGTGTTTGGTAATGACTATCCAACGCCTGACGGAACGGGTGTTCGCGATTATATCCACGTTTGTGACCTTGCAGCAGCCCATGTCTGTGCCTTGCAGGCAATAGCACGCAATTGTGGTATGGGTATATATAACATCGGTACAGGCCATGGTTACAGCGTTCTCGATATGGTGAAGGCATTCATTAAAGTGAATGGTGTTGATGTACCGTATTCTATCAAACCTCGACGTGCTGGCGATATTGCCACCTGTTATTGCAATCCTTCCAAAGCTAAAGAAGAATTATGCTGGGAAGCAAAATTTGGCATAGAAGAAATGGTTCGTGATAGTTGGAATTGGCAAAAGAATAACCCTGAAGGATATTAAAGATTTAAAGATTTTTCAATAGAACAAACAATTAAATTCGTAATAATGGAAAAAGCAAACAAGAAAGTTTACCTTGGCATGATTGGTGACATCATGCATCCTGGTTTAATTAACATCATCACTGAAGGTGCCAAATATGGCGATCTGATGATTGGTCTTTACACCGATAAGGCAATTGCTACTCACAAGCGTCTGCCTTATTTGACCTACGAGCAGCGTAAAAACGTCATTGAGAATATCAAAGGCGTTAGCAGCATTGTGCCGCAGGACGATTGGAGCTATGTGCCTAATTTGGTGAAATACAAACCAGATTATATCATCCATGGCGACGATTGGTTGTATGGCCCCGACAAATACCTTCGCGATGAAGTGTTCAAAGTGATGGAATCGTTAGGTGGTGAAGTGATTGAAATTCCTTACACGAAGGGGATTTCTGCTTCAAGCCTCAAGGAGGCTATTGACTCTTTGGGTGTGACGCCTCAAGCTCGCTTGTCTTCGCTTCGTCGCTTGATTTCAGCCAAACCGATTGTCCGCATTCTTGAGTCGCACAATGGTCTTACAGGTCTTATTGCTGAGCATACCAGTGTTGAGGTGAATGGACAACACAGAGAATTTGATGGTATGTGGGCCAGCTCGTTGACCGACTCTACCTCAAAAGGTAAACCCGATATTGAGGCAGTTGACCTCACCACTCGTTTGCACGACCTGAACGATGCTTTGGAAGTGACCACCAAGCCGGTTATTTTCGATGGTGACACTGGTGGCAAGGTGGAGCACTTTGTGTTCACGGTTCGTACCCTGGAGCGTTTGGGCATCTCTGCTGTCATCATTGAAGACAAGGTGGGATTGAAACAGAATTCACTCTTCGGTACCGATGCAGTGCAAACACAGGATACTATCGAAGGCTTTTGCAGCAAGATTAAGGCTGGTAAAGAAGCTCAGATTACGCGCGACTTTATGGTGATTTCGCGCATAGAGAGTCTTATCGCTGGCAAGCCAGTTGAGGACGCTTTGGAGCGTGCTTTCGCATACGTGGCTGCTGGTGCCGATGGCGTGATGATTCACAGTAAGAATAAAGATGGTATGGATATCAAGGAGTTCTGCCAGCGTTTCCGTGAGAAAGACCAGCATACGCCAATTGTGGCTGTTCCTACCACTTACAATCAGTTCACCGAAGAAGAATTGGCTGAGTGGGGTATCAATGTGGTGATTTATGCTAACCACATGCTGCGTTCAGCATATCCTGCTATGGTGAAGTGCGCTGAAAGCATCTTGACCAATAGCCGCAGTTTGGAGGCTTCAGACCAATACTGCATGCCTATCAAGCAGATCTTGAACCTTATTCCTGGCACGAAAAAGAAATAAGCCATGATCAGACCTGAATTCTTTATTGAGAAATTGAGAGCAGGCGGCATCGACTGCTTTGCTGGTGTGCCCGACAGCCTGCTGAAAAACATGTGTGCCTACATCACCGACCATTTCGATGCAGCTCACAATATCATTGCTGCCAACGAAGGTGCAGCCGTAGGTTTGGCTGCCGGTCATTATTTGGCCACAGGCCAACCCGCTTGCGTGTATATGCAGAATAGTGGTGAGGGTAATATCATCAACCCTCTGGCTTCACTTACCGACCAAGAGGTTTACAACATCCCCGTGTTGTTGCTCATTGGCTGGAGAGGTCGTCCTGGCGTTCACGATGAGCCTCAGCATGTGAAGCAAGGCAAGGTCACAACTGGCTTGCTCAATGTGATGGGTATCAACTATGAGGTGCTGGCTAAGGAAGAAGACAAGGCTGAAAAGCAGATTGCCAAAGCCATTAAAGCCCTTCAAAACAAAGATGCTTTCGCCCTTGTGATTGAAAAGGACACTTTTGATGACTACAAACTTCAAAATGTTGAGGTGAATGACCTCACGATGTCGCGTGAAGAAGCTATCCAGACTGTGGCTGCTGCTCTTGGTGAGAAAGATTGCATCGTTTCTACCACGGGTATGATCAGCCGTGAGTTGTTTGAATATCGTGCTGCCATGAACCAAGGCCACGAACGCGATTTCCTGACGGTTGGCAGCATGGGGCATGCTTCCCAGATCGCTTTGGGTATTGCCCTCGCACAACCTGATCGTCGTGTATGGTGTTTCGATGGCGATGGTGCTGCCATTATGCACATGGGTAGCATGGCCATAGTAGCCAATAAGGCTCCCAAGAACTATGTTCATGTGGTATTCAATAATGGAGCTCACGACAGCGTGGGTGGCCAACCCACCGTCGGATTGAAGATTAACCTTCCTTGGGTTGCCAAAGCTGTGGGTTATAAAGCCACTGTTAGTGTAAGTAATAAAGAAGAGTTGAATGATGTGCTTGCTACCATCAATTCTCAACTTTCTACTAACGGAGGTCCAGTCTTGCTCGAAGTGAAAGTCAAGAAAGGAAATCGAAAAGACTTGGGCCGTCCAACTACTACTCCTATTCAAAACAAGGAAGCATTAATGGAATTCCTGAAAAAATGAGAATCGTAATTCTTTCAGACATCCATGCCAACGTGACGGCATTCAAATCGGTACTCAAAGACGTTGAGTCTTTGGGACAGGTTGATGCCGTTGCAATCCTTGGGGACTTGGTCAATTACGGCCCAAGGCCTAATGAAGTCATTGAGATGGTGAAGGATTTAGACAAACCATTGCTGGTGAACCTGTGGGGAAACCACGAATATTCCATATTTGGTGGAAGTCTCGACAGGTTCGCCACTGACCGTGGTCGTGCAGTACTTCAATATACCAATTCGATAATTACACCTGAGTCGCATGAGTACTTGGATAAGGAGATGGAGCATAATGGTCGCCAGAAGTGCCAGATTGAAGGAAAGTCATTCCTGTTTATGCATGGCAGTCTGGATGATCCTTATTGGGGCAAGTTTGGTATTGATAAGATGAATGACGAGCGTTTTGCTGAATACGATTATGTTATAAGCGGACACTCACACGTTCCTCATTATGTAGAGCATTTCTTTGCATCTGATGATGCAACCTACCGTAACAAGAAACGGACAATCTTTATCAATCCTGGTTCCGTAGGGCAACCTCGTAACCACAATCCATACGCCCAGTATGGAGTTTTAGACGTAGAGAGTGGTAATTACGAACATCGTTGTGTTTGGTATTATGTGAAAGAAGAGCAGAAACTGTTCAGTGATAGCGTAGATAAATTTTATAAAGACAGATTAACATTAGGAATATGAAAAGTCTATATGTATTAAGTGGCGCATCCGGAATGACCGGTAGCGAGCTTGTGAGACAAATATTAGAGGCTGAGAAGGAAAGCCGCATCATTGGCTTTGACAACTTCTTTGCAAGTTCAATAGATACCGTAAAAGAGTATCTTGAAAACCCCGGATTCGTGTTCTACGAGTACGACATCAATAACGCTGACCAGATGAAGGTCATCGAGGAACAGGTCCTGCGTGAGAAGGGTGCCTACGACCGGACGGTTTATATTAACTGTGCTGCTGTAGTACATACAGAACATTTCTACGAAGTGGAGCACACTTGGGAAACCAATGTGATTTCTATGAAGTCGTTCCTGGAACAGGCTATCCGTGTTAAAGCTGATACATACATCAATTGCTCAACCAGTGAGGTGTATTCCATGCAGTCTTGGAACGAGAATGGTGGTGTTCGCGAGAGCGACTATCTGATGATGTCAACAGCAGAACATAGTCAGCGTACCAGCTATGCTTGTGGTAAGCTGATGACGGAGTTCTTTATGAAGGATGCCGTGGATAAAGGGAAAATTAAAGGTTGCTCTATCCGTTTCGCCAACGTATATAGTAAGCACGAGCGTTTTGCAAAGCATATTATTCCGCACATCATCAATGAATTGCTGGAGAAGGGCTCTGTAACCTTGTTGGAAAACTCCAAAAAGAACCGTCGTGCATTCCTGCATAATATTGACAGCTGTCGTTCGGTAATGGCATTGATCAATTCAGACAAGGCACTAGATGGTACCGTTTACAATGTGGCTACCGATGAGGAAATCACTATCATTGACCTGACTTACAAGATTGCAGAGAAGATGGGACTTTCAAAGCCGGAGATTATCTTCAACGGTTACCGTAGCTCAGACCCTGAGCGTAGAATTCTGAATACTGAAAAGATTCGTACCCGTACTGACTGGACACCTATTATCACTCTTGACAAGGGTCTGGATATGTGCGTTGCATCAATTGAGAAATAATGAAGAGCCTGATTATTACTGTTGCTGGCATGTCCAGCCGTTTCAATAGGGATTTGAGCGAGCCCGTGCTCAAGTGTTTGTATTACGAGAACAATCCTTGGTGCTCATTGCTTTCATTGCAGATTAGCATGTCGTACGAGCATGTGGATGAAATTATTATCGTGGGTGGATATAAATACGATGATTTGACTGCTTTTATAGCCAAAAACATCAAAGATGTTGAGCATAAAATCAAAACTGTTTATAACGAGCATTACAGCGACTATGGCTCTGGATACAGCTTGTTGAAGGGTATTGAGGTTGTGTCAGACAAAACAAATGAAATCGTTTTTATTGAAGGCGACTTATTCTTTGATGCAGAAAGTGCAGAGGAAATTTTCGACTCACCAAAGGATGTAATATCAGTCAATAACGAGCCCATCCTTTCCAACAAAGCCGTGGCGCTTTATTTTGATGCCAACAATCATCCTCATTACATTTACGACACCAGTCACTCTTGCTTGGAGATAAAAGAACCTTTCACCGCTATTTACAATTCTGGCCAAATGTGGAAGTTCATGAATCCGGGCAAAGTGAGAGAAATTTGCAAAGCTTTAACACCAGCACAAGAGCAAGGAACCAATCTTGAAATCATCCAAAAGTATTTTGGTGAATTTACAAGTTCGCAATTAGATATTATTAGAATCAATCTCTGGTTTAACTGCAATACATTAGCAGACTACCGAGAGGCAATTGCAGCTTTAGCTCGATAAAGTGATGGCTAAAGAAAGGAATAGTAGGTTAGATGGAGTTAAGTTGCTCCTAATTGTATTGGTTGTAGTTGGTCATTGTATTGAACCTTCACGTTATACCAATACAGTTAGCGGTGGACTTTAT
>Ga0310690_10005267_pt1 | contig 17675 bp, 16 predicted proteins | sample AusTroGonzalo_MG_2_FD_207661 | JGI IMG/M metagenome (GOLD analysis project Ga0310690, IMG submission 207661) | Bovine rumen microbial communities from tropical cattle in Woodstock, Queensland, Australia - Gonzalo_04 (v2) (version 2) | ecosystem: Host-associated > Mammals > Digestive system >...
TATCGGAAAGATTTTATTTTAAAACACGGTCTGCGTTTTCCTGAAAATGTGCGGACTTTTGAAGATCCGTTGTTTTCACTTAATATTTTATTGAAGAATCCTAAGTTGGCTCTCATGAATGATGTTTTTTATTATTACTACGTGAGAAACGATTCTAAGACGAAGACTTTTCGTGGAGACCAAATAGAATCATTTTGTGCATCTGTTGCACTGATGTTAGAGTTGATGAACAAGGCTCAATTGCCTTGTCGTGATTATGAATTTTTATATAATAAATTGATTCAATATGGCTTTTGGATTCGTGTCAGAGTGTTAAAAAATGACGAAGATCAATATAAATTTGCTTTTTTGAGTTTGCAAAAAGTTTTGAAGGAAAAATGTTTGTATCAAGATAAACTGAGGCCGGAGGATGATCTGGAAACACAACGAGAAAAGTCAGAAAATTTTATCGCCAAATTTACAACCTCTATTTTAAGAAAAAAACTTTTGTTGAGAAAATGAGTGGTCTGTTATGAGTGATGTTGTTCCTATTTTCTTATCTTCCGATGACAATTATGCACCGTTTGTTGCAACGACAATTGCCAGTATTTGTGACAATACGACATCTTTTGTTCAGATTTATGTGTTAGATGGCGGAATTACAGATAAAAATAAAGAAAAAATCACTGAATTAAAAAAACAGTTTTATCATTTTGATGTGGAATTTATTGAGATTGATATTGAAAAAGAATTTGGGCATATTGATTTTTCGCATGCACAAAAATATATTTCGCTTTCAACATACAGCCGTTTTTTAATTCCTAATTTGAAACCAAACATCAGTAAAGCGCTGTATTCGGATGTTGATGTTATCTTTTTGGGCAATATTGCGGATATGTACGCTGAAAATACAGACAGTTATGCCTTGGCGGCTGTTCCTGATTATTATGCTCAGAGTGTGATATTTAACAAATATAAGCAAGCTATAGGGCTTGATTTGAAGCATTCATATTTTGCGGCAGGTAATTTGCTTATTGACTGTGAAAAATGGCGTAAAGAAAACATTTTGGAGCGTTTGTTTGAAATAACCAAAAATGTTAATGAGAATTATAAGCACAATGATCAAGATGTTTTAAATGTTGCTTTCGAAAATAATTATAAGCAATTGCCTTATCGCTATTGTTTTTGTGTTGCAAATTGTGTGAATACACCGGAAGACACGGATATTGTTATTCGGCATTTTAATTCTCCCGTTAAACCCTGGCATTTGAACCCAGATACGCAGACCGCTTTGATGCCGCATTTGAAAGAATTTTGGAAATATGCCCGTATGACCGAATTTTATGATGATTTATATCAAAAGACACTGGATGGGGAGCAACAAGCTCAACAGCTTAGAAAATTACGCGTGATTAACTTGGCTTCAAAGGTTAAATTATGATTGCAGATGAATATTTGAAGTATGATTATTTGAATAAGGCACACGAAAGGCCTCTTGTGAAAATTTTAATTAATTATATCAGGCCTTCTTTTTTGTTTAAAAGTGAGATTTTAACTCCGATGCATTTGGGCCGAGCGGTGGCAAAAGAGGCTTCAAAAGATGGTGTGATATCTGACGAAGATTTAAAATGGCTTTATCAAAATTGTATCGGTGATGATTTTGAGGGTGGAATTTCAGAATATAATCGGCGAATCGGTTTTTTGACGGGCACATACTGGGCCTGGAAGAATTATGAAAAACTCGGTAATCCCGAATATTTCGGTAGTTTCGGCTATCGGCGTTTATTTGCTCCGTCATTTTTGGCTCATCTCAAAGAGTATGATTTGATTGTGCCGGAAAAAAGGCATCTTAATTTGGAAACAATCAGAGAGCAATTTATTCGTTATCACGGTAAAGAATTATTTGAGAGATTAAAAAGCGTTTTTGTTCAAGTATATCCGGATGCAAAAGAAGATTTCGAAGTTTATTTTGAACAAACTTCAGGTTATTTTGATGAAATTTATGTGATGAAAAAGGAAATTTTCTTTGATTTTTGCCAATGGATTTTTCGGCTTTTGTTTGCATTTTTGAAAGAAACGCCGATAAAATTGCCTAATAATGATTTAAGAGATATCGGGTTTATGGCAGAGAGATTAACAGGTTATTACTTAAATCAGTTGATTTTAAAGAACAAATTAAAGTATTATGAAGCAGAGATTGTTTTAACAGAGAAAATGGTTGTTAATCGATCGGTTTTAACACCTGATTTGCTGGAGCGTTTGAGAAAAAATTTGAAGTAAAAAGGAACGGTTATGTCTGATTTGGAAAGAATAAAACAAATTAAAAAATCGGTTTTGATGACGGCCTTTCATGCGAAAGTCGGGCATATCCCGTCATCATTTTCCTGTTTGGAAATTTTATATGTGTTGTACAATAAAATAGCTCATATCAGGAAAGATAATGCTGCCGATTTGGATCGTGATCGGGTTGTTATTTCAAAAGAACATGCCAGACTTGGACAAGTGTGTGTTTTGGCTGATGCAGGGCTGTTGGATAAAAAATTGCTTGAGCATTTTATGGCAAATGAAGACGCAGCTTTGGGCCATGATTTGTATAATGTTGTCAGAGCTGAAAATAAAGATTTGGCTGCCGTTGATGTTGCTTCCGGTGCGTTGGGACACGGCCTTTCCGTCGGGGTGGGGCTTGCATGGGATAATCCGCATCATGTTTTTGTGGTTGTGGGAGATGCTGAACTGCAGGAAGGAACCAATTGGGAGGCAATTATGTTTGCGGGTTTTCATCAGATGAAGAATTTAACGATTATTGTTGATGAAAACAGTCAACAAATAGATGAGTATACGCCGCATATTTTAGATATATCCTCAAATCTGAAAAAGAAATTTGAAGTATTTGGTTTTGAAGTTTTAGAGTGTGACGGACATGATGTTCAGGCGCTTGAAAAATGTTTGAAAGTCCAAACAGATAAACCTAAAGCTCTTATTGCCAAAACAATAAAAGGTAAAGAATGTTTGTTTTGGCGCGAGGAAGTTGGTTTCGGTTATTTCCACGCCGGCCCAATGAATGAAGATCAATTAAGAAAGACTATGGAGAAAATTGAAAAATGTTAGATGTTTTTAATTTTTTATTTGAAGCCGCAGAAAAAGACGAAAACATCTACTTTGTGTATGTTGACGGTGCTGTTACAAGATTGTTTTCTTCAGAATTTGCTTTAAAGCATCCTAATCGCTTTATTAAAGTCGGTATTGCTGAAAACAATGCTGTCAGTTTGGCGGCAGGTCTTGCCATGCGAGGCAAAACGGTTTATGTGATTGGTTTGGCAGCTTATATGGCTGGTCGGTCGTATGAACAAATCAGGCTTGATGTTGCTTATAATCATGCCAATGTTAAAATTATAGGATTTATTTCAGGGTTGTCTTCTTCAAAAGCGGGGTATTCACATTGGGCTATTGATGATGTGAATTTGATGCGTATGTTGCCGAATATGACCGTTGCTACACCCGGGACGGAAAATGAATGGAAAGCCGTTTTGGAACGCAGTTTGAAACATAAAGGGCCAATGTATATTTCATACAACAATGGCAACCCGATGAAACTTTCATATTCAGTAGATAAAAGCGGTATATCAACCATTATGGAAGGTTCTGATTTTGCGATTATGTCACTCGGTTCTGCTGTTAATGAAGCGAACAAATTGGCAAACCAGATGATTGAACTTGGATATTCGCCGACATTGTTGAGCTGCTATCTTCCCAAACCTTTTTGTTTTGAAAAAATTGAAAAGATTCTTGATCAAAAAATGCCGATTGTAACTTTTGAAGAACAGCTTTCCTCAGGTGGTGTGGGTGAAATGATAGCTTCTTTTATGGCTCAAAAAAGAAAAGTTGTTCCCATTTTATCTTGCCATGTGGAAGAATCTGAGTTCAATTTTATCGGAAATATTCCTTGGCTTAGAGAAAAAACCATGCACCTATCCCAAGTACCTGCTCGAATCGTTTCGTTGATTAAACCTTCAAAAGGTATTGTTAATGTTAAAGTTTCAACAGATAAGAAAGGACACCTCGTTCAAAAGTGGTATTTGTTTCATATAATTTTACTTTTGAAGAAGAGAAGGAAAAACGGAAAAGATAAACGGTATTTATTCGGTTTGATTCGATTTTAAAGAATGTAGATTTATTGATATGGATTTTTATGGCACGGAGAATATTAGATGGTAAATTCAATGTTTAACGATGTTAAAATGTTGTCGAACGGAAATGTAATACCGACACTTGGTTTTGGAACTTACGGTTTGGCACAGGGACAGCAAACAATAGATTGTGTCGCGTGTGCTATTAAAAACGGATGTCGTCATATTGATAATGCTGATGTTTATTTAAATCAGGAAAGCGTCGGTTTAGCAATACAAAATTGTATTCAAGAGGGTCTTGTTACACGAGATAAACTGTTTGTTACAAGCAAAGTGCCGGATCAGAAACAGGGGTTTGATAAGACGGTTAAGTGTTTCATGCATACATTAGACATGATGAAATTAGATTATTTGGATTTGTATTTGATTCATAGCCCCTTGAGACAGAATAAAAATTGGAGCGAGATTGTAATTGATACTTGGCGTGCATTGGAATATTTGCATGAAAAAGGTTTGGTCAAATCTATCGGGGTTTCAAATTTTGCCATTCGGCATCTTGATTTCATATTAAAAGAAGCAAAAATTAAGCCGGTGTGTAATCAAATAGAATTGCATCCGCAACATCAACAAAAAGAATTAGTCGATTTTTGTTTTAAAAATGGTATTCAACCAGTTGCTTGGAGTACACTAAATCAGGGTAGGATTTTTAAGAATGAAACATTTTTAAAACTGGCCGATAAATATGGCAAAACTGCCGCTCAAATAGCTATTCGGTGGAGTTTTCAAAAAGGATTTGTTCCGCTTGCTTCTTCATCTAAACCGGAACGAATAGAAAATAATTTTGAAATTCAGGATTTTGAACTTTCACAAGAGGATATGTTGCTCTTAGACGGTCTTGATGGCGGTGAATTTTCAAACTGGCATGATGATTCTTTGATTAAAGTAAAGCCGTCATCTGAGGATAAACAACTCCAAATCATACCTCCTTTAAAACGCAAGTATTACTTGTTTGGTGTTATTCCGTTTTTAGCGTGCGAACAACAACCTCATAAAAGTAAGTGGTATTTGTTTGGACTTCCTATTTTAAAAACGAAGGATAAAATATGCAAGATTTAATCTCAATAGTCATTCCCTCTTATAACGGGGAAAAGTATATTAAAGAGTGTATTGAAAGTATTCAAACACAAGATTTTCCACACGAAATTATAGTCATTGATGATATTTCAACTGATAAAACAGCTGAGATTGCTCGAGCGATGGGGGCTCGGGTGCTTGTTAATGAAGTGCATAAAGGGCAGGTTGCCGGTAAAAATACAGGTATTCGTGAAGCAAAAGGAAATTATTGGTTGACGATTGATCAAGATGATAAGCTACGTCCGGGAGCTTTACGCAAATTATATAATGAAATGCAAAAATCATCTGATAACTGTATCATTATGGCTCAACTTAAAGATTTTTGTTCGCCTGATACGCCTCAAGAAGCTAAATATTGTAAGCCTAAACCGTTTCGGGGGATTTTAACCGGTTCAACGCTTTTTAAAAAAGAAGTTTTTGATAAAATCGGTCCGTTCAGAGAAGATATTATTACGGGTGATGTGATTGATATGACAAATCGCATGGCACAAACGGGGCTTAAAATTACCAATGTTGATTTTGTGGTTTGTGACAGGCGTATTCATAGCCATAATTTCGGTAGAACAAACCAAAGTGATGAATATAAAGACTATATGAAGGTTTTACGCGAACGTATGGCGCTTTTGCATCAAAATACTAAAAAAACTTCGACTTAAAATTGTTGGAACCATTAGAGGCGATGTTGGCACACTATCTTTCAAAATCACAATTACAAGAGGAAGTAAACAGATGTCTTCATTGTAAGGCAAGTCCTTGCACGCACGCTTGTCCCGTGAAGTGCTCTCCGAAAGAATTTATTGCGGCTGCTCAAAAAAAAGATTATGCATCCGCTATTCAAACAATTTTGCGCAATAATCCTTTAGGGCATACATGTGGGTTGATTTGTCCGGAACATTTTTGTGTTAAAGCATGTATACGAGCCAAAATTGACAGTCCGCTTAATATTCCGCTTATTCAGGCAACTTTAATCAGAATGTTTCGTCAAAACACCGAAACAACATTTCAATTTAATGCTAATGGTAAAAAAATTGCGATTGTCGGTGCCGGTCCTGCCGGATTAGCCGCGGCTTGGCAGTTGCTTCAATTAGGTTATGAAATTAAAATATTTGAACAATCATCTGCTGTTGGGGGAGCGCTTAATTTGATACCTTTCGAGAGATTACCTCATGAGGCGATTGAAGATGATTGGAATTACATTTGTAAACTTGGCAAAGCAGATGTTGCTTATAATTGCAAAATAACAAACCCTTCAAGTTTGTTGGATGAATATGAGGGTGTTATTATGGCTGTCGGTGAACAGAATGTGGTTCAATTAAGGATTAGAGGAGAAGAATATATTATTCCATATACCGAATATTTGCGTTTTCCGGATCGTTTTGTAAACAAACAAAAGGTTGTTATTGTGGGCGGCGGTAATGTGGCGGCTGATTGTGCAACAACCGCGTATCGTTTGGGTGCCAAAGAAGTGATGATGTTGGTTCGTCGACAAATGAGTAACTTAAAAATTGATCAAAAAGAATTGTCGAACTTGATTGATAAGGGTATCAATATTCTGCCAAATACGAGACTTGTTGAGGTGGGCCAAACAGGAGATGCGTTGGATTTTAAAACCTGTTCTACCTACATCAATGAGGGCAAGTGTTTGGATTTGCCTTGTTCGGAAGTATATCGAGGACAAACAGATTTAATTATTAAGGCTGTGGGCAGTGTGGCTGATAAACCCATCGAAAATGAGAAAATAATTTATGCGGGAGATTGTAAAATCGGTGGTTCGACGGTTGTGGAAGCAATTGCCTCAGGTATTGATGCGGCTAAAATCATGCACGATCGCTTAAATTAAGATAATTTTTTCTTGAAAAACAAATTATTTTGTGCAGATTCTTGAAATAACAGAGATTAAAATTGCCTGTGTTGAGGCATTGACCTATCAGTGAGGTTTTATCAATAACAAAAAAATACGGGCATGAACCGAACCTAGGTGTATATCAAAGTTATGTAAAAAAAAGTATATGAGGGAAACAATGAATTTTATTAAGACCGAAATTGAGGGCGTTGTTATTGTTGAGCCGAAAATTTTTAAAGATGAACGGGGTTATTTTTTTGAAAGCTATAATGAAGCGGAGTTTGTTAAAAACGGGATTACAAACCGTTTTATACAGGATAATCAATCGAAATCTTGTTACGGTGTTGTGCGGGGATTGCATTGTCAATTAGGTGAATATGCACAAGCAAAGTTGGTACGTGTATTAAAAGGCAAAGTTCTTGATGTGGCTGTTGATGTGCGAAAAGGGTCAAGTACTTTCGGTAAATATGTGGCAGTTGAATTATCTGACGAAAATCAGCGTCAGCTTTTTATTCCGCGAGGGTTTTTGCACGGGTTTTCCGTGTTGAGTGAAGAAGCAATTTTTGCATATAAAGTGGATAATGTTTACTCAAAAGAAAGTGAGTTCGGGGTGGCTTATAATGATCCACAAATCGGGGTCGATTGGAAAGTGGCACCGGATAAAGTCATAACAAGTGAAAAAGACAGGATGGCACATCATTTGAAGGATTTGTTGTAAAATGAACAGAAAAATTTTAGTTACGGGAGCTAAAGGCCAGCTTGGAATTGAGCTCTCAAAGCGTTTAAAAAATGCCGTTTTAGCTGATATTGAGGAACTTGATATTACCGATTTTGAGGCGGTCAAAGAGTTTGTAAGGAAAAATAAGATCAGCGTGATTGTTAATGCGGCTGCTTATACGGCAGTCGACAAGGCTGAAGATGATGATTTGGTGGCCTATAAAGTTAATGTTGTCGGGCCTGAAAATTTGGCGAAAACAGGTTGTCAAATTGTTCATATTTCAACGGATTACGTTTTTGACGGTAAAGGACACAGACCTTATTTGCCACAAGATTTGACGCATCCTTTAAGTGTTTATGGTAAGACGAAGCTTAAAGGAGAAGAAGCTGTTTTAAAAAATGCCAAAGAGGCGGTGATTTTGCGGACAGCTTGGCTTTATAGTCCGCATGGTAAAAACTTTGTGAAAACAATGTTAAAACTCGGATCGGAAAAAGAAAAAATCGGGGTTGTATGTGATCAAATCGGAACGCCAACTTATGCCGGCGATTTGGCAGATGCTATTGTGAAGATTTTGCCGCAAATCAGTGAGAAAACGAAAGGTGTTTACCATTTTACAAATGAAGGGGTTTGTTCGTGGTTTGATTTTGCAACGGCTGTGATGGAAATGGCAAAATTAAAATGCGAAGTTGAGCCTTTGCCGAGTTCAGCCTATCCGACCAAAGCGGTTAGGCCGTTTTACAGTGTATTGGATAAAACTTCCTTAAAACAACAATTTGGCATTAAGATTCCCTATTGGCGTGTGTCACTTAAAAAATGTATTAAGGAATTAAAAAAGACCGTTTAGAAACGGTCTTTTTTATGATTTTTTTAAATATTATCCATTTATCAATAAATAGATGTTATATACATATCAAACGGTTGGGTAAAAGGAAAAAAAAACTATGGTTAAAATTGCAGTTGTCGGGGCCAAAGAAAATCTCGGTCGAGAAATTTTGGGAATATTGAGCGAAAATGACGTTAATGCTCAAGATGTGATTGCCTTGGAGTCGAAAAGTCCGCTCGGAACGCTTGTTTCTTACAATGATGATGAAGACTTAGATGTTTTAAATTTGGATGATTTCGATTTTTCTAAAGCGGATATTGTTTTGTTTGCCTGCAATCAAGAAATTGCCAAGCGTTTTCTGCCAAAGGCTGCTTCGAAAGGTGTTCAGATTTTGGATTGTTCGGGGGCTGCTGCAACAGATGCGGACGTGCCGATGGTGGTTGCCGGGTTAAATGATGAGGAAGTTAAAAATGCCAAGAAAAATATTGTTTCGGTGCCGATGGCTGTTGTGACACAGATTTTGAAACCGCTTATTAAAGTGAATGAAAAATATGGTTTAATTCGGCTTGTTTTGAGCGCTTATGTTTCAACTTCTTTTCACAGCAGAGAAGCCATGGATGAGCTTTTCGCACAAACGAGAAAAGTTTATATGAACGAACCGCTTGTTGATGATGAGGAGATATTTAAAAAGCAGATTGCTTTTAACGTGTTGCCGCAAGTGGGTGATTTTATCGGCGAAGAAACAGAGGTTGAATGGGCCATCAATGCTCAGGTTAAAAAAGTTTTGGGCGGTAATATGAAAGTTCATGCCAATTTGGCTTATGTGCCCACTTTTATCGGTGCGGGAATTTTTACGAATGTTGAAACATTAAAAGATGTTGATGTTACTGATGTTCAAAAATTAATGAAAGAAACAGATGGCGTTGTTGTGTTTGATAAGCAAACAGAGGGCGGTTATGTGAGTGTGTCTGATGTGCAGGGCGAAAATGATATTTATGTTTCAAGACTGCGTCAAGATGTGTCAGCCGAGAAGGGGTTCAGCTTCTGGAGTGTAGCGGATAACTTACGGGCAGATTGCGCACGGAACGCTTTTGATGTGATGAAATTGATGCTTCAAAAATAGGGGGATGATATGCGTTTTGTTTTTAAGTTTGTTTTGTTTTTAAGTTTGGCTTTTGCGTTTTCTTCAAACGCAGCGGATTTATCTCGAAAAGTTGAGTTCAAAAAAATATCGGAACAATTGGAAACTTTGGAAGGTAATTTGAAAAATGATCAAATTTCCATTGAGCAAATTGATGCGCAAACGACGCTTTTATATGAGATTTCAAACGAACTTTCAGAAACAAAACGGTTTAATGAGCGTGAGGCAAAGCTTGTTCAAAAACAATTGGATGCGATGAGCGAAGTTGAAGAAGACGGAGAGCTGAAAGAACTTACAAGCAAGCGCCAAGAATTAAAAGATGAATTATCAGTGCTTAAAAGCCGAATTGCTGAAACGGATATTTTGCAGGTTAAAATTGATAACCTCAATATGCTGACTTTGAATTTTAAGAGCCAGAAAGTTTTAGGCAGTTTGGTTGACAAACAAGAAGTTTTGTTCTTGCCACAAACTTTTTTTGCTTCGTTTAAATCTTTAGCTGTGTTCTTTTTTGACATTGTTAAATCGCCTGTTCATTGGTATCAGAGATTGGATGAAGATGCCAAAGCCTATGTTTTGACCTATGTTATTCCCGTTGTTTTTATTTTAGTGGCAGCTATTTGGCTCGGCCTTGTTTTAAGACATTTGATTTTGAGAAATTGGGGATATAAGGCAGATATTGAATTTCCGAATATGATGCAAAAAATCATTGCGGTTGTGGCTAACAGTGTGGCTTACGGTTTGGTTCCGGCGTTTATTATATCCGGCTTTTTAGGTTGGATGATCGGATCTAAAGTTTTTTCCGTCGGTTTCTTTGGGCTCGTTTTAGAAAGATCGCTCATTTGGCTCTTATATATAACACTTGTGCGTGCTGTGACACTTGCCGTTTTAGCGCCTTCAAAAGAAAATTGGCGTCCGGTTGCGCTTTCAACAAGAAAGGCTGTGAAGATTTCACATGCCGTTAATTTAAGTATGCTGTTGATTGCTGTTCCAACCATTTTGGAAAAAGTGGCTGTTGAGGCAACCTATGAGCCGATTTTGATTAATTTGTTGACTGCCTTTTGTTCAATTGCAAAAGCCATTTCGATTATGCTTGTGACAGCTAAGATTTTAGCGCCCGAAGAAGATGCTTCGGAAGAATGGCGTTCACTTTCTTTCAGAATTAACATTTTAACGGCTGTTGTGATGATCGGGACCTTAGGCGTTGGTTTGTTCGGGTATCCTAACCTTTGTGCTTATATTTTGAACAGATATATTTTAAGTGCGGGCTTGCTCGGTATTTTCCTGATGGTTAAGAACTTTTTAGCCGGTTTGGTAACACGAATTTTTGTGGTTGGTCTTTGGGGCAAAACATTTCATGCCAGACGCTCACTTCTTGTTAAAATCAATTTTGTTTTGACGGTTTTGGTTAATCCATTTTTGGTGTTGGTCCTTATTTTTGCATTGCTCAATTTATGGGGCTTTTCGAGTGACTTCTTAATACATGTTGTTAAAAAGATTTTATTCGGTTTTAGCATCGGAGGCATTCGGATTTCACTTTTGGCCATTGTTTTCGGTATTGTGGTCTTTTTCGTTTCATATTCTCTTGTGAAAATTTTCCGCAGTCATTTGATGCAAAACGCCTTTACGCACTTGGAAGTTGATGAAGGAATCAGGCATTCACTTGACTCGTTTGTGAATTTTATCGGTATCGTCTTATCATTTATTTTAGCCATTATTGCAATGGGCGGAAATATGACGAACTTAACGGTTATCGCCGGTGCTCTTTCCGTTGGTATCGGTTTTGGCTTGCAGAATGTGATTAACAACTTTGTGTCGGGTATTATCATTTTATTTGAGCGCCCGTTTAAGGTTGGCGATTGGGTGAATATCGGTGGCGAAGAAGGGCAAATTAAACAAATTAATATTCGTTCAACAGAGCTTGAAACTTTTAAGAAAACCAGTGTGATTGTGCCGAATGCAACACTTCTTTCATCATCGGTGATTAACATGACACACGGTAACAACTGGACAAGGCAGAGTGTTACGGTTGGTGTGGCTTACGGAACGGATGTGGAAAAAGTAAAGAGTATTTTACTTGAATGTGCAAACGCTAATCCGAAGGTTTTGAGAAAACCAGAACCATATGTTATTTTTACGGATTTCGGCGCAAGCTCACTTAATTTTGATTTGCGTTGCTATTCCAACAATATTTGGGAAGGTTGGATTATTCCAAGCGAACTAAGGTTTGCAATCAACAAACGCTTCAATGAAGAGGGGATTGAGATACCGTTCCAGCAAGTGGTTGTCCACCAAGCCAAGTAAAAATGCGTATAGCTGGCATCTAATACAGAACTTTTCGTTCATGCTCGGTCATGTACTTTTTTGTACACTCCCGTCGCATTTACTCAAAGCTCTTATTATATGCGCACGCTCTCCGCATTTTTATGTAAAAACGCGTATAGCTGGTAGCTAAGTACAGAAGCACTTTTTCAAGCTAAGTCATGTACGTTCATGTACACTCCTGTCTCTTGAAAAAGTGTTTCTTATTATCTGACTCATTCTCCGCGTTTTTATAATATGTATATAAAGCTGACTAAACTTTTTCTAAAAGTCGGGAAATTTATAAAAAAACCATCCTTTGAGGGTGGTTTTTTAAATGGTGCCGGTTAGGAGATTGCCTTCGGCGCTTCGTCGAATATCGGCCAAGGCCGGCCGGCGTTCTTCCGCCCGCCTTATTCTCCTTGTCAAACACCTTGTTTCGGGTGTTCTCACCTCCACTTGATACCATTAAAAAAACATCCCTTGAGGATGTTTTTTTAATGGTGCCGGTTAGGAGACTCGAACACCCGACCCACGCATTACGAATGCGTTGCTCTACCAACTGAGCTAAACCGGCAATATGATGAGCTTAAAATACTGAAAAGTTTTTAAATTGCAAGCATTATTTTTTGTTTGATTAAAAGAAGTTATTTAATGACTTCGTTTTCATAAACGCCGAAAACGTTTTTCTTTGGAATCCAGCCTTCAATGGTTTCAAATTTAACGAGGCAAAATTCGCTTTTTTTCGGGCATTTTTGAATTTCGCCGATAACACCGTCTTCTGCTTTGGCAATCACACGCGAATCGTAATCGGCACTGTTATAAATGTTGTTTTCGCCGGGGGTGATGATTTTAATAAAACGGCGGCCGGACAGGCGTGTTTTATGAATCCACGCAACAGACCCTTCCCAATCACGCACCTGGCGCCAAAGGTCAAACTCATTAATGATTTCAAGCGGGGCACCTTTTTGTTTATATATCCATTCAATCGGGTATTTTTCACCGGGGCCGGAACGTGCGTTGATGTTGTCGGCGCGAATGGAAACCATGCGTGGCAAAGCAAGACCGCTTTCGCTTGAATCTGTTGTTTCGGCATGAACCGGGCTGAAATTTAACAATATAACTGCAATAAAGCTGAAAAATGCTTTCATTTTGTTCCCTTTTGAATTATTTTGAATATATATTATGGAAAATATTTAAAAAAAAGGTAAAAGAGATGGAACTTCTTGATGTGATTAAAAAATTAGTTTCGTTTAAAACCATTACCGGCAATCAAAGCGAAATTGAAAAGTGTTTGAAGTATGTTGAAAAACTTTTGAAACCAAGCGGCGCAAAGGTTGATGTTTTTTCTTATGAAAATGTTTCGCCCGTTATTTTTGCAAAAAATACAGAAGGCCAGCATTTTGATGTTTTGGTTTTGGGGCATTTGGATGTTGTGCCGGCAGATGACGAAATGTTTGAGCCTTATTTCAAAGGCGGTAAACTTTATGGCAGAGGAACGCTTGATATGAAATCTTTTGCTGCCGTGGCCATTTCTTCCATGGCTGATGTGATGAAGGAAAAACTGCCCATCAAATTCGGTTTTATTTTATCAACCGATGAAGAACAAGGAAGTAAAAGTTTGGAGGCTTTTTTGAAAGATCATCCGAAGTTGAAAGCAGATGTGGTGCTCGATAATGATGTGGGCGGTGATATTTCAAAAATTGTGGTACGATGCAAAAATCCGGTTTTTGTGGAGATTAAAGCAAAAGGAAAGGCGGCTCACGGATCTATGCCTTGGGACGGGGTGGATGCCAATGAACAGCTTTTCAATACATGGCAAAATATTCGAAAAATTTATCCGGCATTTTCTAAAGATGAGAAAAAACCGAAAAATACCTGGATTGATACGGTTCATTTTGCGAAAATAGAAGGCGGAAAAGTTGCCAATATTATTTCAGATGAAGCAACAGCTCTGCTTGATTTCAGATTAACCGAAAAATCAAGCGTTGCGGATTTGAAAAAGAAGCTTAAGAAATGTATGGCCAAAGGTGTTTCGTTTGAAATTAAGATGCAAAGTATTCCCGTTGTTGTGGATGAGAAAAATCAGGTTTTGCTTTCTTATAAACAGTTGGCTGAAAAGGTTTTGAAAAAGAAAATTAATTTCGAATATATGGGCGGTGCAACAGATTCAAGAGCGCTTTATGAACGCGGATCTGTAGTGATTATGCATTCGGGAACAGGTGATGGGATGCACGCTAAAGGTGAATATGTTGAAATTAAAAGTGTTGAGCAAATTGCCGATATTCAGATGAAGTTTTTAAGATTTTTGGCAGGCAAATTATGAAAATGTATATTTTAGCCATCGGAAAATGCAAAAACGGTTCGCCGGAAGATATGCTGATTAAAGAATATCAGAAAAGGCTTTCCTGGGATTTGATATTTAAAGAAAAAGACAACGATACCCAAGAAAAGGAAGCTGAGTTTTTGCTTAAAAATATTCCGAGCGGGGCAAAAGTTGTGGTTTTGGATGAACGCGGTGAAAATATGAAAAGCGTGGATTTTGCACGGCGAATCGGAGAGTGGCAACTTAATGGTGTGTCGGATATTTGTTTTTTGATTGGTGGGGCAGAGGGGCATACGGATGCGGTGCGTCAAAGGGCTGATCTTTTATTGTCGTTTGGAAAACTCACGATGCCGCATATGCTGATACGTGCCGTTTTAGCAGAACAAATTTACCGCGCACAAACAATTTTAAGCGGACATCCATATCACAGAGAATAAAGTGATATGACCTGTTTATGAAATTTAAATTCTCAGATTAATCATCTTCAGATTCAGGACAAGATATATGTCCTACGCATTTTTTGTATTCAGCATTGTATGGGCAACTTTCAATGGTTATAATGTTTGCACAGCCGGTATACGGATTTCTGGGGCCTGTTCTTGGGCAGGTTGCCGGACCAGGGTTGGTGTAACCCTCAGCCTCACATAATTCTGCAGATGACACTTGTTGAGACGCTGCTGCAGGAGAATGTGCCTGTTCATTCGGGGTGCAGCTATAGTAACCAAAACAATTATCTTGGCTGATGTCTGAATCACATTGATCAGGCGTGTATAAATAACCTTCAGGGCAGCATGTTTTATAATATTCACCGTTAGGGCATTTATCAACCACTGCTCCCTCGCAGGATGACGGCGTGTATTCATAACCTGCCTCTGCACAATCAATTTCATCCGGTTGACTGTTTTGATTGCCGATGCTTTCATTTGATTGAGGCAAAAAAACAACCTCTGCTTGAGCGGTAAGGCCGTAAAAAGCTACCAGCAAAAAGGCTGTTAAAGTAAGTTTTTTCATTTTAAATCTCCTCTATAAACTACTACCTAACTTATTATACTTCTTTTTTTTATGTATTGCAAATAAAAAAACTTAATTTTTTTAAGACAAAGTTTGAAGCATAATTTTTTGGAAAATTTTAGCCGGTATTTGACCGCCCGTGATGTTTTTCATCGGGGAATTATCATCATTTCCGACCCAAACGGCAACGACATAATCTTTTGTGAAACCGACAAACCATGCATCACGATAATCTTGTGAAGTCCCCGTTTTTCCTGCTGCAAAAACAGGGAGTTTTGCGTTTGCTCCCGTTCCTGAGTTGACAACATTTTCAAGCATTTTTGTGATTTGAAAAACAGTTTTTTCATCTAAAACACGGATGGCCTCATCATGAGTGCGTTCATAAAGTTGCTCGCCATCTTTTGAATAAATTTCCGAAATCGCGTAAGGCCACGCCGCATATCCACCGTTTGCAATTGTTAAGTAAGCGGTTGCCATGTCAATAACTTTAACCTCTGATGAGCCGAGCGCCAAAGACGGAATCTTTTTTAAGGGTGTTGTGATGCCCATTTTTTTTGCATTTTTGATGATGTCATTTAAGGGAAATTGACGGCTTAAATTAACCGTTGCGAGATTAAGAGATTGAGAAAATGCAAATTGCAGAGAAACGTTACCATAGTCTTTTTTGTTATAATTTTCGGGTGTCCATTTTCCGATTGTGACGGGTGTGTCGGAGATGATGTCAGCGGGCTCAAAACTGTGTTGAAGTGCTGTGATGTAAACGAAAGTTTTGAAGGCAGACCCCGGTTGACGCAAAGCTTGAGTTGCTCGGTTAAATTGATTTTTGCCGTAATCAACACCTCCGACAAGTGCTTTGATGGCGCCGTTATAGTCAAGAATAACAAGCGCACCCTCGGTTACGTTGTTTTGAGCGTTTGAGGTGACGGCATCACGCAAAATCCATTCGGCTTTTTGTTGAAGATCTTGATCAAGTGTGGTGCTGACATAAATGTCTGCATCACGTTCACCGATGTAATCATTGACTTCGGCATAGACCATATCGGCAAAATGTTTGGCGCCTTCAACCTTAAATGATGTTGTGTCATGCAAGGGTTCTTCTTTGGCTTTTTTATATTCTGTTTCGGTGATGGTGCCGTGTTTGAGCATTAAAGATAAAACCATGTTTGAGCGTTCATTGGCATTTTTTTTGCTCGCAATCGGATTATAACGTGAAGGAGCTTTTAAAAGACCTGCCAAAACAGAAGCTTCTTTTAAGCTTAAATCGCGTGAAGATTTACCGAAATATTTGTTTGAAGCAGCTTCAATGCCATATGCGCCGGAGCCTAAATAAACGCGGTTTAAGTAGAGTGTTAAAATTTGTTCTTTGGTGAATTTTTTTTCAAGCCAAAGTGCAATTAAGAGTTCCTGAATCTTTCTTTTGACGCTTTTTTGAGGCGTTAAAAAGAGGTTTTTGGCGACTTGTTGCGTGATGGTTGAAGCGCCTTGCGCATATCGTTTTTGAAAGATATTGGTTAATGTTGCACGGGTAAAACCGATGATATCAAAACCAAAATGTGCATAAAAACGGCGGTCTTCAACATCAATGATGGCGGCAGGAACGTAATAAGGCAAGTCTTCTAAATAAATAAGGTGAGAAAAGGTGTTGCCGAAAGTTTGAATTTCGTTGCCGTTTTCGGCGATAATGGTGGTGGATGGTTGGCGCGTTTTTGAGAGAGCTACATCAATATCGGGAAGGGTGATGTAGCAATATAAAACGTATGATGAAATGAGGGCGAAAAGTGCTAATATGCTGATAAATAAGGTTTTTATCAGTTTTTTCTTTAATGTCTTCTTTGAGCTTTTTTTGCGTTGTTTAGGTGTGCGTTTCGTTGTTTTTTTTGCTTTTTGAACCATCTTTTTTCTCCATTTTGGAGCATTATAAAATAAATGTCTTAAAAAAAATTTTATCGTTTTAAAGAAAATAAAGTCTTATAAAAAAACACCGAACAAATATTTAGATGATTTGTTCGGTGACAATATAATGTTCTCTTTTTATCTGTATCGAATCTTAAAAGTATTCCCAGTCGGTTTTACGGCAGCTGTGGCTTCTTCAACGGTGTATATACGTTTAGGATTTTTGGAGGGTGTAGAAGGAATGCTTTTAAAAGAAGATATTGAAGGAGTATTGGTTTCAATATCAACATCAAAATCAAAATTATACGATTCTCCATTGGCATTTTTTACATTACTGATATGACCATTTTCATCTATACTGAATTCAAAAGCCAACTCTCCG
>Ga0310690_10005268_pt1 | contig 17672 bp, 51 predicted proteins | sample AusTroGonzalo_MG_2_FD_207661 | JGI IMG/M metagenome (GOLD analysis project Ga0310690, IMG submission 207661) | Bovine rumen microbial communities from tropical cattle in Woodstock, Queensland, Australia - Gonzalo_04 (v2) (version 2) | ecosystem: Host-associated > Mammals > Digestive system >...
TGACTCCCCAACTTGCATCGTATCCGATGTCTTTGAGTGCCTGTTCATATATTTGTAATTCTTCTAAGTCTTTTACATTTGTCATTATTACGCCACTTTCAAGCGTAGCATTGATACCGCGAGTTGACAGTTTTTCAACTGCCAACTCTTTCATGGTTTTCTCTTTAACATAAGCCTGAGGTACTTCGTACTGCACATCGGCAATTTTCTTCTTTTTTGCCATTATGCTACCCCAAGAATCTTAGCCGCCTCTTCAAGTTGATCTATTGTAAAGGCGTCCTTATCCTTAAAGTTACTGAGACCAATGCTCTTTAAGAATTCCTTAATTGACGCCTTGGTTTCGGTGTCCATACTAAGTGCGGCATTTCTAATCTTGTCAAAGAGTTCATCGAATCTCTCTGCGTTGTCTACTGCTGCCTTCTTATTTTCGGAATACTTCTTCTCGGCATCAGCCTTCTTCTTAGAAATTTCCTTCTGCTCCTTAGCAGCCTGAGCCACAGAAGAACCCTTGCTAGTAATCTCTGCTTCAATAGCGTCCTTAATAGCATCTACAAGTTCCTGTCCATTGAGGCTGATTTCGTCAGTGATATGTGCGAAGCGACTCTTAGAATCAATAGCATAACTGTCGTCTCTAAAAGTAATGACACGAGCCTCGGCTCCAACCTTACCTACCTCAATCTTTTCCTTCTTACCGCGATCACCAATCTTTTCCTTCTCTACCTTGTTGATGATCTCTCTCTTAATGTATGCTACACCAAGAATATCGAGTTTATTCTTAATGGAATTAAAGGAACGCATAGACATATCGGTAGTAAGTTGTGTATATGTCTCGCCTGATACAGGATCGGTAATATCCTTCTGCTTAATATGACCGATGACGACAAATGATACACCTACCTTCTTAAGTTCCCAAAGGGTATCAATGATAAGTGCGTCAGCCATATCACTTCCAGCGGAGAATCCACCATATACAGCCTTAATAGAGTTCTTTTTATTGTCAGGATTCTCTCTGTTATACCTACGGACAATTTCAGCATCTGCAATTTCTTTAAGTTGGTCGAAAGTGTCAACAACTACCACCTTAAGATTGGGATACTCGGTTGTCTTATTTTCAATGATATCTTCAATGAGTTCTGCAAATCCTACCTCATTGTTGAGTTCATTGTAATCTCCGTGCCACGAAGGACAATTAATGTAGTTGATATCCTGAATGGCATCAACACCACACTCCTTGCCACACTCAGCAAAAAGATATCCTCCATCCTCAGGAGCAAGAATCTCACAATATTCCTTTATAACCGTAGTCTTGCCGACACCAGCAAGACCAATAATTCCTAAATTGTAATCAAGTGGATTAACTGAAATCTTATTTTTCTTCCCAAAAGCCATTATGCTATTCCCCCCTATTAACTAAACAAATCTTCGTCATCAATATCTATGTCGTCCTTGTCGTTGTTCTTTGAGGTAGGCTTATTCATAATCTCTCCCTCATCCTCTTCCTTAGCGGGAACATAAATATTTTTTTCAAATTCATCAAGAGTATCCTCAATGGTTACGCAACCATCTGCATAATCTCCTCTAAGGTCAAAATCAGTAAGTTTATACTCAACTATCTTATCACCATAAATCTTTCCCTTGGGTCTAAAATCATCAAGTGTTTTAAGTCCAAGTTCAATAGCAGTCTTCTGATTCTCAGTGAGTTCTGACTCGTCAAAAGCGATCTCCTCTGCACCATTGATATAAGAAATGACCACGGGAATCTTATACACATTCTTAGCCTTGAGATTATTCTTAATTGCACCATCCTCAAGTTTAAGACCGATCTGTGAAATTCTATAATTTGCGAGATTAACATGTCTTTCGTTGTCAAAATCAACCTTGCTACAGTCGAATATAAGTTGGCGACTAACATACTTATTTGCCTTTTCGCTAGGAACATACTCTTCTGTATAACCATTAATAATAATCTTACGATCTTTCTTCCAGTCGGCGGTATCAATACTATCCTTGGTAAAGAAGAAATCTCCCGTAATATTAAGACCATTCTTCTTGTCGTCAGTAGCGGCATAAATACCATCAATTACAAAGCGATCCTTTGCGTTGCCCTGATAGAAATTCTTCTTTACCTGACCAGTTACAGTCACCTTCTTCTTATTAAGTTCATAAACATGTTCCTTAATGAAGTTGGCAATATCGAGGTCGGCAATAAATTCCTTTCTTCCGTCTTCTGTGAAGTTCATAACCTTCTTAGAACGAACCGTCTTAAGCACTCCTTCCGAATCACGGTCATCCCAGTCGATCTCAATTTTGTTACCATCGACATCGACAGTCTTGATAGTGTCCTGTTTCATTCCGAAACATTCCACGTATCCCCTGTTGTTGTTTGCTGAAGCCACGGAGAACGTTATACTTGTATAAGGTTCCTTTGACTCCTTGGTGATTCCACTGCGGTCAAAATACCCCTTCTTGGAATCATCTGTTTCTGCATAAGCATTTCCTGTAAAATTAAATCTCATACTTTTCGTCCTTTCTATAAAAAAGTTAATAGATTGCGCCCATCTGAGCGACTATAATAAATATATCACAACATTCTTAATTTGTCAAGAACACAAAAAGAGAATGTTGGCGGATACATAATACACAATACCACATATTCAATTAAAAGTCAAGTGAGAATGTCCGAATGTGAACGATAAATAATTTTATTTTTTATAATTATTCCGATTTGTATTTTTTATATATGAAACATACTATATATTGTATTATAATATATAATATATTTTTTTATTTTATTTTTTCACGGCACCAGTATACCATATTTAAAACCAAAATGCAATACCCAAGTTTTAGTTTAAATATTTAAAGTGAGACTTTAAATATTTTTGGGCATAAAAAAAAATAAGGAGGGTGGTTAGCCCTCCTTATTACCTTTGTATTCATTTATAACATCATTGCCATGAGATTCAATTAGTTCATTAATTACCTCGGCAATTGTTGTCCCCAGCCTACTACACATACGCATAAGTTCAGCGGCGTCTTCGTCATATACTTCGATTCTGGTCATAGTAATCTCCTTTCGTTTTTTATCCTTTATGTTTAATCCCAAGACATGCTGCCGAATGGACATCTTTCACATGGATCTTCAGTGTCTCCAAAGACTACAAACTCTTTAAACTTTCCATCAGGAAAATCTATTATATCTTCTCGACCATCCCAGAAGTCTATATAGAAATCTTCATCAACCTGAATGTTTCCGCCCTCTGTGATATTGTAGTCAATTCCCAATTCATCAAAAAGTTTACAGAACTTATCCCTGTCCGTCATTGCCCATCTCCCTCTTGATCCATCGCTCAACGTGCTTAGCAGCCGTATAATCCAGTGGATAGAATCCGCTCATAAAATACAGCCACTCTGCATTATCAATGTTTCTGCGCCATTTCTTAGCCTGTCTTTTATTCATATGCTTAGGTCTTCTCATATTATATCGTCTCCTATTTTTTATTAGTTATTGTCAAGGTTTTTCATTAATTGCCTCTTTAAACATCTTGTCCCATCTTTCATCGTACTCGTCTGCTTTAAATTCAAAGTTTTCATATTTACGAATGGGAAGACTGTCAACGTTAAATTTAGCCGTCTGCGTTACGATTGAATATCTATTTTCGAATACGAGACGCATAAGTTCTTTATTCTCCTGATGAATTACTTTCAATGCTTTTAAAATTTGAAAAAACTTATCTGTTGTATCCATTATCTCGCGTTAACCTCTCTTTCCGACCACACCTTCGCTCCGCAATGTACACAATAAGTATATGGCTGATCTTCGTTACCATCTAATAAACCACCACAATTAGGACAACTAGTATGATGTATGTATACGATTCTTGGATAAATATTACAATCAATTATATCATTGCAAGTTGTTACCGTCGTGCTGTAGTCAACGGTGGGCACATATTTTATCCCGTAGGTATTAATTCTATCTGAAAACTCATTGTGCAAACGCACCGCTTCGTCATAATCTATTGTCCACTCGTCAATTTTTAAATCATTAACATTAAAACAAGCCATATCTTTTTCCTCTTTTTAAAAGCCACTAGGCTCTGAATGTAATTTACCACACTCTGTACAACAATACATCTTTTTATTATTGATAATAACTGGGCGGCGAATAAAACAGGGGCACGAAGGAGTTTTACTCTTCCACACATTATAAACAATAGTTTCCGCATTAAAATTGCTTAGGATAGCAGTAAGCATATCTCCATATTTTTCTATAGTAGTATTTAAATCTTCTGGAAAATCAAAATCCCATTCTTCAAGTTTTTTCCCGCTTATAGTATTTATTATTTCTAGAATGGTGTCCTTCATATCTTCAAGCCCAAGATTATATGCTTTTTTATCTTTTGGTTCTATTATACTTTTATCCGAATTGATTAAGTCAATGACTGTTTTAAGTGCGCGTGCGTTTTTATTTATAGCAGTCATAATCTGCATCAAATCGTAATCTTCACTATAGCCTTTTATTTCCACTACGTCATTTGATAACTTCATAAATTTCTCCCATATTTAATATAGTTTCCGTTTTTAAATTCCAGAATAATTTTATTTGTCTCTTTGTGCTCAGGATATCTTTCTACAAAATCATCACACACTGTTGCGTCTTCTGGAAAGCAATTGTACGCCATACAAACATCCTTAAATTCTGGATGTTTAGAACACTTTCCCGATGGAGCCTCCCATCCACTCGTACGAAAGAATTTGCAATCACCACACTCTTTACTTTTATCTTCCTTATTTTTAACAAACTCTAATGTAACTTCGGGCTCACGTTCCATATATGCACCACAATGTGGACAATAAAACGCTACATTGGTACAGTCAGTCGCATCAGATATACAATAAATATCGTGTAGTTCAGCGCTGCACACCGAACATGTTTCGTTCATGCCGTCCTTCCAGTATCCCTTCTTTATTCCAGATGGTACACTGTTTATAGCCTTCATTAATTCGTCCCAATTATCAGCAGAAAGCCAAAAACAAGTATTGGCTATCGCGTTTATTACTGCCTGTCTATTGATCAAGTCCTTATTCATTAAGCGTACCTCCTCACATTGGCATCCAAATACCCGAAGAACTTTTAATAATATTTGTTGATAATGGAGCCTCTTCAGAATCAATGGAATATTCTTTTGATGTATATTTAATAGTATACTTAGGTTTTTCGTCCTTCTCATTAGGAAGATCGTCACGTTCATCAGACATACACATATTCATCGCTCCTTAAATTTTAAGATCAACATTAATCTTTGGCACAACGTGTCCAGTCCCCGTCATGCATGTGCCAGTCCATATCGTATCTACATTATAATTTATAAAATCATTAGAAATATATTTGCGTCGTCCATTATAAACATTATTACCCTCAAAATATAACCCTATAAGAGTATTATCATTTATGTGTTTAATTATTTTCTTTAATTTCATTCTTCTCCTTACCAAGATATTTAGCATAAAATTCTAAAAAATCTTCTTTCTCCTTGAGGTAATAGTCAAGATATTCGTCTGTCAAATGTTTAAACTTAATAAAATTATATACCAATGCTAGGTCTGCCGCACTCTGAACTACTTCGTTCCAAAGATCATCGGCTGTTTGCTTATAATCAACCTCTTTCATTATTATTCCACTTCCTTATTTAATTCTGATTTTAATTTTCTTCGCCTATCCCTTCTACCCTTTTTCTTCCACCAACTCCATCCCTGAGGATGATTGTGGGGAGAATCGGTAAAAGCCTTTTTAAAATGATCAATAAATGAATATTTTTTAGTTGACTTCATTAAATTCTCTTTATCTGCGCATCATTAACATATAATTCAAGATCGCCACCCAGTTCTACAATGGTCATGCCATAATGCAGCGAGCCATCGTCAAATTTAATATAAGGCTGGGGACTGCATTCAGTAACCAAATAACGAGATTCACCATCGCCATATTTTACGGTCTTGCCAAGCCAAGGATTAAGTTTAAGAAATCTTTTACGATCTTCTTCGCTAATTTTATGCTCTTGTTCTCTTACATATATTTTTATACGACCATTCTCCTTGTCTATAAAAATACTTTCCCCGTCTTCATCCTTATCAAGATACATATTTGTAATCCACCAAGGCACGTCCATAACACTCCCAGCGTATATTTCCTCACTCTCACCATAATGTGGGGAACTTTCAATATACATATCCGTCTGAGAGATTTGCACATCACATGCCCAATCTATATATTCAATAATATCCTTAAGTTTCATATATTCACTTCCTCCGACGTAGTATTATTATATCTTATAAATTGTTATTTGTCAATACTGTCTCCTCATATCTACACCACAGTTGGGGCAAAAGTTATGGCTACCATAATTACGCTTATGGCATTTAGTACACTCACATATTTTCAAACCATTAACTGAACTATTACCACAATATATCCACCCCCCTGTTTCCCGTTCAGGAACAGCATAAACTGAAATATTTTCTAATCCTCTGTATACATCCCATAAAGCCGTCATATATTCGGGGTCTGCTCCGTTCTCCTCGTCCCCAAAGTCGTTATCGAGCAATACCTTCATTACATCATCAGCCTTATAATACTTTGTTCCCTTTACATCATCAAGAAGTGCACCGTTATAGATCGCCTCGTGAATACTAGGGGATTTTCCAACAACACCGCAACTTTTAGATGCTTTTACTCCATCACATATAGACTTATATTTCCATTCAGGAATATCAATTATCAGTTTCATTCTTATCCTCCTCGGCTACTCCTCAAATACAGCCCTTTCAAACTCGGCTATCCAAGGTAAAGGAACATAATGTTCATTGGAGAATTTGATTTTAGGAGCGTATACCCCTTCATCATCATTTGTATGAAAAGAAACAGTGAGATCAAAATCCGTCATACCATCAAAATCCCCAGCGATCTTTTCGGCATTGTCGATTAAATATCTTCCGATAGCCTCAATGCCAATTCTAACATTTTTCTTTGAGCATCCAGTCATAAATTAATCCTCCTCCTCTTTTTCAGAAATATCTGTAAGAACTACTGGGGTGCTATTTTTGATGGCATTTATAATTGAGTACTGTAACATTCTATCTTCTTTGCCACCAATTAAAAATCGAATATTCTTAATCTTTTTTATATCCTCTTCTGGTATATCAACAATCATTTTCATATTTTTACCTCTTTCCCATAATGAACATCTGAGAAAAATCATTTGCCTGTTTTATCAAGGAGTCAATATCCCACTTCCTAATCTCATCAAGGTCAAGGACTAATGGCTCACCTTCCCGTTTCTCTTTCTTGGGCACAAGTATTGGTGATTGGTCGTCCGATTCATGTGCTTCAACTTCACAAGGGTCAATACAAGTGAAATAATCATCACTCAATTGTTCCGCGTATTTACGCCTTGCATCTGCTAATGAAGATGCCTCTATGCGATTACTAATAGTCACTTGAACATCATATATCATTCTTTGCCTCCTCTCCAATAATCCCATACATCGACTTTTCACCTCTCACATCTGCTGTATGCTTATCAATGATTTCAAAAATATCGTCTTTCCATAGTTTATCTGAACTACAGCGATCTATATCCGCCTTAATATTTTTGATAACTGAATCAAAGGAAGTACTATTGACTATCGCTTTTACAAAGAAAGATGGAAATATAAGCGAGCCATTATCTGACAATGTGGTTTTATATACTTCTTCGTGAATATCAATTATTAGTCTCACTTTTCACTCCCTTCATCTATGTTTAAACTCCTATTATATTTTTTGTATCCCACGTTGCTATTTCTTTTGCAATCTTTTCAAATTCTTCCTGAGTAACATTATCAAAAATATGGCATATATCTCTATCGGAAACAGATATACCCAACTTGGTTAAAGTTTCCTCTTGGATAACTCGATAACGTACTCCCTCGATATAGACATAATAGCACTCTTTTAATACTTTCTCTATTGCTTCGTACCAACCTCTATTATATTCGTTTGTTCTTTCAGTATATGGAACACCATTTATGATTAGACGATCAGTGTTGGCAAATTCCGCACCATTTATTCCATCATATTCAATACAATATTTATGATCCATTTATTTACTCCTCTCTCATGTCCGCACCGCAATGCTCACAGAATAAAAGTTTTCCCACTTCTTGATACGCTTTAATCGTTGTATAATCCATTTTTATTTTATGACCGCATCTTGAGCAAAAATAATCTGTATTATTTGAATCAAGTATGGTAGAATCAGTTACCCATCTACCTTTATCATCAACTTCCAGATTAAGTGGCTCTATTACATTTGGCTTTCCCATTCCTATGTGTTTCCCGTATAATTCAATAAACTCCCATAGTTGAATTCTTATTTTACCATCTTTGTCAACGACTAACTCCCTTGGTTGAATGTGTATTTTTCCTAGCAATTCATTAATCTCGTCAAGTTGATGATGGTATATGTCCTTTCCAAGGTCTGTTAATTTTACTTTAACAAAATCGTTTAGATTTATATTCATTTCTTATTCCCTCATATCAGCGCCGCAATTGGGACAAAAATTTGATGGCGTATCCAACATATCAGCCTCACTATCAATCCACCCACAAAAAGGACATATAAGTTCATTCCAATCGTTTTTTGTCCATCTCCCCTTTCTGCATTCATAGGAATCTTGCTCCAATGCCTCGATTATTCTTTCCGCTTCTTCCCTTGCTTCTTTCGACTTTGCAAAATTCATCTGGAAATAAAATACGATATCTATTGCTTTATTTATTGCCTCTTCTCTAGTCACTCTTCATTCCTCCTTTTCGGGAACGGTGCATTCTTTAATAACTTTTAAAACCCTTTCATACATAGCGGTATCCACGACACAACCACCATCACAACCTCTGTCGTTTGCCATAGAGTTAGTACACATAGCACACCTAATTCCTTCGTCAAGTCCTTGTGCATAAAGGGTTATGTAATCTGTTCTCTTTTCGTGTTTCACTTATTCCTCACTTTCCTGTGACTCATACATCCGAATCACTAAATCTAAATCTTTTTTTACATCTTGGACATATACATTTGACATCCCATTCATGACCAGAATATTCGCCGTCAAAGAACGAATGATAGTTTTCTACTTTGATGTATTTGCTGTCGCTACCAGATTGATAATCTTCATACTCTTCATATATATCTCTACCACATTTTGGGCAATTGGTATCGATCATTCCTTATTCCTCACTTTCTGTTACGGGTTCAAGTGGGCAACTCACAGAATTATAACCTAATGGACATTTTATCTTTGTCACTGCGGACTGATATGTATCAACATAATACTCTTGATGTATGGGACATTTGTTACAATATCCACATGTATAATCTTCTGGTGCGTTTAATACTGCATTTAATCTAACTTTCATTCCTTATCCCTCACTTTCTTGTAGCGATGCAAAGTCATATGCATTGATAATATCAGCGTGAATAATATCTGCGTGAAGTCCTCGCAATGCCTTTTGTCCTTCTGTCTCGCCTTTGAAATATATTTTGTGACCGCTTAATAACTCTATGCTTAGATTTATTCTATTGGCTTTTTTGATTATTGTTGACCACTTCGACAAAAAGGCTTTCCATTCACAAACCGCCCTATTAATAGTTGGCGACATAACAACAATAGTCTTTTTCATACTTCCCTACTTTCTATCTTATAGGGTTCAGGTAAAGGTCGCCAAGCAAGAACATTTTGAGGCTCAATATAACAACCGTCTGCACCGTGACAATAGAAATACGGCTCTGTTTCCGCTCTGAAACCAACTTCTACATCAAGACTTCTCAAAGACAATAGAACATATTGATGAATTTCGGGCAACCTTTCGGAAACAGGAATCCAATCAGTCTGTTCAAGTAAATCAAGCACAAGTCTATGTTCCCCATATGTACCACTATCGGGAACGTTTTTAAACTTTTTGCACGTCGCTTCGCAATGCCATCTTAGTGATTCTCGATCCATAATGTAACCTCTCATTCTTTATCTTCACTTTTTGCTTTATAGGGTTCGGGTAAAGGTTGCCACGCTACCACATGAAGATGATCCCACCAACACGCATCTCCACAATTGACAAAACAAGCGGTTCGTACTTGCTCTTCATCATCTGTTATCAAATACTTTTCTACCTTTTTGTATATGTCGGGATTCCTCTCTGTTACGGGTATCCATTCCCCTTTAGGTCTATCCTTTAATGCGGATATAGCCATATCAAAGACTTCGGAATAACACTCCCGCTCTGCCTTGCTCATTTCCCACCATAAGAAATTATCTCTATCGCTTAACACTGCTATTGCTTCTTCTCTTGTCATTCGCTCACCTCTCTCATATCTGCTCCGCATTTACTGCAAAAAGCGTGAAAATCTCTTCTGTCTCTTTCGGTTTCGGAATAAATAGTCAGACCACATTTCGAGCATTTCCACCAAATAAAATCACGTTCCCCCTGCTCTTTATTTGATGGTTGAACGATCCACTCTCCTTTGTTCTCTTTGAGTGCCGTGCGTTCCCACCTACGCATATACTTGATTATTTCGGCTTCTTTGACTATCAAAAAACGTTTCCAAAGTTTTATAGGGTTTCTATCCGTACACGAAAAATTCGGAGAATCAATCAAAAAAGTAAAGCCGTACGTCTTATTCAATGCAAAGTAGAAATTAACGCTTAAGTCTGTTACATCCTCTCCCTCAATCTTTAAAGGGATAGGGGAAGTTGCGGAAAACAGTTTTATCTTTTTCATTCTTTCTCTCCTTCGGGTAAATCCCAGCTCATACAAGGATCACATAGAACACAACTCAAATCTCTCTCACAATTATAAAAAGGACACTCTACACAGTTAATTCGTTCTCTCTCGCAATACTCCTTTATTGCCCTTGCACATTCCATAATGTCTGCGGAAGGGGCTGACTTCACATAATTGCTTGGATAATTTGATGTGTCTAAAGGTTGTTTCAATAGCCACTCTCTGCTGATTAAATCACTATTCATTCGTTCCCTCACTTTCCTTGCCTATATTGTCAAGAATCGCTATTGCTTTATCGAAACCTATTACAATTCCGTAATCTATAGGATCATCCGCCTCGAAACTTCCAACGTGAAACCTCTTCTTTTTTTTCATTTCTGTTATTACATCATCAAGCGGAGTGCCGTTCTGAACCGCCTTGCATATCATGTGTGCGTCCATATTTGTCAGATACCCTTTTTTGTTCTCATAAAGTTCTTTTGGTATCTCTATAATGAGTTTTACTGTATCGTCTATAGACGATTCTGGTTCGTCAACAATTTCGAAAGTATATTCGGGATTAACGGGGGCGCATACGCAACTAACTTCTACTAGTTTCATCTTAACAACCTGACCGTCATCCCTTTCTACACAGTTATAACGCCCACCGCAACCCATAGTATGAGTGGTTGCTAGCATTTCAATCGCGTCAGGATCAGTAATTTCTCCAGTGAATATTAATCCCCCGTCTGCTCTTACGACTTCGGCATATCCAATTACTTTTCTAGAATGGAAGTCAGAAAGAAACGGAACTTTCTTAGGGATATCAATTTCACAATCACTGAATATAGTTTCACTAAGAAAATTCTCCGCTCCAAATTTAAGTAACGTTCCTCTTACCTTCATTTATTTACCACCTTTCCACCATTCATCAAAAGATTCCGCACAATCCTTGCATAAAGTGCTGGGTTCATAACGACCACGATCAGTGTTCCATATTGTAAGTAAATTTCTGCTTTTAAATCTTTTTATTAACAAATCAAATTTGGAGTGGTGAAAACTATCCGTTTCTTTTCCGCATCTGTCGCAGTAATACTTTTCGACAACTTTAACCATTTACTTATCCTCCTCTGTTTTGTAAGGCGATATCTCATTTTCCTCCAATAATTCAGGCAGTTTATCTAATTCTACTTCTGTGATATCAAATTGACTATCAAAATAAATTGCTTGCTTTACGGCGCGAGCACACCAATCTTCTGCGGCTTCTTTTGAGAGGGTGCATCCGACTATATCAGTAACCCACTCTTGTTCATAAGGGTCTCCCACTTCAAATCCACGAATTATTATATATACTTTCATCGATGTTCCTCCTGTTTTATATCAAGTCAAAGAGTCCTTGATTTCTTTAATTCTGTTTTCAAGCATTGCGATCTCTTCCAACTTCTCCTCACGGCTTTTCATTTCTTGGTACGCACGACAATTTTTGAGGGCTTCGGATATCCAAGAGTTGTCTGGACGATAAAATAATTCCATGGGGATTGATATGCTGCTAATTATATGAGTAAAAACAAGATTGTCGTTGTAAACATATACATCGACAAAATCAATAGAATCTAGAAAAATTCTAATTGTTGTATGTGATACTTCTATTCCCAGAAATTCACATATACTGGATTCATCATATTCAAATATATATTTAAATTTTTCGTTATACGAATCAATAATAGACTGAAGTAAATGCTCTGCCAAACTGATTACATGCTTCTTATATTCCATATTTTCAGCACGCAAATCGCTAATTGATTCTTCAAACTCGTCTATCTTATTATCTATTTCTTTTGATGATATAATAAATTTCTGAATCACATCGCTCTCCATTAAAAGAATCCTCCCCACTTAAGAAGTGCCACCTGAATAATGATTGAAACAGTAGTAGCAATCCAATTTATTTTCTGAGATTTACCATCATTATAAAGTGCCGATACAAAACCTATTGTAAGTAAAACAATCATAATTACCTGAGGTGCGCCATAATTCATATATTAATCCTCCTTATTCCAGTGTCGCCATAAACCACATACCAATCAAAAATCCTATCATAATTCCCGCTATAAATACTATGATCATGTCTATTTCTTTAACCTCTCAATTATTTCATCACCTTGATATATTGGTCTCCACTCTCCCTTTTCTCTTTCGGGAGCGGCGGTTAAATTTTTGATTAGATAATCCATATAACTATCTTTGATGAACTGTATTACTTCTTCGTCTGTCATTTTTTATCTCCCATATACTTGTCAATAATAGATATAACTTTGCTCTGCTCACACAAGTCATCACATTCTATACATAACGTTGTGTGATCCACCAATTCGTAAGTCTCAAGATCGGCTATCTCTGCCTTTATCTTTTTAAGCGTTTGCCTGTTGTTCTGTTTAAGCGCATAGTTATACACTTTTTTACACCTATTTAATTGTTTGCATGAATACGCACGTTTACCACTTCCCAGCGTCTCATTGCAATAAAGTTCAATAAAGGGACAGTTCTCACAAAAATCGGGCAACTCATTAAGAATATCTATCATTTTGCACCTCTCATATCTACTTCGCTTACAGAAAGAATACTTACTGCAAAGAATTTCTTTTTGAGTTTTTCACTTGCAATTATTCTAGCCTTTCTTTCTGTATTTGCATTTACTGTAATTGTTTCAATGTGACTTGCATCCCAATCTACTTCTGCATTAATTATCCACTGTTTCATTCTTCATCCTCTTTCATATTTGCACCACAGTAAGGGCAGAAATTCGACCTCATAAATATTATCCTATCGGCACATTCTAAAGTTGGTGGCAAACAACCACATCTTGAACATTCCAAATATGTACCTTCCCGAGATTTAACTTCCCGTTCTACCCACTCTCCTTTTTTTCTTTCAGGGACAGATAAAGCCTTTGTAGCCGCATAAAGTGCTTCGGCTGTTTTTAATGAAATGTTACAACCATTTTCAGGATATCGCCCATATTTGACTATTTCTGATAAGTACTCTTTTGCTGCTTCTCTCGTCATTCGTTATCCTCACTTTTCAATGTCAGATTTCTTGACATAAACCCTAACTGCTCTAATTCTGCTTTTAGTTCTGCTCTTCTTTTCTCTGGATCGGTATCACTCTTCGATTTCTGTCTTACAGCATTGGTACTAGCATCATTGTTTTCATTTCCTGTCTGCTCATCTTCATACTGTCCAATGTAACGACCTTTAGGTGTAAACTGCTGTCCACAGCAAGTACAACGCTCTGTAAAGCATTCTTTCATATCGGATTCATACCAATCACTGCAATATAATATATGACCACAAGTAGGACAGTTTACAACGTAACAGCCCCATGTATCATAGTGTCCTCGTGGTTGTTTAGGAATACCTTTTTCTAATTCTTGAATAGCCATATCAAGTGCTTCGTTCCAAACAGGGTCATATATTTCGCTGAACGGTTCTCCCTCTTTTAAACGATTTATCGCTTCTTGTATTGTCATTTATTCACTCCTTGCTTCAAAATCGGCGCATCTACAATCACCCCAGCATCCCTCATGAATCGTGCAATGAGACAACCCCTCAATGTGTAGCCATTTGCAATCATAACAGGCACATTTCGTATTAGTGCCACAGTCAGGACAATTTTCGTCAGCAGCCGCAATGATATAATGATTATCTGTTAATGTATCACATTCTTTAACGACAATGAAACCTGATTTTTCTAGGCTCTTCACAATGGTGTCACCATAGTCTGCCCTTTTACTTACGCTTAATTCTGCTAATTTATTCAACATCTTTTTTATCCTCCTGTGCACTCATAGTGTTTAGTCAATGAATCTGTTTATTGTAAGAAATAACTTCTTCTAAAGTCCTTGGTGTAAAGTCCAGAATGTCCGCTCCAACATTATAAGCATTCTTTATTGTCTTCATCACCTTGTAAGAATCATTCTCGAAACTATTATGAATGTGCCCATAAAGATGGATTGTGTCACGGAAAAAGCCATTCCATTCTACTATAGGATAATGAAAAAGTATTATCCTTGTTCCGCCATCACGAATCTCTTTATATGCACCAACCCATTCACAAAGAGAACGCATTGCTGGAGTTACATTATCATGATTTCCTACAATAAGAAACTTCTTCCCGTTTAATCTCTTTAAATAATCTTCTCCCGAACTCTTAAAATTAAAGTCTCCTAAAATATAAACCTCATCATTATCTTTTACTACTGAATTCCAGTTCTTAATTATTGCCTCATCCATTTCTTCGACATTACTAAAAGGTCTATTACAAAGTCGTATAATATTTTCATGACCAAAATGTAGGTCGCTTATATAATATTTCATAATTTTTATTTCTTCCTCTCTTCATTATTCTTCTTTAAGACACTCACGTCTCCACTTAAGTATTAAGTGTTTAAGTCCATCTGCATAAAGACATTTACCAGCCCTTGCAGCCTCTTGCTCGATCCACTCCACAGGAATTGCTTCTATGACCTCGGCGTTATGAATCTCTTCATTACTTACCATAATTCTATTATAACGGGGAAAATATGCTCTCTTTAACTTATTTGAATCGATTAATCTCATGCTTGTCTCCTTTTTATTCTTAGGCATACGATCAATTTCCTACCGTTAAGATTTTTATTTCTTTTCTATCTTTACCATTAGATACTAAAGTCTTGCCTGATATTCTTCTGGCATAATCTTTCAGAGCCTCTTCAAAGGTTGCCCCTCTGCCGTATTCACCTATTAAAAAACAGTCATCTTTTGTGTATGAAAAGTTTTCAAAGCACAATCCTATTTGATCCTTGGGCAGACTCCAAATCTTTATGTTATCGATGTTTAACATATCATTTAATAGTTTCATTTTATACCTCCATAGATTTCTTAAAGGTTTTAAACGATTCGGCTATTGACTTTTTAGTATCCTTTGTTCCTTGCTCATAGCCTAACTTGTATGCGTTCTGAATTGCATCAGTCTCGGTTAAGAGGTTAATAAGTTCATTTAATTGTTCCATTGAAAACATTAAACTCATATGTGTCGTCGTATTATCACAATGGAATTCTCTATAATCACTTAAGGCTTTTAATAGACTTTGACGTGTCCTCATATGTAAATCAAACATTATTTTGTCCATATTATTTTCCTCTCATATCTGATCCGCAGTTAGAGCAAAAGTTGGGTGTGCGTCCCTCAGGGAGAACATAGCCTTTCCCAACAACGTAGACACCATTTATTCCTATTTCATTATTGCAATTTGAGCAATGGCATCTACATCTATCGTCATACCCAAAGCATCCACAAAAACCATCAAATATCCATTCACCCTTGTTTTCTACGGATGGTATCTCTTTTACACGTCTATATATGTCATCCAAAGTATGTGGGTCAAAACTGTTGGCAAAATCCACATATAAGTGGTCTATCAATTCAAGAACCGCCTGTCTACTGATTAAATCTCCCATTCACTCACCGCCTTTCTCTGCATTATAGGGTTCGGGTAAGGGCATCCATGCTATAACCTCGTCAATATCAGACAAATCACCATACTGGTCTTCCCAATAATTAGATCCCATGTCTTGAATCTCAATAAAGCCTCTCAAACTACAGGTTAATACTTCCTTATATTTTTCAGGCAACCTCTCGGATGTGTGTATCCACCTTGTCTGCTCTCTTAACTGCTTTAACTCTTTCAGCCATTCTGCGAGTTGTCTGTGTTCTTCGGCACACTTGCCCTCTTGACAAGCCACATGGCTTTCATAAGAGTCGCTCATGTCGTATTTACTTGCTTCATATTCACAAAGGTCTGCAACTTCCTCTGCGTGTTTAATTGCTTCTTCAAGTGTCATTCACTCACCTCTTAATCGCTTTGCTCTTAATACTTCCTTGTCAGTTTCTTTAACATCTCGTCCATCACAGCACTTTACACATTGTACTCTCCATTTACCACGGTATCTTTCAAAGAAACCAAATCCTATCGGTATATAACAGCCACATTTATAACAAGTTCCCTCGTATCTATTTCTCATTCACTCACCACCTCATGTCTGCGCCACAATTAGGACAAAAGTTAGGCTTATCATATCCGTGAATTTCACCGCATTTTGAACAGTAAACGGCGACTCTCCCGTCGTCGTCTACGTCGATTTCTTCGTCTGCTATCCACTCGCCCTTGTTCTTGGATAAATCCCTTTTTGCCTGTGCATAGCCATGGTCATAGTAGAACTTCCATTCCTTTAATGAGTCGGATAAAGCCTGTATTGCCATTGTTTTTGCTTCTTGATATTCAGCAATGGAATAACATTCATCACCATATACGGGAATATTGCCGATTATTATTTGTGCCTCTTCATTTGTCATATCATTCATTCCCCAATCTTTCTAAAAATTCCTTTGAACATTCACAAAAATAAACAAGATCATATCGATATGCTTGCTGAGAAAACTTCATATCATAATAAAGATTTAAAAATCTTTCATCACGAGTCTTTGTATATTCCAGCATTAGTAAATCCATCACAGTGTTCCATAATATAATTGGAACATAATTTTCTTTTATAATCTTTTCAGCAGTCATCTGTTACCTCCTCAATAATCTTAGTATATCCATAATCCTCTGGGTGCTCAAGAAATGTTACTTGATAAATGGAAACAATAAGAATACCAAATGTGATTACTACTATAAACGCCTTTGTCCAAGCGTCTTTATCAGTTATATTTCCATTAGCAAATGCTAGCACTAAAAATACTATCGCTAAACCGATAATAATACTTAATCCACAAAAATATCCAATTATTGAAAGGGTTATCATTTATTCATCCTCTCTTTCTCATAAAACATAAC
>Ga0310690_10005269_pt1 | contig 17670 bp, 17 predicted proteins | sample AusTroGonzalo_MG_2_FD_207661 | JGI IMG/M metagenome (GOLD analysis project Ga0310690, IMG submission 207661) | Bovine rumen microbial communities from tropical cattle in Woodstock, Queensland, Australia - Gonzalo_04 (v2) (version 2) | ecosystem: Host-associated > Mammals > Digestive system >...
GGGACTGATGCCGCGCGGAACGGGAAATGACTGGAGTCGTTATTGGGGGCTGACCAAGAACCATAAAGAGTCGCTCAGGCGTTTCTTTGAAGGAGAAGGACATCCGATAGATATAGGTTGCGTGACGTATTGGCGCAATAACATCGAGCACCACCGCTATTTCATCAACTCGGTGGGTTTTGGTGTCGATCCGCTCTGTTGCCGCAAGGCTGAGGCGCTCAAATACTATATCGGCAGTCATCATGTGAATTATCTGTTTGGCTTGATTGCAGCGATCATCCAACACAAAGCGCAACATATGGTGCTAACCGTGGACGGCAAGCAAGCCGTCGATGACCGGCTGTTTACGATGAATATCGGTAACGGTCCTTTCTCCGGCGGAGGTATCAAACAGAACCCAAATGCCGATCCAACGGACGGAGTGTTCCATTCGATGTTCATCAAGAAACCGACATTCAAGCAGGTCATCGAGGCGCTGCCGAAATTGTATAACGGCCAATTGACCGAATTGCCGTTTGTCTATCCTATCTGCGGAGCGGAGATCGAGATCTCGTACAAGAAACATATTCTCTTTGAGGCAGACGGTATTTTGGAAAATATCATCGGTCCGTGCAAAGTGACGTGTATCCATAATGCATTGCAGTTTAGGTGTTAGTGGTTAGTGGTTAGTGGTTAGTGGATGATTCAGCAGCAGGGATCAAATAGAGTTTATACGCGTGAAACGGATGAGAATGGTCGTTCGGTCATTCGCGTTGAGGGCACGAACAGGGATGAGAACCGTGCGTTTATTTATATGGCGCGGCATTTTCATGGCTTAGGACTTCCTGTGCCGGAAGTGTATCAGGTGAGCGAAGATGAGATGCGTTATACGCAGGAAGATTTAGGCGATACGATCTTGTTCGATCATCTGGATGATGTCTCCTTATTAGAACGCACGATATGCGCACTCGCGCATATGCAGATAGAAGGTGCGCAGGGTTTTGATTGGAAGATGTGCTTTCCTGTGCCGGCTTTTGACGAACGGTCCATTCGATGGGACCTCAACTATTTCAAGTACTGCTTTTTGAAGGGTACGAAGATCGAGTTCAGTGAGCCGAAGTTGGAGGATGATTTCGATCAATTAGTGAGTCATACAACGCACTGCGAATGCGGTCTGCCGTCCGACACGTTTTTATATCGCGATTTTCAGAGCCGTAATGTGATGGTTAGGAACGGACAGCCGTATTTTATTGATTTTCAGGGGGGCAGAAGAGGTCCGACGCAGTATGATGTCGCTTCTTTTTTATGGCAAGCGAAGGCGAATCTGTCAACTGCCCTTCGCAGTCAACTCATTGCTGTTTATTTGGATGAATTGAAACGGATTCAGCCGAACTTGGCTGAATACAAATGGCGTGCGGCGCTACCGCATTTTGTGCTGCTGCGGACCTTGCAGGTGTTGGGTGCGTACGGGTACAGAGGTTATTTTGAGCGCAAACAACATTTCCTGGAGTCGATACCGAATGCCTTGCGCAATCTGCACGCATTATTTGAAACGAATCCTGAGTTACAAAACGAATATTCCTATATCTATGCTCTCAGTAACGATTTACTCTTTCTCGTTTAAACGGGGAATACCGGAAGACGCTTCGGGTAACGGAGGCGGCTATGTATTTGACTGCCGCAGTACGCATAATCCGGGTAAGTACGAGCAGTTCAAGTCCATGACGGGTTTGGATCAACCGGTGATAGATTTTTTAGAGCAAGACGGAGAGATACTGACGTTTCTGGAGTCAGTAGATAAACTGGTAGATCATCATGTGGCGCGGTACATAGAGCGGGATTTTAGTCATCTGCAAGTGTCGTTCGGTTGTACGGGAGGTCAACACAGGTCGGTTTATTGTGCGGAATACCTTGCCAAACACTTGAAAGAGAAATATAACGTAACGATTCATCTTATTCACCGCGAACGCGGGATAGACCGATGGTTGGAATGATTTTTGCAGCGGGTTTGGGTACAAGGTTGAAACCCTTGACCGATACGATGCCGAAGGCGTTGGTGCCTTTGGCGGGTAAGACGCTGCTACAATGGCAGGTGGAGAAATTGCGCGATGCCGGAATACGAGATATCATCGTGAATGTACACCATTTCCCGGATATGATCATTGAGGCGATTCGTGCGAATGATGCCTGGGGATGTAATATTATGATTTCCGATGAAAGGGATGAACTGCTCGATACAGGAGGGGGACTGAAGAAAGCGGTTAGTGGTGAGGGGTTAGTGGTTAGTGGAGAACCTATTCTGGCGTGCAATGTGGATATATTGAGCAATATTGCTATTCGGGAATTGGTTGCTGAGTATGAGCGAACGAGTGTTTCTCAATTGGTGGTTAGTGAACGGGAGACGCAGCGGTATTTGTGTTTTGATGAAGAGGGATGTTTGTGCGGGTGGACGAATGTGAAGACGGGAGAGGTGAAACCTGAAAATTTCAAATTTCAAATATCCAATTTCAAATTGTTAGCGTTTAGCGGAATGCAGATATTGAGTCCGGAGGTGTTGGAACTATTGGAGCAGATGCCGCAAAAGAAGTTTTCCCTCATCGATTTCTACGTTTCTCTCTGCGAGAAAACAATCACCAATCACCAATCACCAATTATCAATCTGAGGGCATATGTTCCGAAGGGGTATAAGATGATGGATGTGGGAAAAATAGAACAGATAAATGATGCAGAACACTTCGCAACTATGTTATTCGACATAAAAAGCGAAAAAAAATGACAAAAAATTTGGTCATATCAAAAAAAAGTAGTAACTTTGCCGCGAAATCTGTAAATACTGTATGGAATACAGTGGTTAATACAGCAAAAAACAAACCAAATGAGTGGTTGTTTATAATAAACATTTTTTAATTAATTCATTATTTACTAAAAATTTTTAGTTATGAAGAAATTCTTTTTATTCGCAGCAGTTGCTATGTTGGCACTTGTAGGCTGCGAACAACAAAAACAAAGCTCCCTTGATTTTGAGCAAGTTCAGAGCAACGCTACCATTTCCGGTCGTCTCGTTTACTTTGCTGACAAGCTGGGTACAAACACGGCTGAAACTCCGCTCGCAAGCCAGCGTGTTTACTTCATGGTTGATGACTCTCTGTATGCAAAAAAAGCTGAGGGTGTAAAGTCGTTTGAGGCTATTACCGACGCGGATGGTAACTACTCGATCACCGTTCCGACCGGAAAGAAAGAGATTAAGGGTAAACTGATGACCGACGTTATCGTTATCGGTGAGGCTCCGAACCGCATCTACTTCGAAGAGTACAACAGCAAGAAAGGTAAAGAGATTACACTGTACGCTGGTGACGCTAAGGTGGAGAAGACCATCGTTGACATTGACGAGGTGCTGACCGCTTGCCAGGGTACCGCTACTCTGAAAGGTCAAGTGAAGTATGACGCTGGTTATGACGTAACCAAGAGCCCGGTTGAGAAGGGTTTGGTAACCGCTCCTGCAGGCGTACAGGTTGCAGCTGTTGTTACTTATGCTGACGCTGCTCGTCGTTTCTATGCAAAGACAGATGACAAAGGTAACTACAAGTTTGCTATTCCTGTAATGGTTGCTGAGTTGGGTAAGAAAATTGACACTGTTATTGTTGCTCAGTTCGCAGGTAAGTACACTGACTACAAGAATGACGAACTCTTGTCCCAAGACGCTATGTTTGAGTTCAGCGCATTTGGTGCAGCTGTTCCGACACTGAAAGATGGTGAGGTTTCGTTCCTCGACATGACTGCTAAGAAGATTGATGCAAGTATCGAGGATCCTGACACGAAGATCATGATCAAAGTAAGAGGTGAGATCTTGATGCAGGCTGAGGCCTTCAAGTATGGTACAGGTGACGAAGCTAAGAAGATTCTCTCGCTGCAGGATACCGCTAAGGGTACCGTTCCTTACCTTAAATCTACTGACAAAGAGCTGAATGTTAACGATGGTAAGTTCAAACTCTATGTCATCCACAAAGAAGGCGCTAAAGAGTTGAGCCGTATCGTTTATGACTTCGCTACCGATGAAAAGGGTAAGTATGAGAAGGACGTTGAGTTCCCTGCTGCTTGGGATGTTAAAGATGTGAAGATCCAGATTGAGGTTATTCCGTTCCTTTACAAAACGTTCAAGCACTACTACTATGTTCCTAACTATAAGGATGGTGGTTCATGGCAGACCTGGAGTGGTACATGGCAGGATTGGACAGATAATACCACCTTCACGAACCACTATAAAGCACAGGATTGCGAGTGCGTTTATTGGGGCAAATCCGGTGAAATTGCAGCTAACCTCTATTTCCCTGCAAAGGTTGATGCAAAACTGAAATTCAACATGTCTCAGGATTCGAAGGACGCTCTTCTTGGCGTAGGCAATAAAGATGCTAGTGGCAATTCGATCGACGAGAAGAAAGAGGAGGGTAACACCTATGTTATTGCTAAGGGTGGTTACGACTACGCTGATATAGATATAAACGTAGTAGGTGAATAATCGCCGATTCAAATAACGTACTATTTAATCAATTAAATTGCAATTACAATGAAAAAGATTCTTAGTATAATGCTCGTAGCAGCATTGGCAACGCCGATGTTTGCAGAGAAGCAGAGTATTGAGGAGCGCGCCAATGCGGACTATTCGTCATGGCTTCCGCAGGCAGGTGAGTTCTCGCTCGGTTTCTCGGTAGACCCGTTTGCCAACTTTATCGGCCACATGTTCTCTGACGCAGGTGCAAGACCTGACAATGTAAACGGTTACACCCGCAACGATTTCAACATCGGTGGTCAGACCCTGCTCAAGGCTCCGCTGGTATCCATTATGGGTAGCTATATGCTTACTGACAACCTCGGCGTGAAAGCCAACATCGGTTTTATCATTGACCATGAGCGCAGAATCTACAATGTAGAGGATCAAGCTATCAAGTTTGAGAACCCGTTCTCGCACGAACTCGTAAACGATGTATGGATTCACGGTGAGTACGGAGGTAGCTTCAGCGCAGGCGTTGAGTATCGTCTTGGTAAGAAGCGCGTACAAGGTGTGTTTGGCGCAGGCTTGGTATATGCATTCCAGACCAGTGCTGATAAGTTCTCCTACGGAAACGCTATCACCGAGATGAACCAGATGCCGGAAGTAGCTGCAGCTCTGTGGAATAAGGAAGAAGGTAAGGGTGTTTACGCTACGAACCCGGATCCGGGTATCTATGCAGCAGCCCGTTTGACCAATAGCGCCATGAGCGGTGACAAGGACGCATTCTGGCATCGTTTCGGTCTCTATACGACCGTAGGTGTTGAGTGGTTCGTAGCTCCGAAGATTGCTCTTGGTTTGAATGTTAACTTGGATCTCCTCTACAAATGGTCAAGCAATGTATGCCAGCAGTATGAGGGTTACAACCTGTTGACCAAGCAGACCGAGGTATTTACCGACTTGCGTGACGTAGCTAACTACAGCGGTGTTACCTTCGGTACGGAGAACATCGGTGCAAACCTGTATATGGCTTTCTACTTCGGTAAATAATTTCCGAAACAGAAAATATGCGAAAATAGGCATCTTCGGGTGCCTATTTTTGTGTATTATGTGGTATTCTGCACTTTTTTTGCATTTTTTTGCGAAAATATTTGCGTATGTCAGAAAAAAGCAGTACCTTTGCACCCGCTTTTGAGAAAAAGAGTCTCGTGAGCGAGTCTCCCTAGCTCAGTTGGTAGAGCAACTGACTCTTAATCAGTGGGTCGAGAGTTCGAGCCTCTCGGGGGACACAGAAAGGGACATTCGGAAACGGATGTCCCTTGTTTGTGCCGGAACAGTACCATGAAGAACCAAATAAGAACTAAATAAGAACCAAATATGAACCAAAGAAGAACTAAAGAATTATGTTAAATAGGCAGGTAAATTAAAAGTGGCTAAAAGGGAGGAAAAGGATAAAAAAGAATATAATTCCAAATAAAAATGCGCGCGCGCTTGCGTATGTCAAAAAAAATTAGTAATTTTGCAGCCGTTTTAAACGGCTGAATTGTTTTAGTCCAAAAAGACCAAAAAAGACCCAAAAAAGTGTTAATGATTAAACAATAAATACTATGGCTGAATTTAAGTATGCACCGATGTTTCAACTAGGGAAGGATGAGACGGAGTATTATCTGCTGACAAAGGACTATGTGTCGGTCAGTGAGTTTGAAGGACATGAGATATTGAAGGTAGCGCCGGAAGCGTTGACTTTGATGGCTCAGCAGGCTTTCCATGACGTTAGTTTTATGTTGCGGAGGAGTCACAATGAGCAAGTAGCCAAGATACTGCGTGATCCTGAGGCGAGTGCGAACGACAAATATGTTGCGCTGACGTTCCTGAGGAATGCAGAAGTGGCTTGTAAGGGTCAATTACCTTTGTGCCAAGATACAGGTACTGCTATTATTCATGGAGAAAAAGGACAGGAAGTCTGGACGGGTTTCTGCGATGAAGAGGCGTTGAGTAAGGGTGTGTTCAATACGTACACGGAGTGCAACTTGCGTTATAGCCAGAATGCGCCGCTGAATATGTACGACGAGGTGAATACAAAATGTAACTTGCCGGCACAGATTGATTTGGAGGCGACGGAGGGCAATGAGTATCGGTTCCTGTGCGTGACCAAAGGAGGCGGAAGTGCGAATAAGACTTATCTGTATCAGGAGACGAAGGCGCGTATCCAGAATCCGGGTACGTTGATTCCGTTCCTGGTGGAGAAGATGAAGAGTCTCGGTACGGCTGCTTGTCCGCCTTATCATATCGCGATCGTGATCGGTGGTACGAGTGCGGAGAAGAACCTGCTGACGGTTAAGTTGGCGAGCACGCATTACTATGACAGCCTGCCGACGACGGGTGACGAGACGGGTCGTGCGTTCCGCGATGTAGAGCTGGAGAAACAGTTGCTGCAAGAGGCGTATAAGATCGGTCTGGGTGCACAGTTCGGCGGTAAGTACATGGCACATGACGTGCGCGTGGTTCGCCTGCCGCGTCATGGAGCGAGTTGCCCGATCGGCTTGGGCGTTTCTTGTTCGGCAGACCGCAATATCAAATGCAAGATCAACAAAGAGGGTATATGGATTGAGAAATTGGATAATAACCCTGCGAGTCTGATTCCTGCCGAGTTACGTCAGGCAGGTGAGGGCGATGCTGTTCGCATTGACTTGAACCAGCCGATGAAAGATGTGTGTGCGATCCTGACCAAATACCCGATCGGTACGCGTCTGAGTCTGAATGGCACGATTATTGTGGGTCGTGATATTGCGCACGCGAAGATTAAGGCACGCCTGGACGCAGGCGAGGAGATGCCGGAGTATCTGAAGAACCACCCGATTTACTATGCGGGTCCGGCGAAGACTCCTGCTGGTATGGCTTGCGGTTCGATGGGTCCGACGACCGCGGGTCGCATGGATCCGTACGTGGATGAGTTCCAGGACCACGGTGGTAGTCTGATTATGTTGGCGAAGGGCAACCGCTCGATTGATGTGACGAACGCTTGCCAGAAACACGGCGGTTTCTATCTGGGCTCGATTGGTGGTCCGGCGGCTATTTTGGCGCAGAACAATATCAAGAGCATCGAGTGCGTGGAGTATCCGGAGTTGGGCATGGAGGCTATTTGGAAGATTGAGGTGGAGAACTTCCCGGCGTTTATACTGGTTGATGACAAGGGAAATGACTTTTTCAAGCAGTTGAAGCCTTGTCAAGGGTGCACCATTTTGTAATTTAAGATTTAAGATTGAAGATTTCAAATTTTGGCAAATAAGAGGCATAAATATCGGCTGGCGATGCTGGATGACATCACGCTGCGGGAGGTGTTTCACTTTCGCGTCAGTTTGTTGGGTGCCATCAGCATCATCACGACTTCGATCATCGCGCTGATCGTGTTGCTGTCCGTGCTGATCGTCTATACACCGCTACGAAATATCTTACCCGGGTATAGTGCGAGTCTGCGTCAGCAGTTGATTCAGGAGTCCGCGCGTGTCGATTCGTTACAGACGAGTCTGAGTGTGCAGCGTCAGTACCTGGATGTGATCAAGCAGTTGACGGCGGGTGACATCGAGCGTGACAGTGTGCAGAGTCTGGATTCGCTGGAGCGGGTCGAACGGGCAAGGATAGCTGAGCAGCGGAGTGCGGTGACGGAGGCTTTCATGGCGCAGTACGAGCAGCAAGAGCGGGATCGTTTGTTGCTGTTTGAGAACACCGATTCGCGTTCGATGCGGCAGTTATACCGTCCGGTGCGAGGAGTGGTGGTGCAGTCTGCGCGGCCGGATCATCATTTGTATGGTGTGACGATTCGCACGACGAAGAACGAGAACATCATGGCGACGACGCGCGGTACGCTGGTGAGTGTGGATCGCTTGGCGGATAACACCTATGCGGTGGTGCTCCAGAACGGTGCTTTCATGGCGGTTTACCGGCATGTGGCGCGGGTGCTCAAGAGCCAAGGGACGCAGGTGGAGAGCGGTGAGTCGATTGGTTTGGCGGATGGTGAACATGATATTGTCGTTGAACTGTGGGACGCCGGGACGTTTGTTAATCCGGAAGAGGTTATTGTATGGTAAAGCAGCTTTGTATATTAGGTAGTACGGGGTCGATAGGGACGCAGACGCTGGATATTGTGCGGGCGTATCCGGAGAGGTACAGCGTGTACGCGTTGTGCGCGCACAAGAGCGTGGATAAATTAGTGGAACAGGCGCGCGAGTTCAAGCCGGAAGTGGTGTGCATCGCGGATGAGTCACTCTACGAGACGCTGAAGGAGAAGTTATCAGTATTCAGTAATCAGTTTTCAGTTCCCAAAGTGTGGGCAGGTGCGCAGGCGATTGCAGAGGTGGTGACGATGCCGAGTGTGGATGTGGTGGTTGCATCGATGGTGGGGTACGCAGGTTTGCGACCGACGATAGAGGCTATCAAGTCCGGTAAGGCGATTGCGCTGGCTAACAAAGAGACGCTGGTGGTGGCCGGTGAGATCATCTGCGACTTGGCGGTGAAACACCATACACCGATTCTGCCTGTTGACAGCGAACACAGTGCTATTTTCCAGAGTCTTGTGGGTGAGGACCGGAGTGAGATAGAGAAGATTTTGTTGACGGCAAGCGGTGGTCCGTTCCGTACGTTCAGCATGGAGCAGATGGCGCATGTGACGGCTGCGGACGCGCTCAAACATCCGAATTGGGAAATGGGTGCGAAGATTACGATCGACTCGGCGAGTATGATGAACAAGGGATTCGAGGTGATTGAGGCTAAGTGGTTGTTCGGTGTGCCGGTAGAGAAGATCCAGGTGCTCGTTCACCCGCAGAGTATCGTGCATTCTGCGGTGCAGTTCACGGATGGTGCTATCAAGGCACAACTCGGTGCGCCGGATATGCGGTTGCCGATACAGTACGCTCTCTCGTTTCCCGAAAGACTTGGCAGTAGTTTTCCCCGTGCGGACTTGTTGAAACTGAAGGATCTGACGTTTGAGGAACCGGACTTGGAGCGTTTCCCGAATTTGGGTCTGGCCTATGAGGCGATGCGCAGAGGCGGCAATATACCGTGCGTGCTCAATGCTGCCAATGAGGTGGTGAACCAGGCTTTCCGCGAAGGACGATGCGGGTTCTTGCAGATGAGCGAGATCATCAGCGAGACGATGGATAAGGCTCCGTTTATAGCAAAACCAAGTTACGAAGATTATGTTGAGAGCGACGCTGAAGCACGCCGAATCGCAGTTGAATGTTTAAAGTTGAAAGTTTAAAGAAATGATACAAGCAATACAGTTAATTTTAGCGCTGAGTTTTTTGGTCCTGATCCATGAGTTGGGACATTTTACGTTCGCGAAGATCTTCCACGTACGCGTGGAGAAGTTCTATATGTTCTTCAATCCGTGGATCAGTTTGGTTCGGTTTAAGAAGTTCGACGGCAAATGGCATGTGAAGGTGTTGTCGAAGAACGAGGATGAGGAGTGGGACAAGCACCCCGAGACTACGGAATGGGGTATCGGTTGGCTGCCTTTCGGCGGTTATTGCGCGATAGCCGGCATGGTGGATGAGACGCATTCGACGGATGATTTGGCGGCTGAACCGCAAGAATGGGAGTTTCGTTCGAAGCCCGCTTGGCAGCGGATGTTCATTATCTTGGGTGGTATATTGGTGAATTTCATCGGTGCGCTGGTGATCTTCACGATGCTGTTCTGGCATTGGGGTCAGGACAGGCTTCCTCTGCGCAATGTAGAGACGGGGTTGTACTATTCGCAGATGATGCTAGATGAGGGTTTTGAACAACAGGATAAGATTCTGTTTGTGAACGGCGAGGCGCCTGAGACGCTGAGCGATGCAGTGCAAGCGATTATTATTGAGGGCAAACGTGAGGTGACCGTTTTGCGCGGACAGGACACGCTGACGCTGACGATGAGTGAGGATCTCGGTGAGCGGTATCTGGCTAAGCAGAATGAGTTCGCGCGCATCGAACGCGACAAGCACCGTGCAGACAGGAGTTATCAGAAGAAGAATTACACGCTGATTGCGGAGTGGATTCCGTGCGTGGTGGATTCGGTGTTGCCGGACAATGCGGCGTTCTATGCCGGTATGCAAAAAGGCGACAGTATAGTGGCGATTGCGGGTGTGCCGACGCCCTGTAATATACTGATGACCGAAGAGCTGCAGCGTCATCCGTGTGATTCGGTGACGGTGGATTATTATCGGGCAGGCGAGCGGCAACAAGTGCGTTTGTTCATTGGCGACCAAGGCAAGATGGGTGTGGTCATTCGATGGAATATCTTCGAATTCGAGCACACGGAGTATAATTTCTTTGAGGCGATTCCGGCGGGTATCTCGTACGGTTGGAATATTTTGGCGATGTACGTGAAGCAGTTCAGGCTGGTGTTCACCAAAGAGGGTGCACAGTCGCTTGGCGGTTTCGGTGCGATCGGTTCGATGTTCCCTGCGGTATGGAGCTGGTACGCTTTCTGGCACATGACTGCGTTCCTGAGTATCATTCTGGCGTTCATGAATTTCCTGCCGATTCCTGCGCTGGACGGCGGGTACATCTTGTTCCTGCTGGTTGAGATGATCACGCGTCGCAAGCCGAGCGATAAGTTTCTGGAGAAAGCCAATGAGGTGGGATTCTGGATTCTGATCGCGTTGCTGGTGTTAGCGAACGGAAATGATATTTTGAAAATTTTCTTCTAATATGGCAGATTATTTTGTTCATGAGTCGTCTTATGTGGACGAGGGTTGCACGATAGGCAAAGGCACGAAGATTTGGCATTTCAGTCATATCATGAAGGGCTGTACGATCGGCGAGGATTGTAATATCGGGCAGAACGTCGTTATCTCGCCGGACGTGGTGCTGGGTCGTAATTGCAAGATTCAGAACAACGTGTCGGTTTATACGGGCGTGCGCTGCGAGGACGATGTGTTCCTGGGACCGAGTATGGTGTTCACCAATGTGATTAATCCGCGTGCGGCGGTGAGCAGGAAGGATGAATACCGGCAGACGATTTTGAAACGCGGCGTGTCGGTAGGGGCGAACGCAACGATCGTGTGCGGGCACACGTTGGGTGAGTACTGCCTGATTGGTGCGGGGTCGGTGGTGACGAAGGATGTACCGGCTTATGCGCTGATGGTGGGAAACCCTGCGCGGCAAGTGGGGTGGATCAATAAGCATGGAGATAAATGTGCTTCGCTGGAAGAAGCGATGAAAAATGTTTAATGTTTAATGTTTAATGTTTAATGATACAACGTATTCAGACTTTATATTTATTGGCAGTTGTGGCGCTGGGAGTGGCGCTTATTTGGCAGCCGGTTGTGCAGTTGGTGACGCCGGAAGAGGCTGAGACATTGCAGGTTTGGGAATTGAGCGCGTTAGGTGGTGCTCCGCTGCAAGGATTGTGGGGATTGTTATTGACGACGATTCTTATTCCGGTGTTAGCTTTGGTGGATATCTTTTTGTATAAGAAACGGCTTCTGCAGGCAAGGTTGAACATTTTCACGATTATGCTCTGTCTGGGGTATTACGGCGTGCTGGCTATTTATATCTGGCAGGCAAAATTGGCGTTGGGTGTGGAATGGCATATTCTGCCTTGCGCATCGTTTCCTCTCGTGTGCATGGTGTTAACGCTGATGGCTACGCGGAGGATTCTTAAAGATGAGGCACTCGTTCGGGCTGCAGATAGGATTCGTTAAAGTGTTAAACCGTTAAATTGTTAAATTGTTAAGCTGTTAAATCGTTATGATTTTACTGCAAGAAATACCTATTATCCCGGCGGATTCGGTGAGGCAGGGAGCGAAAAATATGATTGCTTTTGCCAAAGAGGATCCGGAAGGGTTCTGGCAGATTTTTGTGGATAAAGTGACGCAGTTCGGCATCAAAGTGCTGGCGGCATTGCTCATTTTTGTCATCGGTATCTTCCTGATCCGTTGGGTGAAGAACATCCTCAAGCGTGTTTTTGACCGTCGCAAGACCGAACCGACTATCGCATCGTTTGTCACTTCGTTTGTGTCGATTTCGCTGACGGTATTACTGGTGGTGATTTCTGTCAGCACATTAGGCGTGGATACGACCTCTTTGGCTGCGTTGTTAGCGGCAGGAGGCTTGGCGATCGGTATGGCGCTTTCCGGTACTGTGCAGAATTTTGCAGGCGGTCTGATGCTGCTCGCCTTCAAGCCTTTCAAAGCCGGTGATCTCATTGAGGCGCAAGGTGTCCTGGGAAAGGTTGTAGAGGTGAATATCACTGCCACGAAGATTTTGACGACCGATAACAGGGTGGTGATTCTGCCCAACGGCGCTTTGTCTAACGGGGTCATTAATAACTACAACGGTCGTCCGTTGCGGCGTGTGGAGTGGCTTGTGAGTGTGGAGTACGGTGTTGATGCGAAAGCTTGCAAAGAGGCGATTTTGGCGATTGTTAACAGTGAAAAGCGTGTGCTGCAGGCCGATACGGACATGACGAAGTTGTACAAGGAACTCAATATATCGGCTTTCCAGTTATCGACGGTCAATTATCGGATGGACGCTATTCCTGCGCCGTTTGTGGCACTCAAGAGCCTCAATGAGAGCGATATCACGTTTGTGGTGCGGGCGTGGGTGCGTTCAGATGACTATTGGGATGTGTTCTTTGAACTGCAAGAACGTTTCTATACCGAATTGCCGCCGCAAGGCTTCGGATTTGCTTATCCGCATGTGGAGCTGGTTAAATAATGGAAACATTATTAGGCAAGACATTGGTTGAACTGCAAGAGGTGGCGTTGAGTGTCGGATTGCAGAAGTTCGCGGGTAAACAACTCGCCGAATGGTTGTATGTGCGTCGGGTGACGGACTTTGACGAGATGACTAATATCTCGCTTAAGGGTAGGGAAGCGCTTAAGGCGCGGTACGTTGTCGGTCGGCATGCTCCGGAGCGTGAGGCGGTCAGCGTAGATGGAACGAGGAAGTATTTGTTTGAGGTCAAGAGCCAAGAGTCAAGAGCCGAGAGTCAGTTTGTAGAATCGGTTTATATACCGGAAGAGGATAGGGCGACATTATGCGTATCGACACAAGCGGGTTGTAAGATGGGCTGCCGGTTCTGTATGACCGGAACATTAGGTTTTCACGGACATCTGAGTGCGGCTGAGATATTGAATCAGATCTTCGAAATAGATCAATTAGCAATCAGCAATCAGCAATCACCACTCTCCAATATCGTCTTTATGGGCGAAGGCGAACCGATGGACAATATCGATAATGTGCTGCGTGCCTTGGAGATCATGACGGCTGATTACGGCTGCGCATGGTCGCCGAAGCGTATTACGGTATCGACGGTGGGTATCCCTGCCATGAAGCGGTTCTTGGATGAGAGTGAGTGTCATCTGGCGGTATCGATGCATAATCCTTTCCCAGCAGAACGCGCAACGATTATGCCTGCCGAGCGCCTCATGTCCATCACGGATGTCGTTGCGCTTTTGAAACAATACGATTGGAGCCATCAGCGTCGCGTCAGCTTCGAGTATATCTGTTGGGCCGGACAGAACGACACGCCGCGCCATGCCAAAGAACTTCTTCGTTTGCTCAAAGGCCTCAATTGTCGTATTAATTTGATACGCTTCCATGAAGGAGTGGAAGAAGTCAAGAGTCAAGAGCCAAGAGCCGAGAGACATTTTCCGGCGTCCAACGAGAAACAGATGGAATGGTTCCGTGACTATCTAACCGAGCACGGTCTGACGACCACTATCCGCAAATCACGCGGCGAAGATATCCTTGCCGCGTGTGGTATGCTGGTTAATGCGTTAAACAGTTAAATCGTTAAACTGTTAAACTGTTAAACTGTTATAGCATTTTACTCAACTGTTCGTAGTACTTTGGTGAGACGGGGACGGCGTGTGAGTTGGCGATGTCGAGTTCGGCTTGAATGAATCCTTCTTTGTCGCGGCGCAGCACTTTGACGTGTCGCGGATTAACGAAATAGGATCGCTGACAACGGATAATACCGTGTTTCTCCATCAGTTCTTCTATTCCCCGCATGGATTGCCGTAAGGTGTATTCCTTTTGTTTTTCGCCTTCCATATAATGTATGGAGACATAGTTCTCTTGCGCCTCGATATAGAGAATCACATCGTGGGCAATAACCAGTTTGAGACGTCCCGTACTGTCGGCAAAACGAACCAAGTTCTCTTCGGACACTGTTTCTTCGTCGGGACGAATGAGTGCAAAGAGCAGGGCAAACACGATATACGGGTATGGCAGGATAGCAAAGGCGATCTGGAAGCACTTGCCCAATGCCGGGAAATAGCCGTAGTCACCATAAATGAGTGCCATATACAAGGCTGCAAAACAAGCGAAAACGAAGACCTCACCAAAGGACCATAAGGCATATTTCCACCAACTGAGCGGTGATATATGCGTACGGAACACGGTCATCGGAATACGCGAGGCACACATGATACCAATCAGGATCGATGTCAGCATCAGCGCATTGAATACTACGCCGTTTCCTGCCAGTAAGAACCCGTCAATCCATGTACTGCTGTATATCAATATGAAGCCCAAGAAGAATACAGGCAATGCAAGACAATGCAAAAGCATCATCGGAATTGACATTATTGACGTTGTGACGAAACGATATTTATTCATATTTTGTCCCTATATTTGCAGTTTAGTCTCTATTTAGTGCTTTTTGTCACTTTTTTTAGTCACTAATCACATTTTCTTGTCTGCGTGCCCGAAAAGCAGTAATTTTGCATCGTTTTTAAAACTAAAAGGTACAATTATGGACAAGACAATGATCATTCAGCCTGAGAGCGGATTGCAATTCGACTGGCAAGCAATTGCTGTTAACCCGAGTGCTCGTCATGAACCGAAACTTGACTTGGTGGCTTATAAGGCACTCTATACTAACAAGATTGCGCAAGCGCGTGCGTGTGGACATGAACCGGTGTTGGTTAGTCTGCCCATCATGGACGAGAATCGCTATTTCGCCTTTATCACGCGCGGTATGTCAATGCAGGAACGCAAGAACGTTCTCTATTGGCTTGGCGGTACGACCGAGCGTCTGCGTAACATACACGCGCTCTATAACTTAGCTCTTTTCCGCTTGGCTTCTACCCAATGCGTTCATCTGATCGATGTCACCTCCCCCATGCTCGCGAGCGCTCATTACGAGCAACTCCTCGAGCCGGATGGTGTGACGCTGTCCAAAACCGGACAGGCGATCGTGGATAACGAGTTATCGTCTCTTCTGAGCCGCTTTGGCTTGCTCGCGGGCTAAGCGTTGCTGCTCGCGTTGCATCTTTTCGAGACGCTCCATAAAGCCGGACTTAGGTTTGCCGGCTTTTTTCTTTTTGTTCGCTTCTATCTCAGCCAGCATCTTCTTGTCATCCAGCGTCCAGCGGAAGATCATCGTCTGGAAGATGGTGAAGAAGAGCGAAACGAGGTAGTAGTAACTCAGACCCGCTGCGTAGTCATTGAAGATGAAGAGGAACATAAGCGGCATGGCGTACATCATGTACTTCATGAACTTCATGTTCGGGTCGGTGGCCTGCGACTGCATGGTGATATACGTGTACGCAATGTTACAAACGGTCATCAACAAGCAGAAGAGCGACAGGTGGTCACCCAACAGCGGGATATTAAAGCCCCATTGGAATACGGCATCGTAGGTGGATAGGTCATCTGCCCACCAGAGGGACTTGCCACGCAGTTCGATAGCGGTAGGCAAGAACCAGAACATAGCCATCAGGACAGGGAACTGGAACAGCATCGGTAAGCAACCGCTCATCGGGTTTACGCCTGCCTGCTGGTAGAGCTGCATCGTCGCCTGCTGACGTTCCTGCATTTTCTCTGCCGGGAACTTCGCATTGATCTCGTCTATCTGCGGCTTGAGTGCCCGCATCTTGGCGCTCGACTTGTACGAAACAAAGACGAACGGCAGGATGATAAGCTTGATGACGATGGTCATGAGCAGAATGACGATACCGATATGCAGACCCCAACTGGTGAACAGGTCGAACATCGGGATGACGAGTGCCGTATTGATCCAACTGACAATCTTCCATCCCAGCGGAACGAGTTTATTGAGATACAGCCTGTCCTCTTTGTCCACACCTTCGTCATACGCCTTGAGCGTGTGGTAGTGATTCGGTCCCAGGTACCAACGGAAACCGGTGATACTCTTGCCGGTCAAGTCAAACGGCACAGAGGTATGGGTGTTGTACTCTTTGATATAGCCCGAGTGCTTGCTTTGGAGCGTCGATGCGAATTGCGACGAAGAGAATGCCTCGTCGGCAATCAGCACGGACGAGAAGAACTGGTCTTTGTAACCGATCCATTTGACGCGCGCGGACTCTTTGGCATTATCATCCTTGCTCTCGCTCAGTTTCTCCATTTCGCCGCCCACCAGCATGTACTGCAGTTGTGCATACCGCTCTTCGAACTTACGTCCCTGTTCCTGCTGCGGGATCAACTGACGCCAGTTCAGCTCCAGCGAGTTGACGTTCTGCGCCAGTTCGTTTTGCATGTTATGCGGTTCGATTGCCATATGCACCATATAGCTGTCCGACAACTCATACACGAAATCCAGCCAAGCGTCTTCGCTGCTACCCGGCAGGCGCATGATCGCTTTGTGCGGTTCGTCGCACGCCACGGGTTCGAAATACAACTGCGAGGTGTGCAGAATGCGGTTGTTGATCGTGATGAGCGTCACGCCCCACGACGACTCGTCTGCGCGGAAGAGGCAAAGCGGATTGAGCGTATCTTTGCTCGCGTGATAATCCAATAACTCGGCGCGTTGGATGGCACCGCCGTGCGTGGAAAGGGTCAGACGCAGGTGTCCATTCTCCAGCGTGACCCATTTCTCTTCCGGCACTGCTTCTGCCTCCGGTGCATGCATCGACTCCGGTTGCTCTGCGGCTGTTATAGCCGCGATCGAATCCGAGATCCGTTGCGCCTCGGCGAAGGCTTTTTGTACCAATGCAATCGAATCCTGCTTACGCTGACGTTCCGCCAGTTCTTCTTTTGAAGGGCGTTGAATCCAACTAAATCCAATGATGATGACGGCTATAATAAGAAAGCCGATCCAAGTGTTTTTATCCATTTATCTAATGTTAAATTATATCAAATGCTACGTCCATCATGTTCGTGAACGAGTTCTGACGCTGCTCGGCCGTCGTGGCTTCACCCGTCAGAATATGGTCGCTTACGGTGCAGATGACGAGTGCTTTCTTGCCTGCACG
>Ga0310690_10005270_pt1 | contig 17667 bp, 14 predicted proteins | sample AusTroGonzalo_MG_2_FD_207661 | JGI IMG/M metagenome (GOLD analysis project Ga0310690, IMG submission 207661) | Bovine rumen microbial communities from tropical cattle in Woodstock, Queensland, Australia - Gonzalo_04 (v2) (version 2) | ecosystem: Host-associated > Mammals > Digestive system >...
CTTGCACGCAGTGGCCGTAAGGTGCTGTTCGTTGGTACAAAGAAACAGGCTCAAGAGGTTATCGCTGCTCACGCACAGGAAGTAGGCATGCCGTACATCACCGAGCGTTGGGCTGGTGGTATGTTGACCAACTTCCCGACGATCCGTAAGGCTGTGAAGAAAATGAGCCAGATCGACAAGATGACTACCGATGGTACGCTGGATAACGTTTCGAAGCGCGAGAAACTGCAGATCGCACGTCAGCGTGAGAAACTGGAGAAGAACCTTGGTTCTATCGCTGATATGACTCGTCTGCCGAGTGCTGTGTTCGTTGTTGACGTGATCAAAGAGAAGATTGCTGTTGCAGAGGCTAACCGTCTGGGTATTCCTGTATTCGGTATCGTTGATACGAACTCGAATCCGAACAACATCGACTTCGTGATCCCGGCAAACGATGATGCAACGAAGGCTATTGACGTGATCCTCACCGCTGTTTGCGAGGCTATCAAAGAGGGTCTCGAAGAGCGCAAGGTAGAGAAGGCTGACGAGGAAGCTGCAGAGGCACAGGCTGCTACTGAGGCTCCGGCTCCGAAAGAGCGTCGTCAACGTATCCGCAAAGCTGCTCCGAAAGCAGAGGCAGAGAAAGTAGCTGAAGCGAAAGAAGAAGCTGCTGAAGCAGCAGAGTAAGTTAATGGGTTTATGTGTTTATGGGTTTATGGGTGGTTGAACAAGTTAACTTGTTTAAACCTTTTGAACCACTTATAAACTTATAAACCAATAAACCGATAAACAATTTTAATTTATTATAAATTTATGGCTGTAACATTAGCAGATATCAAGAAATTGCGTGACATCACCGGTGCAGGTATGATGGATGTAAAGAAGGCTCTGGAAGAGGCAAACGGTGATTTCGAAGTTGCGAAGGACTTGCTCCGTAAACGCGGACAGGCTATCGCAGCAAAACGTAGTGATCGTGAGGCTTCGGAAGGTTGCGTATTGGCAAAGGTTAAAGATGGCTTTGGCGCTATCGTTGGTGTGAAATGCGAGACCGACTTCGTAGCTAAGAACGAGGACTTCGTAGGTATGGTTAAGTTGATCCTTGACGCTGCTTTGGATAACAAAGTACGTAGCCAAGAAGAGCTCAAGAACCTCAAGATCGGTAACTTCACCGTTGCTGAGATCATCACCGAGCGTTCGGGTGTTACGGGTGAGAAGATGGAGCTGGCTGACTACGCATGCCTGGAGGCACCGGTAGTTGACGCATACAACCACTTGGGTAACAAACTGAGTTCGCTCGTTGCTGCAGAGGCAGGTAGCGAGCAAGAGACCGTTCACGGCATCTCGATGCAGGTTGCTGCAATGAGTCCGATTGCTTTGGACGCTGATCACGTAAGTGAGGAGGTGAAGAAGCACGAGTTGGAGGTTGCAATCGACAAGACCAAACAGGACGAGATCAACAAAGCTGTTGAGAACGCACTGCGCAAGGCTGGTCTGAACCCGGCACACTGCGACAGTGACGATCATATTGCTTCCAACACCGCTAAGGGTTGGTTAACCGAGGAGCAGGCTCAAGTGGCTCGTGACATCCGTGCGAAAGTACCTGCAGAGGCAGAGGCTAACCTTGCTGCTCAGGCTAAGAAGATCGAGATGATCGCGCAAGGTCGTCTGGGTAAGTTCCTCAAAGAGAACACCCTCGTTGAGCAACAGTATATCATGAGCGAGAGCAAAGAGCTCGTGAAGGATGTGCTGAAAGCTAAAGGCGTGAAGATCAATGATTTCCGTCGTATCACTCTCGCAGCAGAGTAATGGAGGACGAAAAGAAAATAAAAATTCTTAAGGGATGCGGATGGGGAGTGCTTGGATTAGCACTCCTCTTCGTTATTGCAGCAATCATAGCTTCGCCTATCGCTAAACATATCGTGAATACGAAAGGGGAGGAGATAGTTGGGCGTAAATTACATGCCGAACGCGTGTGGGTGAACCTCTTCACGGGCGGTGTGACCTTCAAAGAATTCCAGTGTTTTGAGGCAAACGGCACGACGAACTTTTTTCATTTTGAGCGTCTGTATGTGAATATTGCTTATCCTCGGTTGTTGGGTAAGAACCTGAAAATAAGACATTTCCATTTGGATTGTTTGAGTGGTCAGGTACTGCAGAACAAAGACAAGATGAATTTCTCCGACCTCATTGAGCGCTTCTCTCCCAATGACAGTACCGGCGGCAAGCCATGGAAAGTGTATGTGGGCGATATCCGTTTGATGCACACTTCGGTTTATTACCACGACGTGCTGCACAAGAAAGAATGGCAGGTAGAAGAGTTCAATGTGTCCATTCCGGGTTTGGATTTATCCAAGGAGAACACGAATGCCGGTATTGATTTTGCGTTGCCTACCGGAGGTGTCCTTCAAGTGGAGGCAGATTATAGTGCAACGGGTAACCTGATTACATTAAATTTGAACCTCCTGGATGTCAATCCTGATGTGTTCCTTCCTTGGGTTCAAGATCAAATACAGGTTTCCAGTCTGCACGCCAAGATGAACGGCCGGATCCATATGCAGGCACGGTTGGATAATATAGAGAACATCGCAGTGAAGGGGAGTTTTAACGTGCGGGATCTGCAGGTGAAAGACGTTGATAAGAACGATGTGTTGTTTTTGGATGAGCTGCGCGTGACGGTTAACCGTATTGATCTCGGCACGAACACGTTTGAGTTCGATTCGCTTGTGTTTAATGGTCTAACCGGCAATTATGAAGTGCATAAGAACCGGACCACGCTCTCCCGTTTACAGAGCCCCAGTTCTTCTTCCGGTGCTTCTTCTTCCAAGCCTGTGCGCTGGATAGCCAAAACGGCTCTGCTGAATGCACACGACGTGATGTATATTGACTACTCGCACAAGAACACATGGACGTACGGCTTCAAGACCCTGCAAGCGGAGGGTAGGTACGTTTCTAATTTCGGGCGCAATATCATCAAGGTCAATGGAACGATGCTCCATAATGCTAAGTTCAAAGCGGACTTTGTGGGATGTCCGGATGTGAAGAAACAACCTACCACTGTTCATGTGACGCTGTCTAATGTCAACCTGAAGGATCTTGATATGCTATGCCGTAACTACACGGGTTATCCGGTTGAAGGCGGTACGATGTACGCAGAATCAAATATTGACTTCAAGAACGGTCAACTAACGGGAAATACTCGTTTGGTGATAGACAACCCCGTCATTGGCAAGCGTGAGAAACTGACCAAAGCCAAGTACCGCGATTTGCCTGTTCGTTCGACATTCAAGTCGCTGGTGGACTCCGAAAACCGCGTGCATATCAATGCGCCGCTCTCTGCGGACATGACGAAGAAAGACTACTCGTTCGGCAAAGCCTTTACTATGTCACTGGTCAAAGAGACTTTCGGTCATATGATGAAGACGAAAGGCATGAAGGATAAGATCAGTGCAGCGGAACGCGAAGAGATAGAAGCGTTATTGAAGGATGACGATGACGTTAAAGATCGGGATGAGAAGCCCTCTCGCGGCATACGTCGCAATGACCGCAAACGGAAGCGTTAGTCTCACCGAAATAGGCCAGTAGCATTTGCTCGCGACAGAACTGCGTCTGCTCGGCATATTCGAGCATGGCATTGATTTTGGAAATAAAGCGTTCTTGACGCTGCTCAAAGATAGTGGGCGATAGATAGATCTCTGTCTGTCGCTCATTTGTCATTGTCAGGGAACAGCCTATGCTGCGGGGAATGTAGGATATTATGCCGCGTTGGGCGAGAGAGACTAATAATTGGTGATTGGTCGTTTGTCGTTTGTCGTTTGTCGTTTGGTCGGCTTCGCGGACATATTGGAGGTCGGTATAGATGCCGGTATAGGAGCGCATGAGGACGTCAAGCAGTTCTGCTTGTTCGCGGGATAGGTTGTAGTCTCCGAGTTGATGCCGCGGTACAAGAATCTGCACACGGGGTTGCGTCTCATGTTCTTCTTCGAAATCGATGTAACCCGCTTGCGTGAGTATATGCAATGCCGAGTAGGTTTGGAGCACAGGCAACTTCATGACGTGGCATAGTTGGTCTATATGCAGCGCAAAACGATGACCAAGTCCACTACCGGCGCCTATCTGGAGGAAGTCCATGGTCTTATGATAAACCGATTCCACAAACTCTTTGGGAGGATAAGTATCCACAATACGCTTTCGTATCTTAGCCGGGTCTTCTTGCGGGTTGAAGAGCAGGACTGCATAGGCTGTTTCTCCGTCACGTCCGGCACGACCGGCTTCCTGGTAGTAGGACTCCAGATGAGAGGGCAGATCATAATGAATGACGAGCCGCACGTCGGGTTTGTCGATACCCATGCCGAAAGCGTTCGTGGCTACAATGACGTGTGTGTCGCCCCGTGTCCATGCTTCTTGACGGTCGTTGCGCTCTTTGGTCGTTAATCCCGCATGATAATAGTCTGTGTGTAAAAACTCTGCGAGTTCTTGGGCACGTTTGCGATTGCGGACATAAACGATAGCAGAGCCGGGCACTTTTGACAAGATATGTGCTACTTGTTCGGGTTTGTTGTCCGTGCGGCGTACGACATAAATCAGGTTCTCACGGTGGAAGGACTTGCGCAGGACGTTTTTCTCTCTAAAGCCGAGTTTGGCTTGGATGTCATCGATGGTCTCAGGGGTAGCGGTTGCTGTGAGAGCCAGAACAGGGACATTCGGTAATAGTTCCCGCACGGAAGCAATATTCAGGTAGGAAGGCCGGAAGTCATAGCCCCATTGAGAGATACAATGCGCCTCATCAACTGCTATGAGGCCAATAGGCAGGTCAGCGAGACGTTTGCGGAACTCCTCTGATTCAAGTCGTTCCGGAGAACAATAGAGAAAATTGTATGGCCCATAGAGACAGTTATCCAAGGCTACGCGTTGTTTGTCGTAACTCATGCCGGTATAGATCGCTGCCGCATGGATATTGCGGGATTCAAGGTTTGCAACTTGATCGCGCATGAGCGCGATGAGCGGTGTAATGACAAGGCATAGCCGTTTGTTCTCGTCTTGTTCAGCCATGACGAGGGTAGGCACCTGAAAACAGATACTCTTACCTCCACCGGTAGGCATGAGTGCAAGTGTGTCACGTCCGCTTAAAACAGAATCGATGATTTCCGACTGCAAAGGCCGAAAATCATCGTATCCAAAATTAGTATGTAATGCCTCCTTAGGAGTCATTAATGTTTAGTGTTGAGTGTTTAATGTTTAGTGGAGTTTTTTCAGCGCGGCGCGCACTCGTGCTAAGGTCTCTTCTTTTCCGAGGACATCGGTGATCGCCCAGATGTGTGGTCCACGAGCGGCTCCAACCAGACATATACGGAAAGCGTTCATCACGATGCCGACACCGTATTCGTGCGCTTCAATCCAAGGCATAACGAGTGCATCGAGTGCTTCGGCTGACCAATCTTGTTGGGCTTCGAGAAGCGCAAGGAGTTCGGTCATGTGACGCGGAGATTCTTCTTTCCAACGTTTCTTGAGCGATTTCTCGTCATACTCAGTAGGTGCCACGAAGAAGAAGTTGGTTTGTTCCCAGAGTTCCGGAACAAAGTTAACGCGGTCCTTGGTGAGACCAATGATTTTGGCAATAGTTGAGAGTTGAGAGTTGAGAGTTGAGAGAAGTGGAGAGTTTAAAGAAGCCAGTTTCTCTTTCAGAACAGGCAGGAACATCTCAGCAAGTTCTTCGTTGGAGCGGAGTTGGAGATATTGGTGGTTGAACCATTTTCCTTTTTCGTAGTCAAATTTAGCACCTGATTTGGATACACGGTCGAGCGAGAACTCTTTGATCAGTTCGTCCATCGTGTACATCTCCTGGTCACCTGTGCCATGCCAGCCGAGTAGCGCGAGGAAATTGATAACTGCCTCCGGCAGATAACCGGACTCACGGTAACCGCTTGAAACGGTGCCATCTTTCTGATTATGGAACTCAAGCGGGAAGACAGGGAAACCGAGACGATCACCGTCACGTTTGCTGAGTTTGCCGTTTCCGTCAGGTTTGAGCAACAACGGGAGGTGTGCAAACTGCGGCATGGTGTCCGACCAACCGAATGCACGGTATAGGAGCACGTGGAGCGGGGCAGAAGGCAACCATTCCTCACCACGGATGACGTGCGAGATCTCCATCAGATGATCATCGACGATATTGGCGAGGTGATAGGTGGGCAGGTCATCTGCGGACTTGTACAGCACTTTGTCATCGAGGATGTTGGAGTTGATGACTACTTCGCCACGAATGAGATCGTGTACATGGACATCCTCGTCAGGCTCCACTTTGAAACGTACCACGTACTTCTCACCTTTGTCAATGAGGGCTTTTACCTCCTCAGCCGGCATAGTGAGCGAATTACGCATTTGCAGACGTGTACGCGCATCGTATTGGAAATTAGGGATCTCCGCACGCTTGGCTTCGAGTTCTTCCGGCGTATCAAAGGCGATATAGGCATGACCCGAATCGAGCAGCTGCTTTACGAACTGATGATAGATCTCGCGACGTTCACTTTGTCTATACGGACCATGTTCGCCGATAGCCTCGATCTTGCCGTCCCGCATGCGCAGGCCTTCGTCGATGCCGATGCCGAGCCAGTCGAGGGCTTCGAGGATATATTCCTCTGCTCCGGGCACAAAACGGGTGCTATCCGTATCTTCGATACGAAGGAGCATGTCACCGCCATGCTGACGAGCAAACAGGTAGTTATACAAAGCGGTGCGAACGCCGCCGATATGCAATGCGCCGGTAGGAGATGGCGCAAAACGAACTCTAACTCTTCTTTCCATAAATTTAATTGTTTAATCTTCGTAGTTAAACGGGTGAGCCTCTTCCAATCGTTCTTGAATAGGCGTACACAATGTATATAATTCATCACGGAAAGCCCGATAATTCTTCGGAAACTCATTCATTCCGTGCGCATAAATTGACTTGCCATTCTCGTAGTGGATATTCAGCGTGAAACCTGATCCATCGCACACAAACCTGTCATATCCTTTAAATCCATCCCAGCGGTGCACATTATGTTTGCGGCAAATGGCCTTCAGCGAATCCATGAACGCTGCTGGAACAGTATCCGTAAGAGGAGTGCGACCGTGACGCAGAAGATTCGTATACGCGAACACACCACTGCCATCCTCCTCGCGGGTAATCACCCATTCGAACGAACTACCGCCTACCGTGCCGTCGAAGTTAAATGTGAACTTCTTTATCGGCGAATCGGGCGCAGCGGACAAACTGCATGAACTGCTTAAAAACGTCAAAAGACTCATAATAACAATACGATTAAATTTCATAATTCCATACAATAACAAGTAAATAGTGCTGCAAGAAGCACTACGAATAATATAGCATTTACTTTTAGTTGTCTTATTACTTCCTCCATAATACTTCTATTTTAAGGTAAATCTTCTATTTTGATGCGCTGCAGTTTATCTGTTGTGAGATGCACATCGTAAGCGAGGCGGTTAGCTTGACGCTCCAATGACTTCTCAAACACATTACGAACCAAACGGCCGTTTCCGAAATTACCGTCCTTAAAAGACACTTCACGCTCAAAATAGCGCAAAAGATGTTCCCTGGTTCCTTCTGCAAACAGATAATCGTATTTATCCATGTTATATTCGAAAATCTGCAACAATTCTTCCGGCGTATAATCTGGGAATGTAATATATCGGTTGAAGCGTGATTGCAAACCCGGGTTCGAATTAATAAAATCCTTCATCTGGTCGGTATATCCGGCAAGAATAACTATCAACCGGTCACGGTAGTCTTCCATTCGTTTGAGCAACGTGGAAATAGCTTCTTTGCCGTAATCGTTGTCGCCGCCGACAGCAAGCGCATAGGCCTCATCGATAAACAGCACGCCGTCCAACGCACTCTCTATCACCTTGTCTGTTTTGACAGCCGTCTGGCCGATGAACTCTGCTACTAATCCTGCTCGGTCGGTTTCAACCAAATGTCCCTTGCTCACTACGCCGAGGTTCTTGTATATCTTTGCAAGGATTCGTGCAACGGTTGTTTTACCTGTTCCCGGACTACCGGTGAACACACAATGGTAGGAAACAGAGGACGTCTTGAGACCGTTGGCTGCACGAGCTTGTTGGATTCGGATGAAGTTAGACAGCGTCTCCACTTCTTGCTTAACTGACTCCAAGCCAATCAGTTCCTTCAATAACTCGGCTGGATTCTGTTCTGCCGGTTTATTGGCAACAACAACTGTATTCTCCTTTTGCAGTCTCACTATATGACTCAACCACTCCGCCTCTTGATCCGTTACAGTATTGTCCGCTTTGGACGTAATCGAAGCGAACCGGTACATATCTATCAGGAACTTGCGTTGAAGATCTGGATAATTGGAGGACACAAGCCGCGATATCAAGAAAATCTCAGGAATAGCCGAGGTGGCATCTATGTACTGTTTGATTTCTTCGAGAATCGATTCGGCATTCGACTGATAGGTATTTCGCAGCGTTGCCAGATCGGAATATGGATGAGTTCCTGACCAGCCTTTTGTCCGGGCAATAAAATATAGATATCCCAGCCCTTCTTTGGAGTTTAAGTCTATGGTATGACCTAAACCGACGTAACAGCGGGTTAAATCTATCCAGAATAGAAGAATGACTTTATCTACATATTGTAACAAGTCTGAATCATAGCTCTGTAATGTGGTCTCCAATGAATCAATCATATCTACCAAATCAGGCAGTTTAACCACCTTTTCGTAATCTCCATACAGATCCTCTGCCGCTTTGGCCACTTGATTATAGTACTCCTCCGGTATATCTTCCATTTCTTCCTGTTCTTCGGATTCCTGTTCTGGATCTTCCGTATCTTCCGTATCATCTTCACCTGCTATTTCCTCGTCTTCCGATTCGGTTTCTGTTTCCGGCTCTTGATCCTCTACTTTTGACTGTTCTTTCGCACGGGCGACCTTGGCAACTATTCCATGTGTAATTAACACAACTGCACAAAATGCCAATCCTACCCATATATTCACCGTAAAGCCTATGATAACGGCGCCCAATACGAGATTCCACATGATAATTGCCATCAAGTACAGACCTGCTTTTCTACATCCTGAATTATCTGTATTCATTTGCATAATATTTTTTCTTCTTTTCCTTCTTTCCAAGCGTTTATATACTTCACTCCGTTCTCATCTACTCGAAGGTCAAAATCCGTGTAACCGCTTGAGAAGGGGATTATTTCTTTTCCTTGTTCATCAAATATGGCGGAATAACTGTCGCCCTGCACAACAAACCCCCAACCATCCCGTTCGTAACTGTAGTCAAAAGGACTGCCTTCAGGCGTTTTGTATTCCGTCAAATAGATCCCTGTGCCGGACGTGCACGGGATAAGCATCTTGCCGTTTTTATCTGCCACACCAAACCGGTTATCGTATGTTTGAAGCGCCCAATAGTATATATCTTTCCTAAATTCTTCTGCCCCGAAGTCTTGCAGCAGAATAGGAGAGATAAACGCATAATCGTGATAATAGGAAATCAGCACTTTGCCTTTCGTATTAGCTATCCCGCACACTACTGCATCAGGATCATCGGGATTAGTACGGCTTATTTCATAATACTCCAATCCGTTTTCGTTCATGAAAGTTACATACTGATACCTCTTCTGCAACTTGGCTGTTACAGAGCGCCGTTCTTTGGCAGAGATAGTTGTTCCCCAACAAACTGCTACCAACACAAACAGCAGAAATGTTCTATGTATCCTTTCACCTTTCACTCTTCACTATTCACTCTTCACTCTTACTCTTGTATTTGTCGCAGAACTGACGGACGTCATCCATGGTGACACGCTCGCGGCCGCCGCCCCAATAGTTGATGCGGCTGGCGAAAATGGCTTGCAGGCCTACCGGAACGGATGGATATGGTGGCTGGTCTTTTAGTATCTCGGTCTGGAACCAGTGAACCAGACGTAAATACTCTTCGTCCTGCTCCAGCTCCCAACGTACCCACACACTCTCATAATCCCAATAACCGGCGCTTTGTCCGTCAGTCACATTAAGTGCCTCTTGGCAATCCATCTCGCCCTTGAAATAAAGCGTTTGCTTCAACAGCTCTTGCCTGCGTTCTTCGCTTTCCTTCATCTTCTAACGGTTTAATAGTTTAACGATTTAACAGTTTAACCGTTTAACGAACTATTTGTCCCATAACGGTGTAGGTTTTGCCGTCCTTCTCAATAAAGAGTTGGCCGTTGACAATGCGTTTAATGGCCTTTGATTCAACGGAGGTATTGTCAATCGAAGTGGCGCCACTCGGCGCTGACTGTACTAAACGGACAGCCCGCGGGCAATAGCGAAGGGAATATGGATTTTGCCAGTACTGTGGCATGAGGTTGTCCTTTTCGAAATCGAAGCTGTACGCGTATTCCGAACTCGAACTGTATGGTGAAGCGGACCAGTAAACGCCACTCCATACTAAATTCCAACTGTCGTAAAACGCAGCAGGCAAAAAGACAGCCCCGTTATCCTGCATCGTTTTCCACTGATTTTCGTCGTCGTACGTATTGTCCAAGAAATGATTATTGGGTCCGTGGTACACATCACCTCCACTTGTTGACCAATACATACCCTTTTCCGTACTGGGGGTAAAAGATGCGCCTTCCGGTGTCGTCCAGTCATCCGGCAGAATAATCACTCCCTCCACTCCTTTCACAGTGCCTAATCCGAAGCGTTTGGCGGCATTCGTACGTTGACGGAACAAATACAGCCACTCGTCCTTGTCCAGCGTACGCCACTTGCCGGCTTCGTTGCCGCCGTTGCTGATGGGATTGGCACCCCATTCGTGATAAACGGAGTAATCAGCGGTCGTGCTGGTCTTATTGGGTTCATCGCCTGTTCCCCAGCAGAACAAGTCGCGGTGGGTGTCAGACTGCAAAGTGCCAAAACGATCCCACTGGTTGGTGGCGAACTGCCACTTGCCATCTACATACTGCAGGTTGCCCTGCGAGAAAACAATCTGCTTGCCCAAATTGATGGTAAACTTGCCGCTGAGCGCACCGTCAGAAGCGTTAACTGTCAAAACACTTGCCATCAGAGCAAGCAGAAATGTAAAGACTTTTTTCATAACGTATATTTTTTAGTAATTCATCAATTTGGGCGCAAAGTTACAAAAAATTGTTGACATATGCAAATTTTAAAGAAAAAATGCATTGAGAATTGTGAGAATTCTCAGATTTCTCACTTTTCTCATGTCATTTTTTTTAGTCAGTCTGAGGTTTAGTTAGAGTAAATCTCCTTTAAAACGTTAGTGATTAGTTAGACATTCCTTAATCATTGCTTAGTGATTACCCATCCTTCAACCTTACTGACACGTGGCGTTATAGGTCTAAATCCACACATAAATACTTAAAATGCGCACACACAAAAGAGATTTTATGGAAATTTTGCAAAAAAATTTGCACATGTCCGATTTTTTTTGTACCTTTGCACCCGCATATAATTTGAACCATATATGAGCAAAAAAGAAATTCAATTCTCCCTTGTCTATCGGGACATGTGGCAGAGTAGCGGAAAGTACGTTCCGCGTAAAGATCAGTTGGCTCGTGTGGCACCGGTAATCATTGATATGGGTTGTTTTGACCGCGTAGAGACGAATGGTGGTGCCAGTGAACAGGTCAATCTGTTATACGGTGAGAACCCGAATCAGGCGGTGCGTACGTTCTGTAAGCCGTTTAACGAGGCGGGCATCAAGACGCATATGTTGGATCGCGGTCTTAACGCGCTCCGTATGAACCCTGTGCCGGCCGATGTGCGGCAGTTGATGTACAAAGTGAAGCATGCGCAAGGAACGAATATCACCCGTATTTTCTGCGGTCTGAATGATCCGCGTAATATTATTCCAAGTATCAAATGGGCTAAAGAGGCAGGTATGACTGCGCAGGCCACGATGTGTATCACGTATTCAAAGGTACACACGGCAGAGTATTATATCAACTTAGCGGAGCAACTGATTGCCGGAGGTGCGCAGGAGATTTGCTTGAAGGACATGGCCGGTATCGGTCGTCCGCATATGTTGGGCGTTATCGTAGCCGCTATCAAGGAGAAACATCCCGATATCATCATTCAGTACCACGGTCATACAGGTCCGGGCTTTAGCGTGGCTTCGATGCTCGAGGTTGCCAAAGCCGGAGGTGACGTGCTGGATGTAGCGATGGAACCGCTCAGTTGGGGTAAGGTACATCCGGATGTGATCACAATTCAGGCGATGTTGAAGGACGCGGGATTCTTGGTAAAGGATATTAATATGAAAGCGTACATGGAGGCGCGTTCGCTCACGCAGGAGTTCATCGATGATTTCTTGGGTTATTGGATTGACCCGAAGAACGCGTTGATGACAAGTCTGTTGGTTGGCTGTGGTCTGCCGGGAGGAATGATGGGAAGTCTGATGGCGGACCTCAAAGGCATGCACGCGGCTATTAATGCGAACCTCAAGAAGAAAGGTGAGAAAGAACTGAGTGAGGATGAACTGCTCGTTCAATTATTCGACGAAGTACAGCGTATCTGGCCGATGCTCGGTACACCGTGCCTCGTAACACCGTTCAGCCAATATGTCAAGAACGCCGCGCTGATGAACCTGTTCAGCCGTTCGATGGGTGAGAAAGACTTCACGCGCATGGATCCGGCTATGTGGGGCATGATTCTCGGTAAGAGCGGTAAGTTGCCCGGTGAGTTGGCTCCTGAGATCATCGAGTTGGCAAAGGAGAAAGGCTTTGAGTTCTACACCGATGATCCGCAGAAACTCTATCCGAACGTGCTGCCGCAGTACATCAAGGAGATGAATGAGCTCGGTTGGGATAGAGGACAGGATGACGAAGAGTTGTTCGAGTTCGCTATGCACGACAAGCAGTACCGTGAGTACAAATCGGGTCTGGCGAAGGAGCAGTTCTTGAAGGACCTCGAAGAGCGTCGCGCGAAAGCGGGTCAAGCGCCGGTAGCAGCCCCTGTTGCTAAGAGTCAAGAGTCAGGAGCCAAGAGTCAGGACGAAATGGCAGCAGTAGCGTATGCGCTGTATCTGGCAGGAAAGAAACCGAAAGAGGGTATTATCACTTTGCCGGAGATTCGTCCGACAGCATGGAATCATAAACATTATACACTTAAATAAATCATGAAAAAGTACAATTTTAATGCGGGTCCGAGTATCCTCCCGCAAGAAGTAATCAAACAAACAGCAGATGCCGTATTGGAGTTTGAGGGTCAAGGTCTGTCTATTTTGGAGATCTCGCACCGCGCGAAGTATTTCCAACCCGTGATGGACGAGGCAGAGGCGCTGGTAAAGGAGTTGCTGAACGTGCCCGAGGGTTATCGCGTGCTGTTCCTTGGCGGTGGTGCCAGCCTGCAGTTCTGCATGGTACCGTTTAACATGCTGGAGAAGAAAGCGGCGTATCTGAATACTGGTGTTTGGAGTAAGAAGGCACTGAAAGAAGCTAAGGGCTTCGGTGAGGCGGTGGAAGTGGCTGCCAGCACGGATTCAATCCCGATGGATTTTGAGATCCCGCAAGATGCCGACTATTTCCACATTACGACCAACAACACCATCTTCGGTACCGAGATTAACGATGAGAAATTGGCTGAGATATACAAAAAGAAAGGCAATGTACCTTTGGTAGCGGACATGAGTTCGGATATCCTGAGTCGTCCGATTGATGTCAGCCAATACGACATTATTTATGGTGGCGCACAGAAGAACTTAGCGCCTGCGGGTGTGACGTTCGTGATCATCAAAGAGAGTTGTCTGGGGAAGGTGAGCCGTTATATCCCGACCATGCTGAACTACCAGACGCATATTGACAACGGATCGATGTTCAATACACCTCCTGTGCTGCCGGTTTATACGGCCGTTCTGACGCTTCGCTGGCTCAAAGCCAACGGTGGTGTTAAGTGGATAGAGGCACGCAACAAAGCGAAAGCGGACTTGCTGTACAAGTGCCTGGACGAGAGCAAGTTGTTCATGCCGACGATATCGAAGAAAGAGGATCGTAGCCGCATGAATATCTGTTTCGTCTTCAAACCCGAGTACGCAGACTTGCAAGATGACTTCTTTAAGTTCGCTACCGAGCGCGGTATGGTAGGTATCAAGGGGCACCGTTTGGTTGGCGGTTTCCGTGCAAGTTGCTATAACGCAATGGACATCGAAGGCGTACAGGCGCTCGTGGATTGCATACATGCGTATGAGGCAATCCACTAAATTGATAATTGATAATTGATGATTTATGAAAGTTTTAGTTGCAACAGAGAAACCGTTTGCGAAAGTAGCCGTTGACGGCATTCGTGAAGTGGTAGAGGGAGCCGGCTATGAGTTGGCACTGCTCGAGAAATATACAGACAAGCAACAACTGTTGGACGCTGTGTCAGATGCTGATGCGCTTATTATCCGCTCGGATATCGTGGACGCCGCCGTGCTGGACGCAGCCAAAGCATTGAAGATCGTGGTGCGTGCAGGGGCAGGGTATGATAACATCGATCTGGAAGCTGCAACGGCACACAAGGTGGTAGCAATGAATACCCCGGGTCAGAACAGCAATGCCGTGGCAGAGTTGGCTTTGGGTCTAATGGTTTATGCCGTACGTAACTTGTACAACGGTACAAGCGGTACGGAGTTGAAAGGTAAGAAACTCGGTATCCATGCGTTTGGTAATGTGGGGCGAAACGTAGCCCGCATTGCTCAGGGCTTCGGAATGGAGGTGTATGCGTATGACGCGTACTGTCCGGACGAGGCGATGGTGGCAGCCGATGTGAAGCCGCTGCATAGTGCAGAGGAGTTGTACAAGACTTGCGATATCGTGAGTCTGCATATTCCGGCAACGGCAGAGACCAAGAACAGTATTAACCATGACCTCGTTGGCTTGATGCCGAAGGGTGGTATCTTGGTTAACACGGCCCGCAAGGAAGTGATTGATGAGGAAGGTCTGATTGCGTTGATGCAAGAGCGTACTGACCTCAAGTACATGACGGATATTATGCCTGCGGCAGATGCGAAGTTCCGTACGTTATTCGAGAACCGTTACTTCGCAACCCCTAAGAAGATGGGTGCACAGACAGCAGAGGCGAATATCAATGCCGGAATTGCTGCCGCCAAACAGATCGTGGACTTTATCCAAAACGGCAATGAACGATTTAGAGTAAATAAATGATCAAACGTTTTTTGACCATAGTATTGACGCTTTGTGCCGTTGTGTGTGTCGCTGCGGATATCGAGTGCGTAGGAACGGCCACGCAAGTGGTGGACGGTAAGGATACAACCTTTGTGTTTAAGGATGAGATCGCTTTGCGTTCGAGCATCGGGGCTGTCGATTGGTACACTGCCGATGGTGCGTTGTACGCATCGAATGTGGAGGAAATCTATCCGGACGAAGGATGTTACCGCGCAGCCGGACATGCGTTCTGCGTGCAGTTATACAAGGATATTGACTCCCTTGCTTTTACGGTAGAACCGACTTGCGAGAGTACGTTGTTGCACGTGACGGGTGACCTTGACTCGCGTGCGCGCACGTATTCCTTATCTTATAATATGCTCGCATGGAACACCGAGGCATGGGTGGATTCGGCGGCTACGCAAGAGGGTAAGTTGACGAAGACGATTATGATGCCGGCACTCTACGGGCCTACACCGATACGGCTTTGTTACGACACGGAGATACGGGCTAAATTAGGATTGGACTCCGCATGCGTGGAGGTGGAGTTACCTCTTGAAGAGGTGAAAGCCGTGAAGCATGAGTTGACCAGTCTGGCTACTACCCGCGGGGAAGAGAATGAGAAATCGAATGAGCGCAACAGGCCTACGAGTCAGGAGTTGATTGTTGGTTCTGAGTATAGCGGCCCGTTGGAGGTGGCTTTCTATTCGAACCCGACACCGGCTGCAACGTATTATAAATGGAGCATTTATAAGTCCACGGAACTGATTGTCAACCGTTTTGATCCGGATATACGCTATACGTTTACTGTGCCGGGGTCGTACCGCGTCGTATGCTCGGTGAATAACGTGCACTGTACATCGGATTCGACGGAAGTGACGGTAGCTGTTGCCGAGTCGTATCTGGCGGTACCGAATGTGTTCACGCCTAACGGGGACGGCAAGAATGATGAGTTCCGTGTGGCGTATCGTTCGCTGCGTGAGTTCCATTGCTGGGTCTATAACCGTTGGGGAAAGTTAGTGTATGAGTGGTCTGATCCTGCCAAAGGGTGGGATGGTACGATCAACGGTCGTCCGGCTGCAGAAGGCGCATATTTCTATGTCATTCGGGCACTCGGAACAGATGCCGACAAGAATGCCGGTTATACGATGAAAGCCGTCTATAACAAGAAGAAACAAAATGCAGACGAGAGTATGATCGGTATCTATCAGATGAGTGGAGATATTAATTTGTTAAGAGGTAAAAAATAATGAGAAAATCTTTGTTAGTTATGGCAGTAGCCTGTACAGTAGCGGCCACGGCTGCCACGAATCCGTTCTTTGAGTACAAGAAATGGAAGACGCCGCATGGCACGTATCCGTTCAATGAGATCCATGCTGAGCATTATATGCCGGCATTTGAGGAAGCGTTCAAACAAGGTCTTAAGGATATTGATGATATCGTCAATAATCCGGCAGCCCCTACGTTTGCCAACACTATCGAGGCCTATGAGCGTTCCGGTGAGTTGCTTAATATCGTTGCGGGTTGTTTCTTTAACCTCACTAACTCGGAGACAAACGACACGCTGCAGCAGATAGAGATGGAGTTGAGTCCGAAACTGTCGGAGTACTCGTCGACGATCCGTTTGAATGAGGGCTTGTTCCAACGTATCAAAGCGGTGTATGAGCAGCGCGACAAACTCAAACTGAACAAGGCGCAGTATAAGTTGCTCGAGGATATATACGAGTCGTTTGCCAATAACGGTGCGAACCTTAGCCCGGAAGACAAGCAGATCTACCGTGACTTGACGGCTAAGTTGAGCCAGCTGACGCTGCAATATGGCCAGAACGTACTCAAGGCTACCAACGCATGGACGATGCAGATCACCGATGAAGCATTGTTAGCCGGCTTGAATGAGGACACGAAGAGTGTGTTGCGCTCTAATGCCGAGAAGAAAGGGGTTGAGGGCTGGTTGCTGAACCTGAAGCCGACGACCACTATTCCTGTGATGAAAGACCTGGACAACCGCGATATCCGTCGTGAACTCTACATGGCCAATGCCGGTAAGTGTATCGGCGGTGAGTTCGACAACACGGCTATCATCGTAGAGATCGTCAACACGCGTCTGGCGTTAGCGAACTTGTTTGGCAAGCAGACGTATGCTGAGAAATCGCTCTATAAGACGATGGCAGAGACGCCGGAGAACGTGTATAAGTTGCTGGACCAGTTGCGAGACGCTTATATGCCGGCTGCGCTCGCGGAGGTGCAAGAGGTAGAGGACTATGCGCATGCGCACGGGTTCTATGCCGCACATATCCAACCGTGGGATTTCAGTTATTACAGCAAAAAACTCAAACAAGAGAAATTCGCTATCTCAGACGATGACCTCAAGCCGTATTTCGAATTGGAGCGCGTGAAACAAGGTGTGTTCGGCTTGGCGGAGCGTCTCTATGGGCTTAAATTCAAGCAGAACAAAGATATCCAGGTATATAACCCGGAGGTAACGGCCTACGAGGTGTTTGATGAGAAAGGTAAGTTCCTCGCAG